>Ga0102851_10003126_pt1 | contig 10226 bp, 7 predicted proteins | sample Mud3Dept3metaG_FD_79558 | JGI IMG/M metagenome (GOLD analysis project Ga0102851, IMG submission 79558) | Freshwater wetland microbial communities from Ohio, USA, analyzing the effect of biotic and abiotic controls - Mud 3 Core 4 Depth 3... | ecosystem: Environmental > Aquatic > Freshwater >...
CGAGCATGGTGGCGCGCGTGATGCGGGCGATCAGCGCCATGTAGACGATGCCCAGCGCTAGGCTGGGCAGGATCATGTGGCGGATGAAGGGGCCGAAGCCTTCGCTGAAACTGCGGTAGCCCTGCACCGGCAGCCATTCCAGCTGCACCGAGAAGAGCAGGATCAGCCCGTAGGCGATGACGAACACCGGCACCGAGAAGCCCAGCACCGAGATCGCCATGACGACGCGATCGATCCAGCTCCCCGCGCGTGCCGCGGCGACCACGCCCAGCGGCACCGCCAGCGCGACGGCGACCACCAGCGTGCACAGCGTCAGCGCCAGCGTGGGCTCGACCCGCTGGCCGATCAAGGTCGTGACCGGCAGCCCGGTGAAGATCGAGGTGCCGAGGTCGCCGTGGGCGAGCGCCCACAGCCAGGTGCCGAAGCGGACGAAGTAGGGCTGGTCGAGGCCGAGCTTGGCCCGGATCCTGGCGATGTCCTCCTCGGTCGCGATGTCGCCGGCGATGACCGCCGCCGGGTCGCCCGGACTGAGGTAGAGGAGAGAGAAGACGAACAGCGCGACCACCCCCATGACGGGGATGGTCGCGGCCAGGCGGCGCAGCGCGTAGCTCAGCACTCGATCGCGATCTCCATCCGAGGTCGGGTCGGCGCCGGCGGATTGCTGCGCCGGATTACTTCTTCTCCACGTTCCACAGGAAGGTCACCGGCGACTTGATGATGCCGGAGATGTTGCTACGGTACGCGGTCGGGATGATGAACTGCGCGGTGGGGATGTAGGGCACGCTGACCCACGCCTGCCGCTGGAGGTCCTCGGCGATCTTCTTCTGCTCGGCGGCGGTGGGCGCGGCGAACCACGCGTCGCGCAGCTCTTCCAGCTTCGCGTCGGTCGGCCAGCCGAACCACGACTTGTCGCCGGCGCCGCGCAGCGGCGAGTTGAGCGCCGGGTTGACGATGTCCGGGCCGACGAACCAGGTGTGCAGGATGCTCCAGCCGCCCTTTTCCACCGGCTCCTTCGACGCGCGCCGGGTGATCACGGTGCCCCAGTCGCTGGCCGCCAGCTCGGCGTTGATGCCGATCTTGCGGAACAGGTCGGCCGTCACCAGCGCCTGCGCGTGGACGATCGGCTGGTCGGTGGCGTCGAGCACGATGACCTTTTCGCCCTTGTAGCCCGATTCCTTGACCAGCGCCTTCGCCTTTTCGATGTCGCGCTTGCCCGTCAGGACCTCGGAGCCGGCCGTGTTGGCGAGCGGCGTGCCGCAGGTGAAGTAAGACGCGCAGGGCTTGCCGTTCTTGGCGTCGCCGGCGATGGCGATCGCGTAGTCGTTCTGGTCGAGGGCGACGAGCACGGCCTGGCGCAGCTTCTGGTTGTTGAACGGCGGCTGCAGGTGGTTGAAGCGCATGAGGCCGATCGAGCCCAGCGGGTCAGTGTTCTCGATCTTCACGTCCTTGTTCTTCGCGAGCAGCGGGATCAGGTCCGGCGGCATCTGCTGCCACCAGTCGACTTCACCGGTGTTGAGCGCGGCGGCCGCGGTGGCCGAGTCGGGGATGTAGATCCACTCGACGCGGTCGACCTTCACGACCTTGCCGCCGGCGCCCCACGACGGCGGTTCCTTGCGCGGCACATAGTCGGCGTTCTTGACGTAGACGACCTTGTTGCCGGGCACCCACTCCTCCTTGACGAAGCGGAACGGGCCCGAGCCGACGGCCTCGGTGATGGCGGTGAACGCGTCGGTCTTGGCGATGCGCTCCGGCATGATGAACGGCACGTTCGACGACGGCTTCGCCAGCGCATCGAGCACGTAGGGGAAGGGCTTCTTGAGCTTCAGGCGGAACGTCTTGTCGTTGACGACGGTCCAGGCGTCGGTCATGTCGGCGAGCTTCTGCCCGAACACGTCGCGCTTGGCCCAGCGCTGGATCGAAGCGACGCAGTCGGCGGACTTGACCGGCGCCCCGTCGTGGAACTTGAGGCCGTCGCGCAGCGTGAAGGTGTAGGTCAGCTTGTCGGCCGAGAGCTCGTACTTGTCGACCATCTGCGGCTGCACGACGAACTTCTCATCGACGGCGAACAGCACGTCGTAGACCATGTAGCCGTGGTTGCGCGTGACGTACGCGGTCGTCCAGATCGGATCGAGGCTGCGCAGGTCCGCCTCCGGGATGAACTTCAGCGTCTTCTGCGCGACGGCGCCGTCGGACAGCGCGAGGCTGGACGCCGCCACCAGCGTCGTCACGACGGCGGTGCGCACGGTTGAACGGCAAAGGACTGACCAAAGACTCATGGGTTGCTCCCTGGGTTGACCGTCGTGAATCGGCCGCCTTGCCCGCGGGCGGGACAGGGTCGATCTGACGATGGCAAGAAAGAATACGCCGCCGCATCCGGGCCGGCTTGGCGCGAATTTAACAGCAAATCCGGGTTTGCGGGAGAATCCGTCGCCCGTGGGCTCGAGTCGCCGGCGCCCACGGGTGCAGAATTCCTGCCGATCGCATACCCTTCGGGTTCGAACGCGGAGGCAACGATGGGAAAGAACGAAGCCATGGCACTGACGGCGGCCGCGCTCGCCGCGCTGCGCATCGACGGCGAGCGGCTGTGGAAGAGCATCATGGACCTGGCGACGATCGGCGCCACCGACAAGGGCGGCGTCCGCCGGCTGGCGCTCACCGATCTCGATCGGGCCGGGCGCGATCTCGTCGTCGGCTGGTGCCGCGACGCGGGGCTCGCCGTGCGCGTCGATCGCGTCGGCAACATCTTCGCGCGCCGTGCCGGACGCGACGCGGCACGCCGCGCGGTCGCCGCGGGCAGCCACGTCGACACCCAGCCGTCCGGCGGCAAGTTCGACGGCAACTTCGGCGTGCTGGCGGCGCTCGAGGTGATGCGCACCCTCGACGACCACGGCATCGCGACCGCGGCGCCGCTGGAAGTCGCGATCTGGACCAACGAGGAGGGCACGCGCTTCACTCCGGTGATGATGGGCTCCGGCGCCTGGGCCGGCATCTACGGCGTCGACTTCATCCACGCGCAGCGCGACGGCGACGGCTGCACCGTCGGCGCGGAGCTGGCGCGCATCGGCTACGCCGGCGACGCGCCGATGGGCGGCACGGCCGGCGGGCCGGGCTTCGACGCCTACTTCGAGGCGCACATCGAGCAGGGCCCGGTGCTCGAAGCCGCCGGCCTGCCGATCGGCGTGGTCGTCGGCGCGCTGGGCCAGAACTGGTACGACGTCGCATTCGAGGGAATGGACGCGCACGCCGGCCCGACGCCGATGGCCCTGCGGCGCGACGCGGCGCTCGCCGCCGCGCGCCTCGTCGAGGCGGTCAACCGCATCGCGCTGGACGAAGCGCCCGACGGCCGCGGCACGGTCGGCATGGTGGCGGTCAAGCCCAACTCGCGCAACGTGATTCCCGGCTTCGCGCAGGTGTCGGTGGACTTCCGGCATCCCTCGGCCGACGGGTTGGCGCGAATGGACGCGGCGCTGCGCGCAGCCGCCGCCGACATCGGAGCGCGCGGCGGCGTCGGCGTCGAGGTGAAGCCGCAGGTCGCGTTCCCGCCCTGCGCGTTCGACCCCGGCTGCGTCGGCCTGGTGCGCGAGGCCGCGCGGCGCCTGGGCCTGCCGCACATGGACATCGTCAGCGGCGCCGGCCACGACGCCGTGCACGTCGCCTCGGTCGCGCCGACGGCGATGATCTTCGTGCCGTGCAAGGACGGCATCAGCCACAACGAGATCGAGGACGCGCTGCCCGAGCACGTCACCGCGGGCGGCAACGTGCTGCTGCACGCGATGCTCGCGCGCGCGCTCGCATGAATCGTGCGTGCCCTCACCCCGGAGCGGCTATGGCATCTGCCGGGCAACGATTCCCTCGCCCCGGAGAGGCTGCGGCATCCGCCGGGCAACGATTCCCTCGCCCCGCTTGCGGGGAGAGGGTCAGGGTGAGGGGGGGCACCCCATGACGATGCGCGTCGTCCTCGCCCGTATGAACCACGAGACCAACACGTTCTCGCCGGTGGCAACAAACCTAGCGGCCTTCGGCCCCGACGGCCCGACCTTCGGCGACGCGGCGCTGGCCGAGGCTCGCGGCACCCGCACCGGCCTGGGCGCGTTCATCGCCGCCTGCGAGGCGCGCGGCTGCGACGTCCGGGTCGCGGTCAACGGCACCGCCAATCCCAGCGGCCCCGTCGACGACGACGCGTACGAGCGGATGGCCGGGGCGATCGTCGACGCCGTCGCGCGCGCCATCGCCGACGGCGGCTGCGACGCCATCCTGCTCGACCTGCACGGCGCGATGGTCACCCGGTCGCTCGAGGACGGCGAGGGCGAGCTGCTGCGCCGCGTGCGCGCGCTGGCGCCGCGCGTGCCGCTCGCCGTCGCGCTCGACCTCCACGGCAACGTGACCGCGGCGATGGTCTCGGCCGCCGACGTGATCGTCGGTTTCAAGACCTATCCGCACGTCGACATGTTCGAGACCGGCGCCCATGCCGCGCGGCTGCTGTTCGACGCCATCGACGGTCGCTCGCGGCCGGCGCTGGCGTGGGCGCAGCTGCCGCTGCTTTCCCACACGCTGATGAGCGGGACCACCACCCCCGGCGCGATGCAGCGCGCGGTCGATCGCGCCAGGGCGCTCGAAGCCGAGGGCCTGCTGGCGGTGACCGTGTTCGCCGGGTTCTCGCTCGCCGACATCCGCGACGCGGGCATGAGCGTGGTGGTCGTGGCCGAGGGCGACGCGGCCGTCGCGCAGCGCGCGGCGGATGCGCTGGCCCGCGACATTCTGGCCGAGCGCGACGGCTTCGTCTTCGCGGGCGAGCCGCTCGCCGCCAGCATCGCGCAGGCGCGACGGCTGCGCACGGAGGGAACCGGCGGCGCCGGGCCGGTGCTGCTGCTCGACCACGGCGACAACGTGATGTCCGGCGGGAGTTGCGACACCATGGCGGTGCTTGCCGAGTGCCGCCGGCAGGGTCTCACCGGCATCGCCGCGGGGCCGATCTGCGATCCGGAGGCCGTCGGCGCGGCGGTCGCGTCCGGGGTCGGCGCCACGGTATCGCTCGCGGTCGGCAACAAGGTGCCGCTGGGGCTGCCCGATGCCGCGCCGCCGCTGCCGATCGAAGGCCGCGTGCGCGCGCTCACCGACGGCCGCTTCCGCATCACCGGCCCGATCTACACCGGGCAGCTCGCGAATATGGGCCGCACCGCGGTCGTCGATGCCGGCGACGCGACGCTGGTGCTGACCGAGCGCCCGATGGAGCCGCTCGACCTCGGCGTGTTCACCAGCGCCGGCGTCGACCCGACCCGGTATGCATACCTGATCCTCAAGTCGCGGATGTACTGCCGCCCGGTGTTCGCGCCGCTCGCGAGCGCGATCGTGCTGTGCGACAGCCGCGGCATCACCAGCTCCGACTACTCGCTGTTCCGCTTCCGGCGCGTGCGCCGCCCGATCCATCCGCTCGACCGGCTCTGACCCCCTGCGACCATGCCCCACGTCACGCCCGAACTCTGCCTGCTGCCCGCGCGCGAGCAGGCGCGCCTGCTCGCCGCGCGCGCCGCCAGCGCGGTGGAGATCCTCGACGCGCACCTCGCACAGATCGCCGCGCTCAACCCGGTGCTCAACGCCATCCCGACGCTCGACCCGGACGGCGCTCGCGCGCAGGCGGAGGCGATCGACGCCCGGCGCGCACGCGGGGAGACCCTGTCGCCGTGGGCCGGCCTGCCGATCGCGATCAAGGACATGGAGCCGGTCCGCGGCATGCGCACGACGCTGGGTTCGCCGATCTACCGCGACTGGGTGCCCGGGCATGATTCGGCGATGGTCGAGCGGCTGCGCGGGCACGGGCTGGTGATCGTCGGCAAGACCAATACGCCGGAGTTCGCGATGGGCTCGCAGACGTTCAACGCGGTCTTCGGCGCGACGAAGAACCCGTGGGACACGACGAAGACCTGCGGCGGATCCTCCGGCGGCGCCGCGGTGTCGGTCGCGACGCACATGCTGCCCTTCGCCGACGGCTCCGATCTCGGCGGCAGCCTGCGCAATCCGGGCAACTTCAACCACGTCGTCGGCCTGCGGCCCTGTCCCTCGCGCGTTCCGGACTGGCCCGGCGACGAGGGCTGGCAGGGTCTGTCGGTGGTCGGCCCCCTCGCGCGCACCGCGGCCGACGCCGCGTTCCTGCTGGCGGCGATGGCCGGCGCCGATCCGCGCGATCCGCTGGCGATCGCCGAGGATCCCGCGCGCTTCCTCGCGCCGCTGGACCGGGACTTCCGCGGCTTGCGCGTCGCGGTGAGCCGCACGCTGGGCGGGCTGCCGGTCGACCCCGAGGTCGCGCGCGCGCTGGAGCACGGCGTAGGACTGCTCCGGGAGCTGGGATGCGTCGTCGACGAGGCCGAGCCCGATCTTGGCGGCGCCGATCTCGCCTTCGACACCCTGCGTGCCTTGCTGCTCGCGGTGCGCCACGAGCACCTGCTCGCGGCGCACCGGCACCAGATGAAGGACACCGCGGTGTGGAACATCGAGCGCGCGTTCACGCTGACGCCGCAGACCGTCGTCGCGGCGCAGCGGGCGCGCACCGCCGTGTTCCACGCGCTGCGCGAATTCCTCGGCCGCTACGCGTTCCTGGTCGCACCGGTGAACCAGGTGCCGCCGTTCCCGGTGGACCAGCCCTACGTCACGGAGATCAACGGCGTGGCGATGGGCAGCTACATCGAGTGGATGAGGAGCTGCACGCGGATCTCCGCCACGTCGCACCCGGCGGCGTCGGTGCCCTGCGCGTTCACGTCCGCGGGGCTGCCGGTGGGGATGCAGGTGATCGGGCGCTATCGCGACGAGCTCGGCGTGCTGCAGCTCGCGCACGCGCTGGGTGAGGCGAACCCGCGGGCGCGGCGCAGGCCACCGCTGCTCTGAGGCGCAGCGCCGCGGTCGCCGTCGCCCGCGCCGGGCGCGGGTGCGTCCCCGATGGCCGGCGGAGCGCCGCGCGCGGCCCGGCTCAGCGCCGCATGAACGCGGGAACGCGCAATCCGGCCTTGACCTGCGCCTCGAGGTCGGCTTCGGCGGCGCGGACCGCGGCGAGCGCCGCGACGACCGCGTCGATGCGCTCGAAGGGCACGACGACGACGCCGTCCTGATCGCCGACCAGCAGGTCGCCGGTGGCGATCGCGACCCCGCCCACGACGACGGGAAAGCCGACGGTGCCGGGGCCCTCGCGCGCGGGCGAGTTCGGCGTCACCCCGACGCAGAAGCAGGGCAGGCCCACGGCGCGGATGCCGGGGACGTCGCGCACGCAGCCGTCGGTGACGAACGCGATGGCGCCGCCGTTCTTCGCCATGCCGAGCACCAGGTCGCCGACGATCGCGCAGCCGGTGTGACTCGCGGCCGCGGCGACGATCGCGTCGCCGGGCTGCAGGTGCTCGAGCGTCCCGAGGACCGCCAGGTTGTCGGCGGGGCCGGCGTGGCAGGTGACCGCCGGTCCGCAGAACGCCGACTGCTCGACCGCGACCGGCTTGATGCGGTAATCCAGCGCACCGGCACCGCCGAGGGCGTCGACGACGTGGCCGGTGGGCACGCCGCGCAGCGCGGCGACCTGCCCGGGTCGCGGCCGCCGGATGGGCGTGCAGGTCTGCAACTTCGGAGCATCTTCGATCAAGGTTGTCTTCCCGGGTGCTGGTGACGAGCGCGCGCCCATGCTATCAATACCGCCCCACTGCGTCGAGGACCCCATGAACGGACCGCACGGCTGGCAACGCCGTGGCTACAGCGTCGCGGCGATGCGCGAGCTCGCCCGGCGCGCGCTGCCGCGACCGATCTTCGACTTCGCCGACGGCGGCGCGGAAGCGGAATGGACGCTGCGCCGCAACGAGCTCGCGTTCGGGCGCACCGCGCTCGTGCCGCGGCCGCTGTGCGGCGCGGCGACGCGCGACCTGTCGCTGACATTGTTCGGCCAGCCGCTGTCGCTGCCGGTGCTGGTGGGCCCCACCGGCCTCGCCGGGCTGTTCTGGCCCGAGGGCGAGCAGGCAGGCGCACGCGCCGCGGCCGCGGCCGGGACCGCCTACTGCCTGAGCCACGCGTCGGTGTGCACGCTGGAAACCGTGGCCGCGCTGGGGACGTCGCCGCGCTGGATGCAGGTCTTCGTCTACAAGGATCGCGGCTTCACCCGCGCCATGACCGACCGCGCCGCGGCCGCCGGCTACGACGCGCTGGTGCTGACCGTCGACAACCAGCTGATCGGCAATCGCGAGCGCGACCTGCGCAACGGCTTCGGCATCCCGCCACGCTTCACGCTGCGGCAGCTCGCCGGCATGGCGCGGCAGCTGCCGTGGCTGTGGCGGATGCGCCGGGCGCTGCCGCGACTCACGCTCGGCAACTACGTGCTGCCGGGCTCCGGGCTCGACTTCGCCACGCTCGCCGGCCGTCTCGGGTCGCTGCTCGACCCCGCGATGAACTGGGACGACGTGCGCGAGCTGCGCGAGCGGTGGCGCGGCCCGCTGCTGCTCAAGGGCATCCTGCATCCGGACGAGGCGGCGCAGGCCGCGCGCCTGGGCGTGGACGGCATCATCGTCTCCAACCACGGCGGCCGGCAGCTCGACGGCGCGATCAGCGCGATCGAAGCCTTGCCCGCCGTTGTCGCGGCGGTGGCCGGCAGCGCGCGGCCGGTCACGGTCCTCGTCGACGGCGGCATCCGTCGCGGGTCCGACGTGGTCAAGGCGCTGGCACTGGGCGCGCAGGCGGTGCTCATCGGCCGGCCGCAGCTGTGGGGCCTGGCGGTGGCGGGCGAGGCGGGGGTGGCGCATGTGCTCGACCTCTACCGGCGCGAGATCGATCGCGCGATGGGCCTGCTGGGCGCCGCGCGGCTCGCCGACCTCGGGCCCGAGGTGCTGGCGGAGGCCGGCGGGCGCTAGGCCGGAGGCTCGGCGCCCTTGCGCTCGACGATCAGCCGGTACTGGTCCGGCTCGCGGTGGCGCGCGAAGTTGAACGTGGTGCTCTTGTACGACTTGGTGAGGTCGAGGTCGCAGCGCGCGAGCGCCAGCTCGTCGCCCAGCGTCGAGCAAGCGGCGACGATCTCGCCGGACGGCGCGACGATGATCGAATTGCCGATCTGGTCGACGCCTTCCTCGCAGCCCGCTTTGGCCACGCCGACCACCCAGGTCCCGTTCTGGTACGCGCCTGACTGCATGACCAGAGCGTTGTGGAAGTTGGACAGCGCGTCGTGCTCGGGCGCCGGCGGGTTGTGCACCGGCGTGTTGTAGCCGATCAGCACCATCTCCACCGCCTGCAGCCCCATCACCCGATAGGTCTCGGGCCAGCGGCGGTCGTTGCAGATCGCCATCCCGTAGAGCCCGGGTCCGCCGTCGCCGAAGGTCGCGCGGAAGACCGGGAAGCCCAGGTCGCCGCGCTCGAAATAGCGCTTCTCCAGATGCTGGAAGCGGCGCCAGGGCTCGTGCTCGGCGTGCCCGGGAAGATGGATCTTGCGGTACTTGCCGACGATCGCGCCGGTCGGGTCGACCAGGATCGACGTGTTGAAGTGGCGCGTGCGGCCGCCTTCGGCGACGAGCTCCGCGTAGCCGAGATAGAAGCCCAGGCGCAGGTCACGCGCGGCCTCGAACAGCCGGGCGGTCTCCGGCCCCGGCATCGCGCGCTCGAAGAAGGCGTCGACCTCCTCCTGCCGCTCGAAATGCCAGCGCGGGAAGAACGTGGTGAGCGCGAGCTCGGGAAAGACCACCAGATCGCAGCCGTGACGATGGGCGGCGTGCATCAGCGCGAGCTGCCGGTCGACGACCTGCGCGCGGGATTCGTCGCGGGCGATCGGCCCCAACTGCGCTGCGCCGACGGTGACGAAGCGGGGCATGGCTCGGCGCGCTTCAGGCCGCGAGGTCGAGCAGCGTGTGCAGCAGCACGTCCGTGCCGGCGGCGAGGTGCTCGGGCTCGGTGTGCTCGGCCGGATTGTGGCTGATGCCGCGGACGCTGGGCACGAAGATCATCGCGGTCGGCGCGATGCGGGCGATCATCTGCGCGTCATGGCCGGCGCCCGAGGTCATCCGCCGCGGCGTGTAGCCCAGCTGGCGGGCGCAGGCGTCGATGCGGTCGGCGATGTACGCATCGAAGATCACCGGCTCGAAGCGCGCGAGGCGGCGGGTGGCGATCTCGACGCCCTCGTCGCGGGCGAGCTCCTCCAGGAACGCCGCGAGGCGCCGCTCGGCCTCCTGCAGCAGCGCCTCGTCGGTGTTGCGCATGTCGATCGAGACCTTCGCGCGCGC
>Ga0102851_10003128_pt1 | contig 10224 bp, 8 predicted proteins | sample Mud3Dept3metaG_FD_79558 | JGI IMG/M metagenome (GOLD analysis project Ga0102851, IMG submission 79558) | Freshwater wetland microbial communities from Ohio, USA, analyzing the effect of biotic and abiotic controls - Mud 3 Core 4 Depth 3... | ecosystem: Environmental > Aquatic > Freshwater >...
CTCCCCACATCAGCATCGCCAGGAGAATACATATTATGATTATTATTCCGCCCATGGTCGGCGTCCCGGTCTTCTTCAGGTGGGTCTGGGGCCCGTCGTCACGTATCTGCTGGGTAATGCTTATCTTCTTGAGCCAGCTGATGATCCCGGGGCCCAGGAGAACCGACAGCAGCATCGCCGAGATGACAGCCAGTGCCGCCCTGAAGGTTATATATCTGAAGACATTCATCGGCGAAAAGAGATCGTGCAGACTGTATAAAAGCCTATAGAGCATTGTTCCCCTCGCCTGTACCTGCCGCATCCGCTTCCTGAAGTACTTTTTCCATGCGCATGCCTCTTGAGCCTTTTATAAGAATAGCGTCTCCTTTGTCACATATGCCTGATAAAACAGACCCTGCAGTGTCTGAATTTTCTGTCTGGTAACAGGCCCCCTGGAATTCCTTTGCCGCTTTTTTCATCTCAGGCCCTACAGCTATCAGAGTATCTATCTTCATTTCGGAGAGCAGTCTGACCAGTTTCTTATGCGCTTCTTCAGCATAGCTGCCGAGTTCGAGCATATCGCCGAGGACAGCGATAGTCCGTTTCCTTTTCAATCTTACAAGCTCTCTGAGGGCTTCCTCCATTGAAGCAGGGTTGGCATTGTAGACATCGCTTATCACAAGGGCCCCGTGCAGGTCCCTTATCTCCAGCCTCATCGGTACGCCTCCGAAAGATTCAAGACCGTTTTTTATATCGTCCAATCCAACACCGAGCGCATTGGCCACAGATGCGGCAGCAAGGGCATTGTATACATTCACCCTTCCGGACAGCTGGAGATTGACCGCTATCTTCCTTTTGTCCGAAAAGCAGAGCTTAAACCCCGAGCCCCTGGGACCCAGCATAATGTCCTTTGCAAAGACGTCCGCAGTATTCCTGATGCCATAGGTGATCAGCTTGCCGCTGTAATTTTTGGTCCCTTCAAGCAGGAATGCGTCATCTGCATTCACCGAGGCAGCTTTGGCATAAGCGAGTATTTCGAGGTCAGTGTCCCTGATCGCTTCAAGACTGCCAAAACCTTCAATGTGAGCAGGTCCGACATTAGTCACAACACAAAAATCCGGCATAGCAATTTTACAAAGTTGTTTTATATCTCCCCTGCGGTTGGACCCCATCTCAAGCACCATGATGTCCTCATCCCCGTCCATCCTGCATATGCATAAAGGCAGTCCTATATGGTTGTTCAGGTTCCCGGTTGTCTTCAGTACCTTCTGGTGTTGTCCGAAGACAGATGAGATAAGCTCCTTTGTGGTTGTTTTGCCGTTTGTTCCCGTAACACCGATGACCGGAGGGTTCATTACAGACCTGAGGTAGTGGGCCAGGGCCTGGAGCGCAGAAAGGGTGTCCTTCACCAGTATTATGGTCTTGTCCGCGGGGAGTAACGCAGGAGGAGACTGGACAAGACAACCGGACCCGTTTATCAACGCAGCGCCTATAAAATCATGCCCGTCGAAATGCTCCCCCTTCAGGGCAACAAAGAGCTCTCCCTCACGGATACTTCTCGAGTCAATCGAGAGACTCGAGAATTTCTCTGCTTTTCCGCAAAGTACCTTGCCGCCGGTTGCCTGAACTATATCTTCAAGATTTAATCGCCCCATCATCTCCCTGCTGTATTGTCAAAATTAAACACAGAGTTCACAGAGTTTTTCCGTCTTATCTTTTTGGTTATTACTCTTTGTCCTGTTTTTTGTTCAATAATCATAGTGTTTTCCCTGTGCTCTCGTTCGAGCGCTAAGTCATCCATTAGCATATGTGATGCGATTTATGGATGCTTACCTGCTGCCGGCTACTTTTGGCTGTGGTAAAAATTTTTTCAAAAGTTCACCTGCTGCTAATAAGCTCTTTTATCGCCTCTTCCAGGACCTCCCTGTCACTGAATTTATATCTTTGCTCCCCTATTGCCTGATACGTCTCATGTCCTTTACCCGCGATCAGGACTATATCGTCTTTCCCGGCCATTTCAACGGCCCTTCTTATGGCTTTCTTTCTGTCCGGTTCGACAAGGTAGTTGTTCCTTACAGCGCCTGCTTCAATTTCCCTGATTATTTCTCCGGGCCTCTCTGACCTCGGGTTGTCGGAGGTCATGATCACGAAGTCGCTCAGTCTGGTTGCAAGGGCGCCCATGACCGGCCTTTTCCCCCTGTCTCTGTCTCCGCCGCAGCCGAATACAGTTATGATCTTTCCAGTGCCGATCCCCCGCGCAGTACAGATCAGCCTTTCGAGGGCGTCTTCGGTATGGGCAAAATCGACTATAGCCAGGAATTCCTGGCCTGCATCGACTTTCTCGAACCTCCCTTTTGCAGGTCCTGCCTTTCTGATGCCTTCGAGCACCACTTCCCATGGCACACCGATAGACAGGGACAGACCGGCAGCGGAAAGGATATTGTATACATTCGGCAATCCCATCAGGGATGATACGACTTCGTGATTCCTTTTGTTCAGCATTACAGTGAATTTCAGCCCGTTGACAGAGTCACTGATCCCGGTCGCCATAAGGTCAGATCCTGTTTCGAGTCCAAAGGTATACATCTTCCCCTTTATCAGACCGATGAGTTTTCGCCCCCATGGATCATCATAGTTGATGACAGCTGTTGCGTCACTGTCAAGGAGCTCGGTAAACAGTCTTGCCTTAGCGGCAAAATAGTCTTCCATAGTCTTATGAAAATCCAGGTGGTCTCTTGTCAGGTTCGTAAATACCGCGCCCTTAAAAACCGTCCCGTCCACCCTTTTCTGCGCAAGGGCATGCGAAGACACCTCTGTGACAACGTAACCACATTCCTCCGCCAGCATTTCATGCAGGAGGGCCTGGAACTCCAGCGCCTCGGGGGTCGTATGTACGGCGCCGTAGACCACGTCTTTTACCATATACTGTATTGTACCGATGAGACCCACCTTTTGTCCCCATTCCTCGAGTATGGCCTTCATCAGATAGCTGGTTGTGGTCTTCCCGTTTGTCCCTGTTATTCCTATTACCCGCATAGACTCCGAAGGACGTCGAAAAAAATTATTTGCCGCGAGGGCAAGTGCTCCTCTGCTGTCTTTTACGCGGACCCGGGCCACCTCCGGCGTCAGGCTGTCTCTGAGATCATTTTCCGGCCTTTCGTAAACAATAGCAGCAGCCCCGCGCTCAACAGCCTGCCGGATAAAACCGTGGCCGTCAGTATGCTCGCCGGCCAGGGCAATGAAAAGATGCCCTTTTTTAACTTTCCTCGAATCGTACGCCAGTCCGTTAATATCAATCCCCATGTCCCCTGATATTCCCAGGGCGTCTATGCCTTTTATGATTTCAGCCAGGGTCATTTCGAGACCAGCAGCAGGTCCTTTCTGTAGTTTTCATCCTTCGGGACATTCATATACGACAACGCCTGACTGTCGAGGTCCTTGAAAACAGGGCCGGCAACGACCCCGCCGTAAATCTGGCCCTTTGGTTCGTAGACAACAACTATCATCGCGATCTTCGGGTTGTCCGCGGGAACGAAACCAACGAAGGAACTGATATATCTGTCTCTGGAATACCTGCCTGTCCCGGGGTCGATCAGCTGGGCCGTGCCTGTCTTCCCGGCAACCTGGTTCCCTTCGATTGCTGCCTGAGTCGCAGTCCCGCCCTCTTCTGTAACTGTTTTAAGGATGTCCTTAAAAACCTTTGCTGTCTTATCAGACAGGACCTTCTTTGTCTTGCCTTTAAAAGAAGAGATCGTGTGGCCCTCAGGCGCCCTGATCTCCGAGACAAGATGGGGCTGTACAAGATAGCCGCCGTTTGCAATAACAGAATAGGCCCGCAATATCTGCAGGGGCGTAACAGCCACTTCCTGGCCTATAGGGATCGCTCCTATGGAAGTAGCGGACCATTTCTCAGGTTTTCTTATCCAACCCGAGACCTCACCGGGCATATCAATGTCTGTAGTCTCACCAAAGCCGTAGAGTTTTGCATACCGGTAAAGCTGTTCCCTGCCGAGTTTCATTCCGATCATGATCGAACCGACATTGGAGGATTTCTGTATCACCTCCTGAAAGGTCAGTACTCCGTGCTTGTGCGCATCATGAATGACTTTTCCACCTACTTCGATCGTGCCCTTGCTGCAGTCGAACTTCGAGTCCAGATTATAAAGCTTTTCTTCAAGGGCCGCAGTACCGACGATGACCTTGAACGTTGAGCCTGGTTCGTAGATATCAGTAATGCCCCTGTTCCTGATCGCATTTTTCCCCGCGCCGGCCACATTGTTCAGATCATAGGTCGGTCTGTTCGCAAGGGCCAGTATTTCGCCCGTATACGGGTCCATCATAATCGCCGATGCGGCAACAGAATTCCATCGGGCCATGACTTTTTCAAGCTCCTTCTCTACAATATACTGAAGTCCTTCATCTATCGTGAGAATGAGATCGTTTCCCTTTGCCTCCAGGTCCTCCCCTGATGAAAGTTTCTTGCCGCTTGCATCCCTTGCGAAATATACCTTCCGGCCTGTTGTGCGCAGAAACTTGTCGTATTTCAGTTCGATACCCTCAAGCGGCTGATTTTCAAGCCCTACCATCCCGATTACATGGGAAGCCAGCTCCCCTTTTGGATAATACCGCTTTGCCTCCGGGACAAAGCCGAGTCCCTTTATATTCAGTTTTTTTATCTCTCCCGCGGTGTCCGGAGCGAGTTTTCTGTTCATCCAGAGGAAGCGTTTCCCCTGATCAAATTTTGCCTGGATGGCTTTAGCGTCCACGCCGAGGATGGCCGCAAGCCTCTTCAATCTGTCTTTATCCACAACAACCTCTGCTGCATCGCAATAAAGAGATTCGAGTTCAAGGTTGACGGCAAAGGCCCTCCCCTTCCGGTCGTAGATGTTCCCTCTTCTGACCTGGATGTCTTCAGCCCTGCCCTGCTGGGATTTCGCGCGTTCAGCGTATATTTTATGGTTGAATATCATCAGGTCCGTCAGACGCAGAAATATCACAAAAAAACCGAAGACAATGACGGTATTGAGGATGTCAATTCTTTTCCTGTTCACTTCATCTCACCTTGCCCATAGCTAAAGATATAAGAAGTAAACAGTGCAGCAAGCCCCCCGGCTCTTTACTTCTTATTTTTTTATGTCAAAAGAGGCCTTAAACGTCTCAGGCCCTGTGTGTTTCTTAATATGTACGACCTTTACCCTGTCGGTAAATACATAGCCGGTGCTGACAGATTTATAATCTCCGTTGCCCTGCACCTGTAATGAAGAGCCGATACTCGCCAGTGAAATGACCTTTGCCCTGTCGGCAAGGAGCATCTTTGTCTCCTTCTGAGAGGCCATCTTTTTTTCTTCGAGCGCACGGAGGTCATAGGCGATCGAAACCACACTCGAACGGAGCCATACCAGACCAAAGAGGCCGAAGAGCAGAAGAATAATGCAGACCGGCTTATAGACAAATGACCAAAAATCGTTATTGTCCCTTCGCATCATAGTTTTTCAGCTCCTCTCAATTTTGCGCTCCTTGAAGAAGGGTTCGCGCGGATTTCCTCAATACCGGGGACCAGGGGTTTCTTCATAAGCTGTTTCAATCTGTCCGCCTTTGCGTTTTCCTTTATAAAATGTTTTACCACTCTGTCCTCGAGGGAATGGTACGAGATGACACAGAGCCTTCCACCTTTCCGCAGTACCCTCAGCGATGCGTCCAGACCTTCTTTCAACTCATCCAGTTCCCTGTTCACTTCTATCCTCAGGGCCTGAAAAGTCTTTGTTGCGGGATTTATCTTCCCCTGTCTCCCGATTGCCCGGGATATTATCTCTGCGAGTTCAGCGCAGGTATCGATACTTTTTTTGTTCCTCTCATAAATAATCGAACGGACTATCCTCACTGCCCTGTACTCTTCTCCATATTCTCTCAATATCCTGAGCAGCTCTCTTTCCGGATATCCGTTCACCACATCCCAGGCCGAAAGCTCCTGTGAGCTGTCCATCCTCATATCGAGTCTTTCCTTTGAAAGAAAACTGAACCCTCTGCCCGTGTCCTTCAACTGCATCATCGACACACCCAGGTCCAGGAGAACGCCATCCGCATCATTGATCCCCCCAGAATGCAGGATCGACTCCAAATCAGAGAAACTGCCTTTTTTCAGTATGACCCTGCTGTCACGCAATCTCTCTGCTGTCCTGGCAAGCGCCTCGTCGTCCCTGTCTATGCCTACGACCCTTCCGCTCTGTCCGATCTTCTCTAAAATCATTGCTGCATGCCCTCCGAGTCCTACTGTCGCATCTACATATGTCCTGCCCTCAACAGGGTCAAGGACTTCAAGCACCTCCCTTATCATCACCGGGAGATGCCCTTCGCTCATTTACAGACCGTATGCGGCAAGCTTGTCTGCCACCACTTTTTTGTCTATCCCTGAAGAATTATATGCCGCATCCCACTCTTTTCTGTCCCACAACTCTATCTTGTCTATCAGGCCAAGCATCACAATGTCTGTGTTCAGTCCTGCATCCTCTCTGTGGGCCGCGGGGATCAGGATCCTCCCCTGTTTGTCCAGTTCGATTTCCTGGGCAGAGGCGATGACCCTTCTCATGAAAAACTTCACCTCTTCCTGGCTTTTAGGTAGAAGCCTGACCTTCTCTTCAAGCCTGTTCCATTCCTCCTGAGGGTAGATATGGAGACACTTGTCGAAGACATCATTAGTGATGTAGAGTTTCGTGCTATAATTCGTGAAAATGATTTCCCTGAAAGGAGACGGTATGATGACTCTTCCCTTTGGGTCTATCGTGTAGTAATGTTTTCCAGAGAAAGCTGGCATGTCCCTCCACTTTCTACCACTATTTACCACTAAATTTATACGAGATTGTTTTTTTAGTCAAGGGAAAAATTAATCTTTTTTCATTATTACTATTAATTCCCAACATCTTGTGTCTCCCATTCGGGTGACCACAATAGATTGAGCTGCTGAATAATACCGTTACCACAAAAACCAATACGTTTCTAAACCCTGATTTAGGGGTATTTTATTTATTGACAATGGATCAGAACATTTGATAAAGTTACGACAAATTTCACTTTTTATTATTAGAAGTATCCTGAATAAAATAAGGAATTAAGGGGGGCAATGTTATGTACAGGCTTTTTTCTTCCAGTCTGGTTTTAGTTCTTTCTTTTCTGCTTGTGTTTGCACCATTCGTCTCGAATGTTGAGGCGGCAAAATCCGGCACAATGACCCTTTCGAAGACGAGCGGAGACGTAAAAGTCCTGAGGGGTAAGACCACTATGGGCCAGCCTCAAGCTGGTCTGGAACTTGCGGCAGGCGACGAGATCGTCACTGGCGCGGAGTCGACGGCAGATGTAAGGTTCCCTTCAAATGAGGTCTTAAGGATAATGGGCAATTCCAGGCTCAAACTGAATCAGGGAGAACCGAACCAGACTTCTGTGGGGTTGTCCCGGGGGAAGATCTTTAATGTCATAACAAAATATACAGACAAGGTCTCAACATATAAGGTTGTCACCCCTACCGCTACAGCGGGCGTTAGAGGGACGGTCTTTTCTGCTGAAGTAGCCGAGGACGATACATCGGTCATCATGGTAAAGGAAGGTAACGTGGGTGTCGCGAGCACTACTGTGACCGGCGAGGAAGTGGTTGTAGGTGACCTGACGAAGACTGTTGTAGAGAAGGGTAAAGCCCCTACAGCGCCTATCGCCCTGATAGCTGCTGAAATAGCCACCTTTGCTATAATAGCTGACCTTGTTTCTGCCGGCGCAGGCGCAGGCGGCGCTGCTGCAGCAAGTGCCGGCCTCTCGAAAGGGGCTATTGCTGCTATTGTAGGCGCAGCTGCGATCGGCGGCGGCGTTGTTGCTACATCCTCTGGAGGAGGAGGGGGTGGAGGAGGCGGCAATGATATTCCTACTACAATCACCGGAGAATGGGAACTCCATTTCAAATGTGCGGACGCGGCTTCTGATGCCGCGGTCTTAAATATAAAAATTAATGAGACAACGGGCGGCTCATTCACCGGGAGCGGGAACGGCACTGATTATAACGGCACGCCGCTTCAGATGACTATTACCGGAACATATAAAAATTCCACGCATTTCCTGAGCGCAACTGTGACAACTACTTTTACGGGCGGAGATTGTGTCAGGACTGATGCATTCAGCACCACATTAAAATCGAACGATACAGGATACATAACAATGACCCAGACACAGGTTTGTGGCTGCACGGGTCAGGTGCGGATGATAAAAAAGCAGTAACGATCCCCTGATAAAAATCAGGCAGGGCGGTCTCTTCAGAGGACCGCCCTGCCGGTCTTGCCGGACCAGAAATTTTATGATTTATAAGGAAGGATTATTTCTCTCTCATATTTAGTGCGTAGTCAATACTGCTTTCGCATAATTATAAGCTTATTACTTGTCTTCATTGCCGGGCATGCAAACGCCGGGGTCCTGACCCTTCGTGATTCTATATCATACGCTCTCAATAACAATCTAACTGTCAGGACATACGCGAATTCCATAGAAAATGCAAAGCTCGATGTCTGGGTCCGTGAAATGGATTTCTCGCCGTCCGTCAGGGGGAGCGTCTACAGTGAGTTAACAGGCAATAGCGGGAAAACTTCAAACATTTCGATAGAAAAGCCTTTAAAACAGGGCGGCTCAATAAGCTTTGACACTTCTGTCAACTATCTGGAGTTTGAGGGGACAAAGGACTATACCTCTGACAGCCTCGTGAAATTCACATACCCGCTACTGAAAGACAGGGGGTCGTTTTATGCTACATACAATCTGGTCAGTGCCGACAGGCAGCTCCAGTCAATCACACGCGGGTACGATGTATTACGCCAGCAGCTGATACTGGATGTAATTACTTCATATTACAAGACGGTCGAAAGCCTGCTGCTCACGGAGGTAAACCAAAAATCACTTGAAAGGGCGGAGGCCCTCCTGGCGGCTTCATCTGCAAAGCTCAGGGCAGGACTTGTGACCAAGATAGACCTCTACAGGGCTGAGATCCAGGTCCTCCAGTCAAAGAACAACCTTGCCTTTCTGGCAGATTCAATAGAATCTTCAAAAAATAGTTTCAAAAACCTTATTGGCCTCTCTCTGGACAGTGATTTTTCCCTTGAAACAAAAATAGAGTATTCCCCCGAGGACTTTGACGAAGCAAGACTCATTGAAAAGGCATTTGCCTCCAGGGCTGAGATAAAGGATGCAGAGGCCAAGATAGAGGACGGGGAGAGGGCCCTTAAGCTGGCAAAAAATAACCTCTGGCCACGGCTGGACTGGTGGGTCGGATACGGGGCGCAGGGCCATGGCCCCTCTGTTGGCAAAAGCTACTCCTACAACAACCTGGAGTTCAGGACCGGCTTCACCATTACGGGTTCACTGTCCCCATGGGCTGACGTGGCAACAGTTAAAAAGGCCGAGAGGGACATTGAGGACAAAAAGACGGCCCTCCAGGCGTTGAAGAACAATATCTCACTGGAAATTAAGCAATATCTCTCAGCCATGAAGCAGTACAGGGCCAGGATCGACCTGAACAAAGTAAATGTCGACCTGGCAGAAAAACAGCTTGAATTTGCATCGCTGAGATTCAAAAAAGGGTTTGCCGACAACTTTACCGTAAAGGAGGCCGAAGAAAAAATTATAGACGCAAATGTACAATATATCTCGGCGCTCATCAATGCGATACTGACGGATGTAAAGATCAGAAAGGCTTCAGGAGGGCTTAATTATTTTGACTAAAAAGGCAGTCATTATATTATCAATCATAATTCTTTCAGTCGTAGCCATTTCTTTTTTAAAGCGCCTGGTTTCAAAGGACATTGATACGAAGGTGATTCCTGTCACTGTAAGGAAGGGCGATCTCAGAATAACTATTGCTGAAAAAGGTGTCATTCAACCGGTGAGGTCTGCGGTACTATTCTCAAGTATCCCAGGCAACAAGGCAAAGATAATCTGGATGGTACCAGAGGGGACATTTGTAAAAAAAGGAGACCCTGTCATAAAGTTTGATGAGACCCCGTTTGTCGAGAACGAAAATAAATACGCCGAGGAATTGAGGCAGGCCGAAATAGAATTCAAACTTAAAATTGACGGTGATGAGAGGATAAAGAAGCAGGAGCTTGAGATACAGAAGAAAAAGACCAGGGCGATGCATGAAGAACATCAGAAGGTGACTGCCAACATGGAGGAGCTTTACAGTAATGGTTTTATAACAGCCGAAGAATTGAGGATTGCCAG
>Ga0102851_10003129_pt1 | contig 10223 bp, 6 predicted proteins | sample Mud3Dept3metaG_FD_79558 | JGI IMG/M metagenome (GOLD analysis project Ga0102851, IMG submission 79558) | Freshwater wetland microbial communities from Ohio, USA, analyzing the effect of biotic and abiotic controls - Mud 3 Core 4 Depth 3... | ecosystem: Environmental > Aquatic > Freshwater >...
CATGGAGACGGTGGCGATGGCCGACATCATCGAACGCGCCACGGCCGCCACCTCGTCGCTGTTTGAGCACAAGGGCCTCGCCCTCGTCAAGGATGTCGCCCCCGGCTTGCCGCCGGTCGTCGGCGACGCCGACCGGCTGCTCCAGGTCGTGATCAATCTCCTCTCCAACGCGGTGAAGTTCACCGACGCCGGGTCGGTCACCTGCCGGGCCCGCGTGCAGGACGACGGCATCGCCGTCAGCGTAATCGACACCGGGCTCGGCATCTCCGCGGCCGACCAGCCCAAGGTGTTCGAGAAGTTCAAGCAGGTCGGCGACACCCTCACCGACAAACCCAAGGGCACGGGCCTCGGCCTGCCGATCTGCCGCGAAATCGTCGAGCACCATGGGGGCCGCATCTGGGTGGAGAGCGAGCCGGGAAAAGGCAGCACGTTCACCTTCGTGCTGCCGGCCAAGCTCGCCGAGGCGCCTGCCGAGGGCCCCGTGAGCCTCGAGGTCCTCGTCCGCCAGCTCCGCGAGCAGGTGGCGGTCCGGGCGCCGTCCGCCGCCGGCCATCGGCCGAACGTCCTCGCCGTCGACGACGACCCGCATGTCCGCGCCTTGCTCGCCCAGGAATTCTCGGAGGCGGGCTATCGCCTGCGGGTGGCAGCCAACGGCCGGGAGGCACTCGCGGAAGTGCGGCGCGAGCGCCCCGACCTGGTCATCCTCGACGTGATGATGCCCGAGATGAACGGGTTCGACGTGGCCGCGGTGCTCAAGAACGACCCCCAGACCATGGACATCCCGATCATCATCCTGTCGATCGTCGAGGACAGGACGCGGGGGTTCCGGCTGGGCATCGACCGCTACCTCACCAAGCCCATCGACACGGCGGCGCTCTTCACGGAAGTGGGCACGCTGCTCGAGCAGGGCCGGTCGAGGAAGCGGGTGCTCGTCGTCGACGACGACTCCTCGGCCCTGAGAATGCTCTCCGAGGTCTTGAAGGCGAGAGGGTACAGCGTGACCGAGGCCAACGGGGCCGATATCGCGGTGAAGGCGGCGGCGGTCCAGCCCGACATCATTCTGGTCAGCGCCGTGCTCTCGCAGAGGCCGGAGATCGTCAGGCTGCTGCACTTCGAGAAGGGCCTTGAGCACGTGCTGTTCCTGGTCTACCAATAGCCGGCCATGCCGCGCGCGCCGGTCGCGCGGCGTGGATGGGGCGAAGGAGGGTGCCGTGCCGCCGAAAATTCTGATCGTCGATGACGAGGCGCATCTTCGGATGCTCATCCAGCAGACCCTCGAGGAACTGGAAGACGAGGGCGTCGAACTGCTGACCGCGTCCGACGGCGAAGCGGCGCTGGAGGTTGTCCGCACCGAAGCCCCGCAGCTGGTGTTCCTCGACGTGATGATGCCGAAGCTGAGCGGCTTCGATGTGTGCAGCCGGGTGAAGCACACCCTCGGCCTGAAAGAGGTCTACATCGTCCTGCTCACCGCGAAGGGGCAGGAGTTCGACAAGCAGAAGGGGATCGAGGCGGGCGCCGACCTCTACATGACCAAGCCGTTTGATCCCGACGCCCTGCTCGCGAGGGCCAGGACCGTGTTGGGGCTGTAGGCGCGTGATGCCGAGAGGGACCCTCCGCAACCTGACCCGGAAGCGCGCAGACAGCGCCGCCGTGATCGCGGCGATCGTCGAGGCGCTCGGCGGCGGCATCGCGATCGAGGATGCGGACGGCGAGCTGCTCGTCGGCGACCGCGGCGCCGGCGCCGCCTCGCGGTGCGCGGTGACGCTCGACGGCGAACACCTCGGCTGGGCGTCCGGCGGCGCCCATGCCCCGGCGTTGGCCGCGGTGCTTGGCCATCTCGCCGCGAAAGACGCCGAGCGGAAGACCCTCGCCAACGAGGTGCTGCACCTCTACCGCGAGGTCAACCTCATCTACAGCTTCTCCGAGAAGCTGGCGTCGACGCTCGATCTTGACACGGTGGCCGGGATGACGCTCGACGAGGCCCGGCACCTGATCGCCGCCACTGACGGCGCCGTCATGATCCTCGACGAAGCGACCGGCCGGCTCCGCCCGGTGGCGGACTTTGGCGACGTGTACGGGGCGCCTCGCGGACCCGCATGGACCGAGGGACTGTTTGCGGCCATCCTCGCGAAGGGCCAGGGGGAAATCATCAACGACGTTCACGCCGACCCGCGGCACGTCCGGAACGGCTACGCGATCGCGTCGCTGATCTGCACGCCGCTCCGGGTCAAAGAGCGCGTGACCGGCCTGATTGCACTGTCCAGCTCGGCTCCGGTCAGCTATGCCGCCGCCGACCTGAAGCTCCTCAACACGCTCGCGCTCCAGACGGCATCGGCGCTCGAGAACGCCAGACTGTTCGAGCGGACGGTTCAGGCCGCCCGGGACCGGGAGCGGCTGGCCGCGCTGCACAAGGAGCTGGAGGTCGCCAGCCAGATCCAGCGCGCGATTGTGCCGAGCCAGTTCCCGCCGTTTCCGGAGCGCCGCGAGTTCGAAATCCACGCGAGCATGACGCCCGCCAAGGCCGTCGGCGGCGACTTCTTCGACTTCTTCCTCGTCGACGCCGACCGGCTGGGCTTCGTGATTGGTGACGTCTCGGGGAAGGGCGTGCCGTCGGCGCTGTTCATGGCCGTCTGCCGCACGCTGATCAAGGCGACCGCGCACACGGGCGGATCTCCCGAAGCCTGTCTCGCGGGGGTCAACCGGGTGCTGGCGACGGAGGGCGTCGCCAGCATGTACGTCACCGTGTTCTACGGCGTGCTCGAGACGCGCACCGGCCGCGTCGCTTACTGCAACGCAGGGCACAACCCGCCGTACGTGCTGCGAGGCGACGGCGGAATCGAGCCGCTCGCCCAGGCCGGCGGGATGGTGGTGGGCCTGTTCGAGGACGCGGCCTACGAGGCGGGGCAGATCGGGCTCGGACGCGGCGACGGGCTGTTCATGTACACGGACGGCGTCACCGAAGCCACCGACCCCGCGGGCGAGGAGTTCACGACCGGGCGCCTGGTGCCGTGCCTGGCGCGGTGCCGGGGCCTGCCGCTCGACGACGTGATCCGGACCGTCGGCGCTGAAGTGACGGCGTTCGCCGCCGGCGCTCCCCAGGGTGACGACATCACGATGCTGGCGCTCCGCTACCTCGGGTAGCGGCGGCTACTCGGCCCAGCCGGAGTCGGGCTCCGGCTTCGCGGCCGGCAGCAGCGGCAGCCCCTCGTGCGGCCTGGTGCCCATCAGGCCCACGCGGTGGTAGACGCGGATCTTGTCCCGCGTGTCCAGGATGTCCAGGTTCCTCATCGTCAACTGTCCGATCCGGTCCTGCGGCGTGAAGAACACCTCGGTGCCCTTCTCCATCGTCAGCCGCTCGGGATGATAGGTGAGGTTCGGGCTGGTGGTGTCGACGATCGAGTAGTCGTTGCCGCGCCGCAACTCGAGCGTCACCTCGCCGCTCACCGCGCGAGCCACCCAGCGCTGGGCCGTTTCCCGCAACATGAGCGCCTGCGGGTCGAACCACCGGCCCTGGTACAGCAGCCGGCCGAGGCGGCGGCCGTTCGCGCGGTACTGATCGATGGTGTCCTCGTTGTGGATGCCGGTGACCAGCCGCTCGTAGACGATGTAGAGCAGCGCGAGTCCGGGGGCCTCGTAAATGCCTCGGCTCTTCGCCTCGATGATGCGGTTCTCGATCTGATCGGAGACGCCGAGGCCGTGGCGTCCGCCGATCGCGTTGGCCTCCATGAAGAGCGCGAGCGGCGTCGGGAACGCCTGGCCGTTGATGGCCAGGGGCTGTCCGTCTTCGAAGCGGACGCTGACGATCTCGGGTGTCACCGCGACGTCTTCACGCCACGATGCGACGCCCATGATCGGGTTGACAATCGACACGCCCTTGTCGAGGAACTCGAGGTCCTTGGCTTCGTGCGTGGCGCCGAGGATGTTCGAGTCGGTGGAGTACGCCTTGTCGGCGCTCATCCTGTATTCGAGGCCGGCGCCCTCGAGGTACGCGGACATCTCGGCGCGCCCGCCGAGCTCGGTGATGAAGTCCTGGTCCAGCCAGGGCTTGTAGATGCGCAGGTGCGGGTTGACGAGCAGACCGTACCGGTAGAAGCGCTCGATGTCATTGCCCTTGTAGGTGCTGCCGTCGCCCCAGATGTTGACGGCGTCCTCCTGCATCGCCGAGACGAGCATCGTGCCGGTGACCGCGCGGCCCAGCGGGGTGGTGTTGAAGTACAGCTGGCCTGCAGTGGAGATATGAAAGGCCCCGCACTGGAGCGCCGCGATGCCCTCCGCGACGAGCTGGGCGCGGCACTCGATCAGGCGCGCCTGCTCGGCGCCGTAGGTCATCGCCTTGCGCGGGATCGCGTCGTAGTCGGCCTCGTCGGGTTGGCCAAGGTGCGCGGTGTACGCGAAGGGGATGCTGCCGCGCCGGCGCATCCAGTGGAGGGCCGCGCACGTATCGAGCCCTCCCGAGAACGCGATCCCGACCCGCTCGCCGACAGGCAGCCGCTGCAGGATGTTCGACATCACATAAGTATACACAGTCATGCATATCTATGCATGAAAAAGGAGACGGGTCCCATCCCCTTTCCGTCCCGGCGAAACGTGGAAACCGTCGTCGATGCGGACGGCGCTTGTGGGTTCCGGACTTTCGCCGTAACATCCCGTCCGTGCGCATTCCGCCCCGCCGCTCCTGCCGGAGACACAGGCCGCGATGACGCCGGCCCGTTTCGTTTCGCGGCGGGTGTCCGACTGGATCAGTCGCGCGGAGGCGAGCTGGTCGCCGCCTCCGGGGCCGGTCCTGCTGTCGGCGACGGCGCTCGCAGCCGTCCTGCTGGGCCTGCTCGTGGCGACGCCCCGCACGTTCAGGCCCTCGTACGCCTACTCGGTGGGCGACTTCGCGGCGGCGACGGTCCGCGCGCCGTGGGACCTCTCGATTCGCGATGACGAGGGGACCGCCCGGCTGCGTGACGAAGCCGCCCGTTACACCGCGCCCGTCGCGGCGTTCGATCCGGCGCCGGCGGCCGCGATGCCGGCGCGCATCGCGGCGCTGTTCGGCCAGGCGCGCGGGCGGATTGCCGACGCCGACCATCAACGCGTGGTTCCGCAGGCCGAACTCGCGGCGCTCGGGGTCGCCGCGAGGCGGCGCCTGCTCCAGGCCAGGGCCGCCGAGGCCGACCAGGCCGTTCAGGCGGCCGTGCAGGCCATGCTCGCTGACTTCGAGCGGCAGCTTGCCGTCGTCTTGTCGCCGGACGAGCGGACGCTGCTCGCCGAGGGCCGGTTCGATCGTCGGCTCGAAGACGGACTCACGGCGCTCCTCCGGGAAGCGCGTTCGAGGCCGATTGCGCGCGAGGCGCGTGAATTACGCGAGTCGGCCGAGCGCAGCCGGCGGCCGGGTGAGCCCCCGCGCGTCGTGCTGCGGGTCGGGTCATCGTCGCCCGACCGCGAGCTGCCCAACGCGGAGACGCTCGACGACGTTCCCGGCGCCGTGGCGCGGATGCGTGCGAGAGCGCCCCGAATGCTGGCCGAGTTACCGCCTCCCGAGCGGGCCGGGCTCCTCAGCCTCGCGGCGCGGCTGGTGACGCCCGACATCGTGTACGACGAGGCCGCGACGGCCCGGCGGCGCGCCCAGGCAGCGGCCGACGTGCTGCCGATCACCCTGCAGTTCCGTCGCAACCAGCTTGTCGTCGGCGAAGGACAAGAGGTCACGCGCGAGGCACTGCTCGTGCTCGAGTACCTGCAGGAGCAGGGCCGACCCCAGGCGTTCCTGCGCCGCGCCGCCGGGACGGCCGCCATCGCGTGGGCCATGCTGGCGGCGTTGCTGTGGCTGCCCGCCAGGGTCGGGCTCGGCGGGGTGCCCCTGCGCGACGCGGCGTTCGCCCTGTCGGCCCTCCTCGGTGCGAGCGCGGCGTGCTGGGGATGGCTCAGTCTGATTGATGGCCTGGCGGCGGTGGTGCCCGGCGTGTCCAGAACGGCGCTGACCCTGCTGTTTCCCGTGACTGCGGTGCCGATGCTCGGCGGCCTCGTGTTACCGCGCCGCGTGTTCCTTGGCCTGTGCGTCGCCATCGCCGTCAGCGCCGGCTCACTGGCGAATCTCGGCATTCTCTTCGCGGCGCACGCGCTGGCCGTGGGGCTCGTCGCCGGCCAACTCGTGGCGCCGTGCCGTCGGCGCTCCTGCATCATCCGCGCCGGTGGCGCGAGCGCGCTGGTCGCGTTCGTCACCGGGGTGAGCGTCTCCGCCCTCTCCGGCGCCTCAGTGGGCGCCGGCGAGGCTGCGATCGCAGGCGCCGCCTCGTGTGCGGGGGCTGCCGTGGGAGGATTCGTCGCGCTCGCGCTCAGCCGCCCGGTCGAGTGGCTGTTCGGCTACTCGACGAAGCTCGGCCTGGTCGAGCTGCTGAGCTACGATCACCCGCTGCTGCGCCGGTTCATGGAACGCGCGCCGGGCACGTTCCAGCATTCGGTGGCGACGGCCTTGCTGGCGCAGACCGCCGCCGAGGCGATTGACGCCGACGCGCTGCTCGTTCGCGTCGGCGCGCTCTACCACGACGTGGGCAAGATGGATTCGCCGCAGTTCTTCACCGAGAACCAGCGGGACCCGGACGCGCACGACATGGCCGGGCCGCGGGAGAGCGCGCGCGTCATCCTGACCCACCCGGAGCGCGCGGTGGAACTGCTGAGGCAGCATCACGTCGGGGGTCGCATCGCGGACCTTGCGCGGGAGCACCACGGGACGGGTGCGCTCGCCTCGTACCTGCAGAAAGCCGAAGCGGCCGGCATGCACCCCGACCCTGCGGATTACCGGTATCCCGGACCGCGGCCCCGATCACGGGAATCCGCCCTGCTCATGATGGCCGACAAGATTGAGGCCATGGCCCGATCGCGCGGCGCAGCCTCCGACGCGGAGTTCCACGCCGTTGTGAGCGGCACGCTGGACGATCTCCTGGCCGACGGGCAACTCGACGACGCGCCGCTGACGCTGCGGGATCTCGCGCGGCTCGAGGACGCGTATGTCTCCGCGCTCACGAGCCTCCACCACACCCGCGTCGCTTATCCCGCCCTCGCGCGCCGCCCGTAACACGCCGAGGCGGTCGATGGAACGCGCTCGTGCGGCCAATACCCGTCGACCTGCGGAGGCGATGGAACCGCTTCGGCGAATCAGCGCACCGACGGCGTGACGCACGACCCTGAACCGGAGTCACGGAACGTCTGACCGTCGATCGGGACGAACTCCCAGTCGTAGCTGCCGGTCTTCAACGTGAGCTTCAGCACACCGTACGTCTCGCCGTTGAAGACCTCGCTGTTCGGCTGCCTCTGCTTCAGCTTGTACAACGCGTAGCCGCCGGTGCCGGCAACGAACTGCCGGATGCCGCGAGGACTCGCGCGGCCGTTGGCATCCTGGGGCGCGAATCGTTCGTAGTCATGGTCGTCCCCGTTGACGACGACATCGGCGCCATACTCGTACAGCAGGTTGAACGCATCGCGCATGAACGGGTGGTTGCCGTTCTCGCTCGAACTGTAGAGCGGGTGGTGCCAGACCGCGACCGTGCATGTCGTGCGCGCCCCGGCGAGGTCCTGGCGCAACCACTCGTACTGCGGCGAACCGGCCTGGGCAGGCACATTGCTGTTCAGCATGACGACATGCCAGGTGCCGAGGGTGTGGCTGAAGTACCCGAGTCCCGGCGGGCCCGCCGCGGATCCGAAGTAAGCGTAGAACGACGCTCCGCCATCGAGGTAGTAGTCGTGGTTGCCCGGCGCGGCGAAGGTCCGCCACAAGTGGCGCCCCCACGTCGGCCCGTAGCAGTTCTGGTAGTTGGCCATCGTGCCCGACGGATAGGTGGCGTCGCCGGCCACGAAGACGGTGCCGGGGATTCGGTCGAGGAGCCTGGCGGTGTACTCGGGCTCCAACCGTCCGCACCCGTCCACGTCTCCGGCGCCCACGAAGACCGCGTCGGCGAGAGGCCTTGGGGGAACCGTCATCGTCAGTAGAACAGGGGCGATGCTGACAGCCCTGCCCTCCGCGTCGGCCGCCGTCACGTCCAGCTGCCAGCGCGCGAACGGGTCCGGCGCGGCCGCCTGGAACGTCGTGGGCAGTGTGTAGGCGGAGGTGCCCTTGGCGTCGATGCTGATGGACACATCCGTGCTGACCGTGGAGGACCAGGGAGGAGTCCCCGTTGAAAAGGCCGTCACCTTGAGCACGGTCACCTTGGCCGCCTTGCCCGCTGTTTCCTGAAACGTGAGGTTGGCCGTGACGCGGTAGAGATCCGCGGCCCCGCTCGCGTCGGCAATCGCGGTCAGCGGACTCGGCGCCACCGAGACGGTGACTACCGCCGACGAGGCCGGGGGAGCAGGCGTCGGTGCGGCAGGCGTCGCGTCGTTGCCGCAGGCTGCTGCGATGCAGGCCGCGGCGCCTGCGGCCAGCAGGAGGGGCAGCGTCGGCCGGAGTGCCATTGCTGCTACTTTACCCCGAGTGAGAGCCGTTCGAGCTCCCGCCGGGGCCGTGCCCGGGTACGACCCCGGTTGACCGGCCGCGGCTACCTGGTCTGCAGGACGCCGCGCTCGATCGCGCGCCGCACCTGTTCCGTCACGTACGCGCCGCGCTGGCGGGCGAAACTCAGGATCTCCGCGTGCGCCTCGTCTATCCTCTCGTTGGTGTAGGGCTTCCGGCGGTCCGCCCTCGCGGCTTCCAGGATCTGGGCGCGCTCGCGCAACAGCTCCGCCTCGAACCACGGGCGCGGCGGTTCGGTCTGGCCCGGTTGAACCGGCTGATCCGGCTGGGCCACGCTGGCGGCGCAGGCCAGCAGGGTTTCGAGATAGAGGCGCCGCAGGGCTGGCACCGCCATCACCCGGCGGCCGAGGACCGTCCGCTCGAGCTCATCGAAGATGTCATCATACAGTTCATAAAACGACAGATCCCTGTCCCACGGGATGATAACCGACTGCTTCCCGCCCTCGAAGCGGTAGATGTAGAAGTTGTTCGGGCCCCACCTGCCGAGGAACCCGTCGATGTCCGCAGTGAAGCGCTCGACTGCGAGGTACTGCACGAACTGCGGGAGGTCGATGTACTCGCCGGCCGCGGACTCGAAGTCGCGGTCGCTCGACTCGTTGATCGCCTGGAACATGTCCTCGATCGGCCCGTAGAGCAGGGCCGGCGCGTCTTCGTCTCGCGTCTTCGGGTCGAACAGCGCGGCATAGTATCCAAGGCCGTCGCCCGGATAGGTCCAGGTGAAACCCTCGTCCCAGCGGTACTCGAACAGGTAGCCGCCGTCGCGCTTCTTGCCGCCGCTGTCGCGGCCGAACACGCGGCCCATCATCGGCTTCTCGATTTCTTCGACCAGTTCGTAAAGGCCGACGTACTCGCCGTTCACGAACAGCCGGGCGTGGACGACGCGCGGGGCCGGCAGGCCCATGCGGGCGAAGATCAGGTTGGCGAGCCGCCGGTTCAGCATGCCCGGGTCCTGGACGGCGTTGGCGAGGATGAGCGCTTTCTGCTTGAGGAACTTCTGGTCGGCGACGAACTCGTTGAAGTCGATTTTGAGGCCGGGCTTGTGTGAATTCCGGCTGCCGGAGCCTCGCGACCGCACCCCGACCTGCGCGACGGTCATGTCGCGCCATTGCAGGTCCGCGGGATAGTAGGTGTCCCACATGCAGCGGGCCTTCAGCGTGTCCCAATCGTCCGCCTTCATCGTGAGCCGGAGGTCGTGCAGGACGGACGGGTCGAACAGCGCGTCGGCAGGATCGGGCTCCGGCGCCGGCGTGGACTGGCCCGTGGCGGCGCCGGGCATCAATGCGAGACAGAGGGCCGTGAGCACGACCGCGGCCAGGACGCCGGGCAGGGTGCACCGTGACGAAGGTAGGCGTGACATGACTCCGACCTCCCTTGGCAACATCGGTGGGTCGCTGCCGCCGGGACGGAACCCTGGCGGCTGGGAGCTCGGCCCTGACGCCGTCATCTGTATATTGCGTAAAAGAGCAGAACGTTTCGCGGGTCCGTGGGGCCCGCCCTTGGGCCTGTTACTCAGTGCAAGACAGGGGCCAGTGACGCAATCGATACACCTGCACGGGAACGCCCGGTTCTTCAGCCGAACTGGGGGAGAGGAGGGCGGCGGCAACTGCGGAGGCGGACGGGTAGGGCATTACGATGACGCGTTCGTCCCTGGTGCCGTCACCAGGACGTCGCCGTACGCGGCGGCTGAGCTTGGATTCGGATCAGGCGCTGACCGGGCAGAACGGAGTCAGACCCG
>Ga0102851_10003130_pt1 | contig 10221 bp, 8 predicted proteins | sample Mud3Dept3metaG_FD_79558 | JGI IMG/M metagenome (GOLD analysis project Ga0102851, IMG submission 79558) | Freshwater wetland microbial communities from Ohio, USA, analyzing the effect of biotic and abiotic controls - Mud 3 Core 4 Depth 3... | ecosystem: Environmental > Aquatic > Freshwater >...
ACAGGTTTTACCCCTATAAGAACATAGGACATATAACCATTATTAAAGGTGATTCGATTTATTTTTCAATTGCAGCTGCATCCGTACTTGCAAAAACATTCCGTGATGAATACATGGAAAAGATCCATAATGAATTCCCGCTATACGGCTGGAACAAAAACAAGGGATATGCTACTTTCTTCCACCGGGATGCCATTTTGAAACATGGTATCACTTCTTACCACCGGAGATCATTCACACTTTTTAATACCCAGCTGGATCTGAAATTTTAAATTCCAATTTTATTTAAAATGCTATATTTGCCGCTTAATTAAAATTAATCCGGATAAAGATATATTTTATGAAAAAACCATTTTTAATCTTAACGATACTTGTTTCACTCTTTATTACTGAAGTCAAAGCTGATGAAGGAATGTGGCTGCTGCCGCTTATCGAGAGGCTTAATATGGGCAGGATGACTGAACTCGGGCTGAAACTGTCATCAGAAGATATTTACAACCTGAACAAACCCAGCATAAAAGATGCAATTGTAATGTTTGGAGGTGGATGTACAGGAGAAATTGTCTCATCCCAGGGGCTTATCCTGACAAATCATCACTGCGGTTATTCGTCAATTCAATCTCACAGCACTGTTGAGCACGATTATCTTAAAGATGGATTCTGGGCAAAGACAAAAGAAGAGGAATTACCCAATCCCCGCCTTGCAGTAACTTTTCTGATCAGAATAGAGGATGTCACTAATAAGATACTTGCAAATGTAAAACCCGGAATGAGTGAAAGCGACAGGAGCTCTGCCATCAATGAAGCCAGACTGGCTGTCGAAAAACAAGCTGCTGATGGTACTTCATACAATGCAACAGTATCCTCATTTTATGGCGGCAACTATTTTTATCTTCTCATTTATGAAAGATATAATGATGTAAGACTGGCAGGAGCGCCTCCTTCATCAATCGGGAAATTCGGTTTCGATACTGATAACTGGGAGTGGCCCCGTCATACAGGTGATTTCAGTGTATTCCGTGTTTATTCCGGACCTGATGGTAAACCAGCTCCTTTCTCCAAAGACAATATTCCCCTTAAACCAGGATACTGGCTCCCGGTCTCACTGAGGGACCTCAGCAATAATGATTTTGCCATGATCCTGGGATACCCCGGAGCAACCGAAAGATATTATACATCTTATGAAGTTGACGAGCTCCTGAAAATTACAAATCCAAACAGGATAAAGATCCGGGGAATTAAGCAGGAAATATGGATGGCAGATATGGTTGCTGATCAGAAAGTTAATATTCAGTATTCTTCAAAATATTCCGAATCTTCAAATTACTGGAAATATTCCATCGGGCAGAATAACCAGCTTGAAAAACTTTATGTAAAAACCAAAAAACAGAAAATCGAAGACCAGTTCAACACCTGGGTGAACGCTGAACCTGAACGGAAAGCAAAATATGGAGAAGCATTAACTCTGATAAGATCTTCAATTGAAGGCAGGGCTGAATTTTTGAATACGCAACAATACCTGAGAGAGTGCTTCACACAAGGTTGCGAATTACTTGGATTCAATCGTTATGCTTCAGAACTTATATCTGCGCTGAAGTCAGGAAATAACCAGAGATTCATTGATGCCGTTACCCGTACCAGGAATAATACCGGCAGCATTTATAAAGACTATAATCCGCCAACTGATCAGAAATCAATGAAAGCAATGCTTAAACTGTACAGGACGGATGTTCCCTCAAAATTTCATCCGGATTTTTATACCAGTATAATTGACAAAAAATTCAAAGGCAATATTGACAGGTATGTTGATGATATGTTTGCAAGATCAGTATTTGCCAGTGAAGCAAAATTTCTTGAATTTCTGAATAAACCTGTATTAAAAACTCTTGAAAAAGATCCTGTTGTTCTTGCTGCTGCTTCAATTAATAAGGTTGCAGGTAATTTAGCATCCGAATTGAGCCGGTTTGATGAAACACTTACAAAAGGCCGCAGGTTATGGACTGCAGCCCTAATGGAAATGACACCCGAAAAAACTCTCTATCCTGATGCCAATTCAACAATGCGGCTCACTTATGGTACAATTCAGAATTACGATCCGAGAGATGGTGTTACATATAAATCCTATACTACACTCCAGGGTGTTATAGATAAATATAAACCTGGCGATTATGAATTCGATCTTCCAAAGAAGCTGATCGATCTTAATGACAAAAAGGAATTTGGAAGGTATGCTTCACCAAAAGGATACATGCCGGTTTGTTTCTTAACCACCAATGATATTACAGGTGGTAATTCCGGAAGTCCGGTTCTGAATGCCAGAGGAGAACTTATTGGACTTGTTTTCGATGGGAACTGGGAAGCTATGAGCGGTGATGTTGCTTATGAACCTGAACTCCAGAGAGCAATCGCGGTTGATATAAGATATGTTCTCTGGATAATGGATATTTATTCAGGTGCCAGGCATCTGGTTGATGAGATGACAATAGTACAATAACGTCGTATACATAAACTCCTGTCTCATGCAAATCAATTTCTTAGAGATAGTTGCAGCCTTTATGGTTTTGTTCGCCATAATCGATATACCCGGATCGATACCTATAATTCTTGATATAAAATCAAAATCCGGCGATGTTGAACCTGGCAAGGCTACACTGGTCTCATTTGTAATATTCATGGCATTTTTATACATCGGAACTCCTTTGCTGGGTATTTTCGGTATTGATGTCTCTTCATTTGCAATTGCAGGATCCTTCATAATATTCCTTATAGGAATGGAAATGGTTCTGGGTATTGAGCTTTTTAAGCACGATTCCCCGGGAGGAGCATCAATTGTACCTATTGCTTTCCCGCTGATTGCAGGAGCAGGTTCAATAACAACTATACTATCGTTAAAAGCCGAATATCAATCAATAAACATATTGATTGCCCTTATTCTTAATATGGTTATTGTCTATTTCGTTCTCAGGCTTACTTCCTGGTTCGAAAGAATTCTCGGCCTAGGTGGTTTGCACCTGCTGAAAAAAGTATTTGGGATAATCCTGTTATCAATTGCAATTAAGCTTTTCCTTACAAATACCGGAATAGTGCTTCCACATGTCATTTAACATAACCATATATTCTGACGGAGCTTCAAGCGGAAATCCTGGTCCCGGCGGCTATGGTGTTGTTCTTATTTCAGGTAAACACCGGCTGGAAAAGTCACAGGGATTCCGGCTGACAACCAACAACAGGATGGAGCTTATGGCTGTAATAGCAGGACTTGAAGCACTGAAAAAATCCGGCAGCAATGTTGTTGTATACACTGATTCAAAATATGTCGCAGATGCAGTAGAAAAAGGCTGGGTATTCCAATGGGAATCAAAGGCTTTCAAAAAGAAAAAAAACCAGGACCTCTGGCTGAGGTTTCTTAAGATTTACCGCAGGCATAACGTAAAATTTGTCTGGATAAAGGGACATGCCAGCAATCCTGAAAATGATCTTTGTGACAGGATGGCCGTTGAAGCCTCAAAGAAGAATAATCTCATCGAAGATACAGGATACAATCCCGAAGCTGAGAGCAATATATTATTTGGCAGTTCTGACTGATCTAAATACTTTTGCATTTAATAAAATATTGGTGCATTTTTGTAAAAAGCCTTCAGATGCAAAAACTTTATATCGAACCATCCCGCAATACTCCTGAGATTCATTTTTCCCCGGACAAGAATATTTTTTTAATCCGTGGAAAATCTTCACCTGAAGATGTCCGTACACTTTACTATCCTGTTATAGACTGGGTAAAAGCATTCATTGATGAAATTATTGATGCAGAAGACAAAATTTTCACACCTGATCATCCTCTTATATTCAAAACTGATCTTTCATATTTTAATTCCTCCTCAGCAAAATTCTTGTTTGATATTTTTATCGAACTTAAGAGGCTTTTGTCATCTGGCGTCCCCGTTAAGGCAGAATGGTACTATGATGAGGAAGATATTGATCTGAAAGATGCAGGAATTGAAATTGCTCTGCTTGCGGGAATGGAATTCTCACTGATCCCGAAACCGAGAAAAACCTGATGAGAGGACAAAAAGAACTCTTTGAGCTGCTTGAGAACCTCAATATAGCTTTCGAATATCATGAACATCCGCCGCTGGCTACTATTGAAGATGCAAAGATCCACTGGAGGGATTACAACTCCGGCAGATGCAAAAACATCTTCTTCCGTAATCATAAAGGCGACAGGCATTACCTGGTTATTCTTGAACACCTGAGGCAACTGAACATACACGATCTTGAAAAGCGTCTCAGGCAGGGTAAGCTTACCTTTGCGTCGGATAAGCGATTAAAAAAATATCTTGGCGTTGAACCCGGATCTGTATCACCATTCGGACTTATTAATGATAAAGAGAAGCATGTTCATCTTTTTATGGATGAAAAATTGAATGAGTTTGATCGTCTCGCTTTTCATCCCAATGTCAATACTGCTTCTCTGGTATTAGCTAAGTCCGATTTCCTGAGATTTCTGGAGCATACCGGAAATACCTATGAGTTTATTAAACTATATGATTAATAAAAAATGTTTTCCGGCAGCTTGCGCTGATTTGCGCAGATAAGTCATTCAATTCTCTTTTAAGTTCAGCAGAAGCTATTTATTCTTACCAATTTTATAAACGGGCTGCTTCCACTCCTCCACTGGTTCATATTTGCTCAAACAAGCCCATCTGATCCCTCTTTTTTGTATTTCTAAAGCTTCCGGCACTTTAAAATCGCCTGCGACATGACCAAGGGATGAATAAAATACCCTTCCATTCCCGTATGCTTTCTTCCATACCACAGGCACTATGTTTCCACCGATCCAGGAGGCATTTTTATCAGTAAATGTTGTGGTGGCCAGTACTTTCACGTTTGGATCGACATGCACAAAATATTGTTCGGAATGCATATCAAAATCTGACAATCCTTTTGTCACGGGATCTTTATGATCAGTGATATTCACCCTGTAGTCAATTACACCTCCCGGATGAGCTACCCACTGACCTCCAACCATAAACTGGTATTCAGTGTTATTTCTGAATGAATCTCCCAGTCCCCCGTGCCATCCTGCAATGCCGATTCCGCTTTTTACTGCTTCAAGCAGGGCTCTTTCCTGGTTGCCTGCAATTGTTCCCATAGTCCAGGCCTGAACAATGAGGTCAATTTCTTTCTTTAAATCCATTGAAACATAAGTTTCAAGGGTATCTGAAACAGTGACCTTTGCTCCTTCTGATTCCATCCAGGGTACAAAAATATCCCGGCATTTATCAGGTTCGTGCCCCATCCATCCTCCCCATACATACAGAACTTTCTTACCATTAAGGGGAGAGTTTGTTTCAGGCAGAAAACTCCGGCTGAAAACCGAAGGAGTTATGATTGCAGCTGCCGCTGCGGCAGCGCTCTTTGAAATAAATGACCTGCGTGTAACCATTGGTAAAAGATTTTAACCGAAGATAGTAATTTTAAAATATTCAACTTTCAAAATAGAACATAAATACCATTAAATGTCTTAATTTTGTACTGATCCTGATTCAAAATCAATTATTTTTAATGATTATAAATAAAATATTCTTGTATCAGTTGACTTGCTATTGCGTTTCTATTATGATATCTATCTAATACCTGCTTCTTGCATGAAAAAAATTTTTGTCTCAGGTACAATTATCTTCCTGATTGTTTCATTTGCTTATGGCCAGGAGCCTGAGAAACAGAACACTGACATACAGAATCCTGAGAAGAAGAGATATCAAGCAACCAAAGTGCAGGTTCCACCTGAAATAAACGGGATAATTGACGATGAAGCCTGGAAGCAGGGAACATGGGCTGATGATTTTATACAAAATGAGCCATATAACGGAAGACAGGCATCCCAGAGGACTGAATTTAAAATCCTGTTCGATGAAGACAATCTGTATGTTGCTTTCAAAGCACTTGATACGAGTCCGGATAGTATTGTTAACCGTATGACCCGCAGAGACCAGGTTGACGGGGACCTCGTGGCGATAATTGTTGACAGCTTTCATGATCTCCGTACCGGATTTGTCTTTGGTGTAAGTTCTGCCAATGTCAAGTACGATTTTATGATCACAAACAACGGACAGGGTGAGGATCAGTCATGGGATCCGAACTGGTGGGTAAAAACTTCCATTAACGATGAAGGCTGGGTTGCTGAGATGAAAATTCCTTTCAGCCAGGTAAGATTCGAAAAAAAATCCGGAGAAGTCTGGGGTCTGCAGCTGGGCAGGATTTTTTACAGAAGAAATGAAACCGACTTCTGGCAGCACATTCCCAGTGATGCTCCCGGAATTATACATTTATTTGGTGAACTGGCCGGACTTGAAGAGATCAAACCCCGTAAAATCTTCGATATCACACCATATGGTGTTGCAAAAGTTGAGACATTTAAAAAAGAACCGGAAAATCCTTTCATGGAAAAAGGCCGGAAGCCTGGAATAAATGGCGGTATAGATGCAAAAATCGGCGTTACTAATAATATGACGATGGATCTTACGATAAATCCCGATTTCGGACAGGTTGAAGCTGATCCATCAGAGGTAAACCTTACAGCATACGAAACCTTTTTCGAGGAAAAAAGACCTTTCTTCATAGAAGGTAATAATATTACAAATTTCAACATGGGACTTGGAGATGGCGGCGCCGGAAATGACAATTTATTCTATTCCAGGAGGATAGGTCGCAGACCACAGGGGTATCCCGACATGAATGATCCCACATGGAGAGCTGATGTCCCTACTTTTACTTCAATCCTGGGGGCAACCAAACTTACAGGTAAAACAAAGAATGGGCTCTCTCTCGGTTTTATTGAGGCAGTTACTGCTGAGGAAAAAGCTGAAATAGATACTACCGGTGGCAGAAAATTCGAGACTGTTGAACCGCTTACAAATTATCTGGTAGGCAGGATCCAGAGAGATTTTAAAGAAGGGAATACTATACTGGGAGGCATATTTACAAGTACCAACAGGGATCTTGATGATAATCTTGGTGGATTTATGCATAAATCTGCCTATTCCGGTGGATTTGATTTTACACAGTACTTCAGCAAGAAAAGCTGGATGTTTAATCTGAATACTGCTTTCAGCCAGGTGAATGGTTCAAAAGAAGCGCTGGAATTAACACAGAGATCATCAGCAAGATATTACCAGCGGCCGGATAATGATTATACAGATTTTGATCCGGAACGCACATCTCTTGCAGGATCCGGGGGGAGAATGCAGATCATGAAGATGGATGGCCACCTGAATCTGCTCGGGTGTGTTCTCTGGAGAACGCCCGGATTTGAGACCAACGACCTTGGATACATCCAGGAAGCAGATGAGGTTCTTTCAGTCGTTTGGGCAGGATATAACCAGTGGGAACCAAAGTGGATCTATCGGAGTTTCAACATCAACGGAGATTTTTTCCTGGCTAATAATTTCGGGGGCGATATCACCGGGAAAGGTTTTGAATGGAATGCATCAATAAATCTGAAAAATTACTGGAGTGCATGGACAGGAGGTAATCTCAGCGGTTCTTCCCTGTCCTCCGGGATGCTCCGTGGTGGTCCGATGATGAAGATGCCGGGAAATATTAACGGCCGTATCGGCTTCTCAACCGACAATCGTAAAAAACTTGTATTTAATGTTTTTGCAACCGCATCAAAAGGCCATGAGAACAACTCAGGAAACCTGTACACTGAACTGGATATCACCTATAAGCCAACTAATTTTCTATTTCTTACCTTTAGCCCTGGTTTCAACAAATCATTTTCTGAACTTCAGTATGTAAGAAGATTAAACTATAATGACAAGGATAGATATATTTTTGCAAGCATTGACAGGAAAACAATAAACGCTTCTTTCAGGGTAAACCTTAACCTGAGTCCTGACCTTACACTCCAGTATTGGGGACAGCCATTTGTTGCTACCGGTAAATTCTATGATCATAAATACATTCTTAACCCATTGGCAGAAAAATTCAGGGAAAGGTTCTGGACCTACTCAGACGCTCAGATAACCTATGATCCTGAAAATAATAACTACAGTATCGACGAATATATAGATGGAACGACCGATTATTGGATCGGGAATAATGATTTTAATATCCAGGAATTTCTTTCCAACCTCGTTGTCAGATGGGAATATAATCCGGGATCAACAGTTTACCTTGTCTGGAGCCAGACCAGAAGCTTCTCAAATGAATCAGGTGAAATGAATTTGTTCAGCGATCTCGGTGATTTATTTAGCAGAGATAACAATATCCCCAGAAATGTATTCCTTGTTAAATTCAGTTACCGGTTTGGTCTGAAATAGCCTTTACTTTTATTCTACTGATTATTATAAGCTTTTACATAAGAAGAGCTTAACAGGGCATTAGCCGGGATTTCTGCATTTCACTATCATGCCGGGAATAACTATTTCGGCACTGTTTTTGCTCATAATTATGTGAAGAAACACCTCTTTATTAGTATAGTTAAAACGGTTGTCCTGTGGATGTTTTACAACTAAAACCTGATAAAATGAAGAGGAATGAAAATAAGGTTCCGGCATTTGATGAAATCATTTTCGAGAACCGTAACAAAGAATACGGAGCATACGACCTCCGGAAACGCTATAAATCAGTAACTAGTCTCTCTATTCTCAGCGCACTGGCATTCTGTTCAGTTATTGTTGTCCTGCTATTCGTGATTCCTGAAAAAGGCAAAGCCTCGGATATAACTGATAAAACTGTAATTATCAGAATGGATGATTACAAACCTGAAGTCTTTAAGGAACCTGAAGCAAAGCCGCCGGCCGATCTATTCAGGACAGTAAGGAACGTTGTACCGGAAGTAGCTAAAGATACCACAATACCCACAGATTTTATTCCGGCGAACGATGACCTGATACATACTTTTACCAATAAAGATGTTAATGATACTGATGCTGTTATTACAGATGTTATTCCTGAACCGGAAATACCTGTTGAAATCGAACCGGTGATCTTTGCTAAAGAGATGCCTGAATTCCCCGGAGGAAGCCAGGCATTGCTGGACTATATTGCAAAAAATATAAAATATCCGGAAGAAGCAATCATGAATAACATCCAGGGGAAAGTAACATTGAAATTTGTTGTGAATACAGATGGTTCAGTTAACAGGATCGAGATATTACGGGGTGTTGATCCGCTTCTTGATCATGAGGCAATCAGGGTAGTGGCCACACTGCCAAAATTCAGGCCCGGGAAACAGAATGGAATACCGGTTCCTGTATGGTTTATGGTACCGGTTAATTTCCAGCTTAAAATATACTGATCGGCAATCTGAAGCTATTTTAAAAGTTTTATAAACCACCTTGTCCCTGACTGCAAATGTCAGGGACATTTCTTTCATTTCATATCAGAAAGTCTCTCTATTTCATCATATAATGCCTTGAAACAGTTTACAGGGGTATTCGGATTATCTTCCGTTTTTCTTCCGTAGTAATTATCAAGAAACTGGCCTGCACCTGACCAGACAGTCTGCACCATTCCCATGAAATGACCTTTCATTTCCCGGGTTGAATGATTCCTGAATCTTACCATATCCTGTGCCTGTAAAACTGCATTACCCGGATTCCTCCATGGACAGGTGACAACATTTAGCCCTTTCATGGCAAAATAAACAGGCGTCTGATCAGGACGTTCATAATGCCAGTCGCAGATAATGACATCTTTGGGGATCATATCAATAGCTCTGTATGTACTGTTATAGCTCCCTTCCCATTCACCTATCCCTGTTGTTTTTCCATCAATCAGCCTGTCTCCCCATATCCAAAGCTGACGCCCTTTTATTGCAAGATGATCACGGATTGTCTTTATTTCACCAGCAAATAGCTCAGCTTTATCCTTTCCTGAACATCGGGGACACTGCTTTTCACCTATATAGAAAACTTCATCCATCCCTGCATGGAATGCATCTGTTTTAAACGCATCACATATCTCGTCAACTATATCAAACACAACATTGTGTACTCCGGGATGAAGCGGACAGTAGCTTTTACAATATAATCCGTCAGGATTTGGCCACACATATTTTTCGGGCATCTTTACGAGAGGAGTCTCATCAAACTCGGGATACACCTTCAATAAATTACCGATTCGTCCTGCCCATGATTGATGCCCAAGCAGATTTACCTGGGGAATAATACGGATTTTATTCCTGCTGCAAGCTTCCACCAGCCTGTTAACATC
>Ga0102851_10003131_pt1 | contig 10220 bp, 6 predicted proteins | sample Mud3Dept3metaG_FD_79558 | JGI IMG/M metagenome (GOLD analysis project Ga0102851, IMG submission 79558) | Freshwater wetland microbial communities from Ohio, USA, analyzing the effect of biotic and abiotic controls - Mud 3 Core 4 Depth 3... | ecosystem: Environmental > Aquatic > Freshwater >...
GCAGGAATAGTACGTCTGTTCGTCTTCATCCGTCATGCCCGCAATGCGCTGATCGCGGGTCTTGAATACCTCCCGCGCCTTCCGGGTGATTTCCTGCACCTTGTCCTCCTCGGTGTAAAGGGTGATCTGTACCTTATCCAGTATGGCTCCGAAATCCTTGTGATACATGGCGTGGATTATCTTGCCGATGTCCTTCAGGGTAAGGCCTTTTTCCACCGCCTGTTTGGCTATCCTGATCCAGGCAATATCCCGCTGCCCGATATGCATCAAGCCCTGAGCATAGTTGATCAGGTGGTGAATCTGGCGCTCCAGGATGGGAAGAAAGTCTTCCTGCATCTGGCGGCCGGCGATCTCGACAAAGATGGCCAGCGGCAACCTGCTCTTGGCAGGAACATCGGTAATGTCCGGACCCACCAGCTCTATTTTGCCGTCCTCAACCTCCGACATGTCCTTCATTTCGGAGATCTCGATCATCTGTGTCCTGCCCCCGCCGCTTTCGAGGTATATATCATCGCCGCGCACCCGCTCTCCCTCGAAGGCCGGACCGTAGGCAACCGGGATGGGAACCTCAGTAACGGTTACCTTGAGACCCCTGACCTCGATCGCCCGGGCCACCATCTGGTCGTGGGGGACATTGGATATCACGTGTTCATAGGTACAAATGCCTGTGACCAGCACCTCAGGTATGGGGGTATCGGCAATAACCGGGAAGCCGAAGTTGATGCATCCCGCGGCATTGGCGTACCATTCATCGGAAACAAACCCCAGGGCAAGGACAAAGGCAAAGATGCGATCTTTGTTGTAGATGAGGTTTTTCCTGAAGTCTCCCGGCTTGACCCCCCCGAAAGCCATGGCGGCACGCGACGCAAACCCCAGTGCAAATACCGCTGCTGAAATATCGGGACCAAACGAAACCAGCCTCGTGTTCCAGCCGATTTGCACACCCGCCTCCACCAGCTGCTCGGAAAATCTGGCGCCGTTATTCTGTGAGCCCATGAACACATAGAGGTTTTTGAGCTGCAGCTCGTGGGCAATCTTTGCGGCGGTCTCCTTGTCAGGGGCTGCACCTACCACGGCGGCAAAGCCCGGGGCGCTGCCGTCAACAAATTCAACCCCCCGCTTCCTCAGGATAATATCGTTTGCGGCGCCCAGCCAGATATTGCTGTCGGTCACCTCTTCACCGGTCAGATAAAAATCCGGCTGTTCCAGGTAGCGGATCGCCTCTTCCACCTCTTCATAAAAGAGCGTGGCCTTGCCTGCGTCAAGCGCAGGGGCGAGGTAGGGAAGGTGGTGCTTCTCCTTCACCAGCGGCGGGAGCAGCGTGCAGCACCTCTGGAACACCAGCTGGCAATCACCCAGATTTTTCACCGGAATGCCGAGCATCGCATAGATGATGGGAAGATAATATGCCGTATCGGGAAACCCGATCTGCTGATCAGGACCGTACCGTTTGAGCACCTCGGCATACTTTGTTTCGACGCGATGTGCAATCTTATGCGCGCCTCGAATGGCTGCAGATGTTATGATTTTAGACACGATTCTCCTCCTTGTCGCAGTTAATAATTACCTATGCCGGTTTCTTGCGCTTTTCGCTGCCATGTCCTTCGCCGTACCAGTAATGAAGATCCGTCTTTACCTGCCGGATCATTTCATTCTTGTCGTTCAACTTGCTGCGCCAGTCGCCTTTGCCCTGTGCCTGGCCCGCTTCGTAGCTTTCCTGAATGAGCTTCACCTTCCTGCCGGTGAAGTCCTTCTTTTCCGCAAGTGCATAGTCATATCCCCCGGTAAGATCCTCAAGCGGGGACCAGTTTTTTGCAGGCTGAAAGGGTGCTTCGGGCACCGCCTTTACTGTATCTCTCTTTGCTGCGGCAGCCTCATGAGATATCACCCTCTGTGCTGCTGCCGTCTGCGCCACCAAGACAAGCTCATCACCTGCCGCCTCATCGCCGTCAATGATTTTAATGAGGGCCATGGCACATCCCGCGGCCATCTCCGCGGGGGTGTCCATGCACTGAATGACCCTACAGAGCGCCCCTTCCCTGAGCGCAGCCACGACCCCTGACGCGATCCCGGCTGCCGCGACCCGCGGTGCAATGCCCTCCTTTTTGAAGGGGATTGTCTTTGCCCGCGCCGCGGAGGGCAGCGCAAAACCGCCCAGCTCGGCAATGTACTCCCGTACCTTCCGGATGGCCTCCGGATGCCGCATGACCAGCATTTCAGCACCTGCATTTAAAAGGGTGACAGCGGTTATGGCCTCCATGAGCACACCCCTTTTGCCGGCATCTCCCATCTTGCCGTCGGTGGGCAGCTTTGCCTCCTTGCACTTCCACACTTCATCAGCAAGATTGCTGATGAAGGGGCTCTGGAGCTTTTCGTCGTCCTGGGTCAATGCGGCCTGGCGAATGCGTTCCATCACCGAGAACGTGTATTCCAAACCATAGCCGAGGCCCCCGGTGGTGGGATCTATGATAATTTTATCGAGGGGCACACCGAGATTGTTGAGCAGGATATTGAGCTGTTTAGCCAGATTGATATCGATGGGACTGTTGGCGACCACGGTCAGGTTATATGCCAGCGCCTGGGCACCCAGCTGCCGGTGGTTGTCCTCGCAGACGGGCCCGATCATAAAATCCTTTCCGGCACACACCTCAGCGACCTTGCTCAGCACCTCTGCGTCCTTGGCCGCGTTGGCACACCCCCACACCAGCAGGGGAACTTCTATGGCATCGCAAACCGCTTTTGCGGTTTGCGCAGCATCAAGGGCGCTTCTATTAAGTCCGTTCGGATCCGTGCTCTTGAGCCAGAGCTGGATGAAATCAGCCCCGTATTCGTCCTGCGCTTTTCTGGCCCAGGCCACCGGGTCGTTGATGACGTCCCGGTAAGGCTCAAGGCAGGCCTCCGCCCAGTCATCAGGGGCACAATCCAACACCTGAATCCCGATCCTGGGGGCATTGGGCATCTTTCCCTCGAAGGTAAAGAAGGGATATGCCGTTTCGCCGCCGACGGTAAATGCTTTTTCTCCTGACCCGATAACCATTGGCCGAACGCTGCCGGAGTATTTCTGGGGAGAAATCTTGACTGCCATGGAGTACCTCCTGTCCACAAAATATATTATGAAATGTTGTGGGCGAATTTTGCCGCTTTCACGGTGTTTTTCATCAGCATGGTGATGGTCATGGGGCCCACGCCCCCGGGTACCGGGGTGATGGCACCTGCAATCTCCTTTGCCGCTTCGAAATCAACATCTCCCTTGAGAATGGCCACTTTCTTGCCCGTCTTTTCGCTTATCTTCTCTCCCACGCGGTTCACACCCACGTCAATAACACAGGAACCTGGCTTAATCCACTCCGGCTTGACCAGACCCGGGACACCGGCAGCCACAATCAGGATGTCTGCGCGCTTGCAGTGGAAGGCCATGTCCTTGCTGCGGGTGTGGATCACGGTGACCGTGGCGTTTGCCCCTTTTTCTTTCTGCAGCATGATGTTGGCTATGGGTTTGCCCACGATATTGGACCGCCCAACCACCACCACCTCAGCGCCGTCGGTGGTAAACCCCGACCTCACTATCAGCTCCTGAATGCCGGCGGGGGTACAGGGCAAAAATTTTGCCTCCTTCCCTCCGATCATGAGACGGCCGACGTTGACGGGGTGAAAACCATCAACGTCCTTGTCCGGGTCGATGGCATTTAATACCTTCTTTTCATCAATGTGTTTGGGAAGGGGCAGTTGTACCAGGATGCCGTGGATTTTGGGGTCTTTATTATAAGAATCGATGAGCTCGAGCAATTGCTTTTCAGAGATGTCTGCCGGCTGGTTGTCCTGGATAGAATAAAAGTTGAGTTCGTGAGAGGTTTTTTGCTTTGCCGTTACATAGCTCACGGAGGCCGGGTTCTCTCCCACCAGGATGGTAACCAGTCCGGGTACCACATTGTGCTTTTCCTTCATGGCGGTAACTTCCAGTTTCAATTCCTCCCGTATCTGCTGCGCTATCTCATTACCATTGATTATTGTGGCTGTCATTGTTCCTTCCTCCCTCGTGATTACACTGCAGCCGCGGTAATAACCTTTTGCATGAAATCATGCACGGCCCTGACCGCTCTGTTTTCATCCGGCAAATCAATAACCGCTCTCCCCACCAGGTCACCCTCGCTGATGCTTTCGTCAAGCGGGACGACGCCGAGCAGGTTGAGTCCTTGCTGCTCTGCCTGTTTTCTGAATGACCCGTTCAGCTCGCCGGGCACCCGGTTAATCACCAGAAAGCGCCTGCCAATCTCAAGCCCCAGCTCCTCTGAGAGCTCGTGAATCCTCCCCGCTGCACGGAGACCGTTAAGCGAATAGTCGGAAACAACCATGAGACAATCGACCTGCTGGGCCGTGCGTCTGCTCAGGTGTTCCAGCCCCGCCTCGTTGTCTATTACCACATAAGGGTAATTCCTGCCCAGCGATTCAAGAAATTTTCGCAATACATTGTTGATGTAACAATAGCATCCCGCGCCTTCCGGTCTGCCCATCACCAAAAGATCAATGTCCGCCGTCTCAACCAGCACCTCGTTCAGGCGGAGCTCGAGATAAGCCTCCTTGGGCATTCCCGCCGGTACGGCCCCCTTGGTGACAAAAAAGTCCTGCCGGGCCCTGCCGATGGTGCTGATGGTTTTTTCTCCCCCCAGGCCGATGGCCTGGGGCAGATTGGAATCTGGATCTGCATCAACCGCAAGAATCGGCGTGTGGCCGCTCCTGCGCAGGTATCTGATAATCAGTCCCGAAAGCGTGGTCTTTCCTGTCCCCCCTTTGCCGGCAATGGCTATAACCTTGCTCATTTTTACACCCCTCGCAATCGCCTGGTTATCTCCGGGCACGGGGTTAACATATTTTTTTGCTGGTAGACAGTCTGGCACTCACTTCGGGAAAGAGTGTCCCATCGGTATGGGGAAGAAACATGGCTGCCATGTACTTATCCATAAATGAGCTGTCTTCGCTCAATTCCACATTGGTCATTTTTCTGGCAATGCGTTCGCCGTCATCCAAAAGCTCATTAGAAAGCGAGATGAGCCGTGCCCCCAGTAAAGAGCCGTTGCCGATAAAAACGTAGCGATCATGCGGCAGTTCCGGCAGCAGCCCGATGGTAATGGCCTTCTCCAGATCAATGTAGTCCCCGAACGCCCCGGCAATGATCACCCTGTCCAGGTCCCTAAAGGTAAGGTCTACTTTTCCCAGCAGGCATTGATATCCGGCAAACATGGCGGCCTTGGCCCGTATGAGATTCTCCACATCGGCTTCGGTTATCACCACATCCGCCTCCGCGCCGGTCTCCTCCTTGTAAGCAAGCACATATTCCAACCCGTCGGGACCTTCCCGGATGCGACGTGTTTTGCAGGCGCAGTTCATCTTGCCGTTCTGGGCAATGACGCCGGTTTCCAGAAATTCCGCCAGAATGTTTATGGCCCCCGATCCGCAAATACCCCTGGGCTTGACCCTGCCGATGGTCATGATCATAGGTTCGAGGGTGGCGGGATTAATATGAAATTTTTCAATGGCGCCGGACATCGCCCTCATGCCGCACTTGAGGCCGCCTCCTTCAAAAGCGGGACCGGCCGAGCATGAGGCGGTCATCAGCCAGTCATCATTTCCCACGACAATCTCCCCGTTGGTGCCTATGTCAATGTAAAGGGTGAGCTCTTTCCGCTGGTAGAGACCGGAGCTTAAAACGCCGGACACGATATCGCCGCCTACATAGCTTGACACCGAAGGGAAGGTGTAAAGATACACGTGATCAGGAACGGTGAGGCCGACCCGGATCGCCCTCACCGGAGGAATAAAATTCGCGACCGGGACGTAGGGTGCCTCCCTGATATATTTGGGGTCAAGCCCGACCAGCAGATGGGTCATCACCGTGTTGCCCGCGGCGGTTATATGCGATATATGGGATTTTTCAACGCCCGCTTTTTCAACCAGCTCGCTTACTATGCCGTTCAGGGCCTCAACCACCACCTGTTGAAGCGCGGAAAGAGCCCCGGGTTTCTGCGAGTAAACAATGCGGCTTATGACATCATCGCCAAAACCTATCTGGGGGTTATAGGCGGACGCTTCCGCGAGGATTTTCCTGTCGTGCAGATCAATGAGCTGTCCCCAGAGGGAAGTTGTCCCGATGTCCATTACAATGGAATAGTGCCTGCGGGTGGTATCTCCCGGTTCGACGCTAATCAGCTTGGGGCGCCGTGAGCCGCGCAGCTGGTGCTCCCCCAGCTGGGATTCCATCCTCGTCTGCACCACGGTGACGGTTACTTTCCACTCCGCTTCCCTCAAAGAGCGCGAGAGTTTCTTGAGCAGGAGAAAATCTATGGAGATATGTTCCAGGTCGTGCTGTTTTTTGAGCGCCCGCAACAATCTCGAGAGGTCGCTTACATTATCGCTTAAGGTTGGCGGATCAAGCTCAACAAAAAACTTTTTAAGGGCGGGATTATACCAGGCGCCGCCGACCAGCTTTTCAATTTCGTGGGAAACAACCTGCCTGCCGTCCGGAACCCGGATGCGGGGTCCCTGCACAGCCGCTTGCTCCGCCGGGACCTCTTCGGGTACGAAGACTTCTACGTTCCCCACAAGCCGGGTCTGACAGGCCAGCCGGTACCCCTTGCCCATCTCCTCGGCCGTAAGCAGGCTCGACTCCCGGCAGATTACCTCACCGGATTTAATTATAACGCGGCACTTGCCACAGACCCCCTCCCCGCCACAGGCCGCATTAATGTGCACACCTGTGTTCATGGCAACATCGAGCAGGATATCGCCTGGAGCAGCGCCTATCGTTTTATCGGCAGGCAGAAAATGTACGGTGACGGTTTCCATGGTTGTGCCACGGGCCATCTGCATGGGTTATGAACGCTTCTTAAGGCATGCAGGGAATCTCTTGAGCAGAAAAAAGGCAGGAAATTCCCCCCTCTCACGCCATGATCTCCCGTTGGGAAAAAAACGGGTTTTAAAAAAGTCCTGAAACCTTGCCCGTCTTGACGTCAACATCAACCCTTCTGAAGGCAGGATTGGAGCTGGTGCCCGGCATGAGGCTGATGGTGCCCGCGCAGGGACACAAAAACTTGGCGCCTGAATAGATCAGGACATCGCGTATGGGCAGTGTCCAGCCCTTGGGAACGCCTTTCAAGGAGGGTTCGTGGGTCAGGCTCAAATGAGTTTTCACCATCATGGTTGCATACTCGTTGTACTGGGGGTCGCTTTCCAGCATCTTGGCCTTCTGCTCGGCTTCGGGAGACCAGGAAACGCCGTCAGCACCGTAGACCTCCCGCGCTATGGTCTTGACCCGATCACGCAGTTTCATTTCCAGCGGATAGAGGAAATGAAATGTTCCTTTCTCTTCGCAGGCATCGATCACCGCGTCGGCAAGTTCCAGAGCGCCTTCGCCGCCCTGCGCCCAGTGAGTCGACTTGGCACAGCGTGCGCCGGCAGCCTCAGCAGCCTTTTTTACCATGGCAATTTCTTCCTTGGTATCAGTGTGGAAGGAGTTGATGCACACGACCGGGTTCATGCCCGACTTGCGGATGGTATTGATGTGATGAATCATGTTGGGCAGACCTTTTTCAAGCAGGCTCAAGTTTTCTTTGGTGTAATCATCAGGAAGGGCAATGCCCGCCACCACCTTGGGTCCGCCCCCGTGCATCTTAAGCGCACGGATGGTGCTGGTCAGCACAGAAACATGGGGCTTTAAGCCGCTGAAGCGGCATTTGACGTTCCAGAACTTTTCAAATCCAATGTCCGCGGCAAAGCCGCTTTCGGTCACATGATAATCAAACATCTTAAGGCCGATCCTGTCCGCGATAATGGAAGATTGGCCCACGGCAATGTTGGCAAAGGGCCCTGCATGAACCATACACGGCTGATACTCAGCCGTACTCATCAGGGTAGGATTGACGGTATTGCGCATCCAGGCGGTCATGGCCCCGCCCACCTCGAGATCACCGGTGGTAACCGGTTTGCCGCTTTTGTCAAACGCCACGGTGATCCGGCTGAGCCGTTCGCGCAGGTCAGCCAGGTCTTTTACGATTGACAGTATGGCCATACACTCAGAGCCCACGGCAATGCCGAACTTGCTCTGCATGAGGAAGCCGTCTGCCCTGCCCCCTATACCAATGATGATATTTCTCAGGCTCTGGGCGCAAAAATCCATTACCCAGCCCATCTCGATGCGGGTGGGATCTATATCAAGCCGCCGCATGCCGGTAAGCCGCTGCAGCTGTTCGTCATTATAGTTCCTTTCGTGCTGCATCCTCGCGGTCATCGCAATCATGGCCAGATTATGGGCATTGGTAATATCATTAATATCACCGGTGAGCCCCAGGGAAAATTCGGTCATGGGAATGAGCAAGGCGTTCCCGCCGCCCGCGGCCGTGCCCTTGACATTCATGGTGGGGCCTCCCGAAGGCTGGCGCAAGCAGCCGCCGACATTTTTGCCTCGTTTGCCGAGGCCCTCCATAAGGCCGACCGAGGTTGTGCTTTTCCCCTCCCCCAGCGGGGTGGGGGTAATGGCAGTCACTTCTATATATTTCCCGTCCGGCCTGTCCTTAAGACGATCAATAATTTTTAAAAAGTCAAGCTTGGCCAGCTTGCCCATGGGGATAATTTCATCCTTGCGCAGAGAGAGCTTTTCACCCCACTGTTCCGGGCTGGGCATGTTTTTCTCCGCCGCTTCCGAAATCTGCCAATCCTGCATCTTGGTTGCGTCATATGCCATACGGTACCCCCCTTGCTTAAGTTTTGCTATTGCTTTAATAAATCGATGCTTTTGCAGTTTTTTGTGACTAGCACAATCAGCTGGATTTTGTCAAGCTATTAGTTAGGAATTATATTATAAATCAGTCTTATAATCCATGTGCGCTCTCAACCGTCGAAAATTGCTCATCGCATTGCCAGCAAGTTCATTTTAGCCGTTGTATGTGAGGTTGCCTCACCTTCATGATGCTTGCATACAACGAAATTTGTTTAGCCTTGACATCACTATACTTCGCATCTATAGTTGGCGAAATGTGCCCATAAGAGCCGATCAGGATGTCTTAAAAGCCGGTTGTCCATTACACTGTCACCACGGTATGAAGTCAGCCTTTGTCTATTCTGAGGAGTTTTCCCGGTACGAATTAGGGCCCCTGCATCCCTTTAAAACCTGGCGCGCCAAAATCGTATATGAGCTCTGCCACCGATATGGATTGCTTGACCGGCCCTGGATAGATATTGTCAAGCCAGAACCGCTCTGCTTTGAAAAGCTCGCCTTGTTTCACAACGACGAATATCTGCGTCTGCTGGAGGCCGCCAGTTCAAATATCTTCCGCTTTGAGATGCTGGGGTGCGGATTAGGAACTGATGAAAACCCCGTTTTCGAGGGTCTCTATGATCTCATAACCCTTGCGGCCGGCGCAACCTATCGCGGAGCCGAGCTGCTCCTGCATGAAGATTATAACCTGGTGCTCAACGTTTTCGGGGGGTTTCATCACGCCGGGAGAAGTCATGCAGAAGGGTTCTGCTACATCAACGATGCGGGGATTGTCATTTCATATCTTCTGCAGCACGGACTTAAGGTTGCCTACATCGATCTTGATGCCCATCACGGAAACGGCATACAGGATGCTTTTTACAGCGATAATCGCGTATTAAAAATATCCCTCCATGAAAGCGGCAAAAGCCTTTATCCCTGGTCCGGCTTTGAATCAGAGATCGGGGATGGGGACGGGAAAGGTTATAACATCAATATACCCCTGCTCCAAGGCACCGACGACGAAACCTATCTTTACGCTTTCTCTCAAATAGTGCCGCCGCTTTTACAGAGCTTTGCACCAGATGTAACCCTAGCTATCTTCGGCGCTGACGCCCATCATGCCGATCCCCTCGTTCATCTGAACATGAGCAATCATCCCATCTGCAAAGCGGCCCAAGCCATTGCCGATCTCTCCCCCCGGGTGCTCGCCCTGGGCGGCGGGGGCTATAACATTTACGTTTCAGCCCGCACCTGGGCACTGGTCTGGGCAATCATGAACCGGCTGACACCTGAAGATATCTTTCTTGGCGCGGTGGGAGGCATGATGTACGGCCCGGAGGCCGAATCGGGATCGCTTGCGGAGGATCATCCCCGGATCGTTCAGGACAGCGCAAAGGAACAAGCACAAAGAGATGCAGAGCGGGTGGTGAACTATATTAAAAAGACGGCCTTTCCCCTGGTCGGGGCTTAA
>Ga0102851_10003132_pt1 | contig 10219 bp, 8 predicted proteins | sample Mud3Dept3metaG_FD_79558 | JGI IMG/M metagenome (GOLD analysis project Ga0102851, IMG submission 79558) | Freshwater wetland microbial communities from Ohio, USA, analyzing the effect of biotic and abiotic controls - Mud 3 Core 4 Depth 3... | ecosystem: Environmental > Aquatic > Freshwater >...
ACTCGGCACGAACTCGGTGAGCGCCTCGTTGAACAGCGCCTCGAGCGCGAGCGGCGTGAGCCGGCACTCGATGTAGCGCGGCGCCGCAGCGGGATGTCCCGTCAGCAGGTTCCCGAAGTTCCCCTGCCGGTCGATGAAGAGTTCCTTGTTCGCCAGCACCACGAGCGCCTCGCCGATCGAGGCGTCGCCGTGGGGATGCAGCTTCATCGACTCGCCGATCACGTTGGCCACCTTGTGGTAGCGGCCGTCGTGCATCTCGAAGAGCGTGTGGAGGATGCGGCGCTGCACCGGCTTCAGGCCGTCGCGCAGATCGGGGATCGCGCGATCAAGGATCGCATAGCTCGCGTAGTCGACGAAGTTGCGGCGCATCAGCGCGTCGAGGCGGGTCATGCCTGCGACTCGAGCACCACGTCCGTCGAAAGATGGTCGACGAGGAAGGCTCGCCGCTCGGGCGTGTTCTTGCCCATGAAGAACTCGAGCGAGCGCGCGATCTCGCCGATGCCGCCGACCACGACGGGCGCCAGTTGCATCGACTTCCCGATGAACTGGCCGAACTCGTGGGGGCTGATCTCGCCGAGGCCCTTGAAGCGCGTCACCTCGTTGCCGCGCAGCTCGGCGGTGGCGCGGTCGCGCTCGGCTTCCGAGTAGCAGTAGCGCGTCTCTTTCTTGTTGCGGACGCGGAACAGCGGGGTCTCGAGGATGTAGACGTGGCCCTTGATCACGAGCTCTTCGAAGTAGCGCAGGAAGTAGGTGAGCAGCAGGTTGCGGATGTGCATGCCGTCGACGTCGGCGTCGGTGGCGAGCACCACCTTCGCGTAGCGCAGGCCCTCGATGCCGTCCTCGATGCCGAGCGCGCGCATCAGGTTGTACAGCTCTTCGTTCTTGTAGATCGCGTCGCGCTCGAGGCCGTGGCAGTTGAGCGGCTTGCCGCGCAGGCTGAAGATGGCCTGCGTCTCGACGTCGCGCGACTGCACCATGACGCCGCCCGCCGAGTCGCCCTCGGTCAGGAAGATCGTGCTCTCCGCGCGGCGCTTCGCCTTGGGCGCGTCGAAGTGCTGGCGGCAGTCGGTGAGCTTGGGGATGCGGATCGCGACCTTCTTGGCGCGCTCGCGTGCGTCCTTCTTGACCGCATTCAGTTCCTTCCGCACCCGCTCGTTCTGGCGGACCTTCTCGAGCAGCTTCTCCGCTTCGTCCTTGTGCGCGTGTAGCCAGTGCACCACGCGGTCTTTCACGGCGGGCACGATCCAGCCGCGCACGTCGGAACCGAGTTTGGTCTTGGTCTGCGAGTCGAAGAGGGGATCCTGGATCTTGATCGCGACGGCGCCGACCAGGCCGTCGCGCACGTCTTCGCCGGCGAAGGACTTGCCGGAGAACTCGTTGACGGCCTTCAGCACGCCTTCGCGGAAGGCGCTCTGGTGGGTGCCGCCGTCGTTGGTGTACTGGCCGTTGACGAAGGAGTAGTAGGTCTCGCCGTAGGAATGGGTGTGGGTGAAGGCGAATTCGAGTCTTTCGACGCGCTCGTGCACGAGCGGGTAGAGCGGTTCTTCGCCGCCCATCTCGTGCGCGAGCAGATCGGCGAGGCCGCCCTGGGAGACGAAACGCTGGCCCTCGTACTCGAGCGTCAGTCCGGCGTTGAGGAAGGCGTAGTAGCGCAGTCGGTCGGCGATGAATTCTTCGTGCCAGCCGAAGCGGCCGAAGATCTCGGGGTCGGGTTCGAACGAGACTTCGGTGCCGTCGCGCGTCGCGTCGTCCTTGCCGGTCTTGTCGCTCGCGAGCTTGCCGCGCGAGAAGGTCGCGCGGCGAAACTTGCCTTCGCGCCAGCTCGTGACGCTGAAGCGCGCCGAGAGCGCGTTGACGGCCTTGGTACCGACGCCGTTCAGGCCCACCGAGAACTGGAAGACGTCGTCGCTGTACTTGCCGCCGGTGTTGATCTGGGAGACGCAGTCGACGAGCTTGCCGAGCGGGATGCCGCGACCGTAGTCGCGGATCGTGAGGCCGGCGCCGTCGCGGCGGATCTCGATGCGCTTGCCGGCGCCCATGATGAATTCGTCGATGCCGTTGTCGACGACTTCCTTGAGCATCACGTAGATGCCGTCTTGCGGGCCGGAACCGTCGCCCAGTCGCCCGATGTACATACCGCTGCGCAGCCGGATGTGTTCCAGCGCGTCGAGCGTCTTGATCGATTTTTCGTCGTACGCGACTTTGGCGCGCGCCATGCGGCGGTCTCACCCCTGGGCGGAGGGTGGGCGATGTTCCCGTGCCGTCAAGGCTGTTGGTTGGGGGTGGTTGCCAGGCGCGGTCCGATGAAGGGTGCCGTGCTCGAACATCCTCGGCACGCTCTCGACCTTGCGGCTTCGATCGGGAGTTGCGAGGTGCAAGACTTTCGCGCTTCGGTCGTGATGGGTCAGCGGCCTGCGGAACTGCGCGCGGCACCCTTCATCGGACCGCACCTCGTTACGTGGTGAAAATGAGGACGACGCCTTCGCACGGGCCGAGTCGGAGGTCGGCGGAGGTTGCCACGGCCGCGCTCGCGTTGGTGTGGAGCTGGTGCGTGATGCGGCCGCTGCCGAGCGAGATGTTGCGGGGTTGGTCGCTGAAGTTGAGGGCGACGCGGGCGATCTCGGAGTTGCTGCGACGTTCATAGGCGAGCACGCCTTCGGGTGCGTCGAGCGATCGGTAGCTGCCGCGGTGCAGCGAGTCGTGGTTGCGGCGCAGGGCGAGCAGGTTCTTGTAGAGCCAGAGCAGCGACGCGCGGTCTTCGCGTTGCGTGGCGACGTCCGTGCGCGGCGGTTGCGGACCGATCGGGAGCCAGGGAGTGGCGGCGGTCGTGAAGCCGGCGTTCGGCGTCGCGTTCCAGCACATCGGCGTGCGCTCGGGGTCGCGCGAAAGCGACGGGTGCAGCGTCCGGGCGAGGGGGTCCTGGAGGCGGTCCTCCGGGACCGGGACGTTTCGCATTCCGATCTCTTCGCCGTAGTAGAGGAAGGGCGTGCCGCGCAGCGTGAGCAGCATCATGGCGGCCAGCCGGGCGCGCGCGTCGCCGCCGGTCTGATGACCCGGCGGGCCAGGCGCTTCGCGCCCGGTCTGATGACCCGGCGGGCCAGGCGCTTCGCGCCCTGCTGGCTGGCCGTAGCGACTCGCGTGGCGCGGGACGTCGTGGTTCGAGAGCACGAAGTCGGGCCAGGCTCCGGGCGGGAGCAGGCGCTCGAAGCGTTCGATCTCGGTGCGGAATCGCGCGGCGTCCCACGGGCAGTGCAGGAACGCGAAGTTGAAGCCGAGGTGGAGTTCATCTCCGTCCCCGTAGTAGGTCGCGACTTCTTTCGGCGGCAAGCCGATTTCGCCGACCAGCATGCGCTCGCGGTAGGAATCGGTGATCGCGCGCAGCGCGCGCAGCTCGGCGTGGATGTCGGGGTGGTTCTCGTCGTGGTCGTGGCGTTGGTTGCCCCAGGTGTAGAGCGAGCCGGGGGCGGGCGGGTTGTCGCGCAGCGCGGCGTCCTTCGCGATGCGGTGGATCACGTCGATGCGGAAGCCGTCGACGCCGCGATCGAGCCAGAAGCGCAACACGTCGTGCATCGCCTCCACCAGCTCGGGATTGCGCCAGTTGAGGTCGGGCTGCTCCTTCAGGAACGAGTGCAGGTAGAGCTGGCCGGTCGTGTCGTCGGGTTCCCAGGCGGGACCGCCGAACATGCTCGTCCAGTTGTTCGGCATCGATCCGTCGGGCTTCGCGTCGCGCCAGACGTACCAGTCGCGCTTCGCGTTGTCGCGACTCGCGCGCGACTCGACGAACCAGCCGTGTCGATCCGACGTGTGATTGGGAACCCAGTCGAGCACGACCTTGATGTTCCGGGTGTGCGCGTCGGCGAGCAGGCGGTCGAAGTCCGCGAGCGTGCCGAAGAGCGGGTCGATGTCGCAGTAGTCGGCGACGTCGTAGCCGAAGTCGGCCATCGGCGAGGGGAAGCACGGCGAGAGCCAGATCGCATCGACGCCCAGCCAGGCGAGATGATCGAGCCGCTGGCGAATGCCTTCGAGGTCGCCGACGCCGTCGCCGTTCGCGTCCTGGAACGAGCGCGGGTAGATCTGATAGACGACGCCGTCGCGCCACCACAGCCAGTCGGACATCTGCGCGCTCCTCACTTCGTGCGTCTTCGGATCAAACCTTCCTGCGCGACCGATACCGCGAGGCGCCCGTCGCGTGTGAAGATGCGGCCCTGCGAGAAGCCGCGCGAACCGTAGGCGTTCGGGCTCGTGAGGTCGTAGAGCAGCCACTCGTCGGCGCGGAACGGGCGGTGGAACCACATCGCGTGGTCGAGGCTCGCGACCATGTAGGTGTCGTCGGTCCACGCGACACCGTGCGGCAGCAGCGCCGTGTCGACGAGCGTCATGTCGGAGGCGTACGCAACCACGCACGCGTGCAGGGCAGGGTCGTCCGGCAGCTTGCCGTCGGCGCGCATCCAGACTTGTTGACGCGGCGGTCGCGGATCGGCGTGAAAGATCGCGATCTCTCCGTCGTAGCGCAGGTCGATCGGGCGCTCGCGTTCGAGCCAGCTGCGCATCTCGTCGGGAACCTTGTCGATGACCGGCGCCATGCGCTCCTGCCAGGTCGGCAGCGTCTCGGGGTCGGGCGCCGCAGGCATCGGGTCCTGATGTTCGAGACCGGACTCCTCCGGTTGGAACGACGCGGACAGATGGAAGATCGCCTCGCCGTGTTGGATCGCGACGACGCGACGCGTGGTGAAGCTCTTGCCGTCGCGGATCCGGTCGACCTGGAAGACGATCGGAACGAGTGGATCGCCGGGGCGCAGGAAGTAGGCGTGGAGCGAGTGCACGAGCCCGTGCGCGACTGTGCGCGTCGCGGCGACGAGCGCTTGTCCCGCGACCTGACCGCCGAACACGCGCTGGCGCTGCTCTTGCGGCGAGCGTCCGCGGAAGAGGTTCACTTCCAGTTCTTCGAGGTCGAGCAGCTCGACCAGTGCGTCGAGGGCACTGCTCATCGCGGCGCCTTCGTCTTGCCGTGAGCGAGGATGCGCTCGAACTCCGCAGCGCTCGCCGGCATCACCGAGAGCCGCGAGTGTCGCACCAGGGCCAGCTTCGCGAGCTTCGCGTCCCGCTTGACGGTGGCGAGCGAGACGGGCTGCGCGAGCGGGCGCAGCGGCGCGAGGTCGACGGCGAGCCAGCGCGGATCCTCCGCACTGGGATCGGGATACGCCTTGCGTGTGACCCTGGCGATCCCGACCACCGCCTTGTCGCCGCCCGAGTGATACACGAGTGCCACGTCTCCCGCGTTCATCGCCGCCAAATGGATGCGCGCCTGGGCGTTGCGCACGCCGTCCCAGCGCGTGCTGCCGTCGCGCGCCAGGTCTTCCCACGAGTAGGTCGAAGGTTCCGTCTTCACGAGCCAGTAGGCGCGTGCCATGCGGGTTCTCCTGGGCGCGGAGACGCGATGTATGCCGAACGCGGCGGCCCGGCGCCAATCAGAAGCCGCGTCGGGTGGGGTCGCGCCGTGTCGTCCTCCAAGTACGATTCGAGGCCCCGGATACGGTTTCGTTCGCGGCAACGGCCGAATGCCCCGGTTGAGACATCGCGAACGCGCGCCGGAGAGTGCACGAGAATGGCAACCTCAGAGCATTGCCTGCGTGCGCGCTGCCGGGCCCGCGCTGCGGCACGCCGCGTGCTTCTGGGAATGGCTGGCCGGTAGCAGCGCGGTGCTCGGTACCTCGGAAGGGTGGAGTCATGCCGCATCCCGTCTCGATTGCATTCTGCGCGGCGGCGCTCTTTGCTCTCGCATGTGCGCCGGATCGCGAACCGGCGGTAGAACTCTGCACGGACGTTCTCACCCGCCGTTTCCCCGAGGCCCGCGTGGTCGAGGCGACGTCGGATGCGTCGGATGCGGCGGTCGCCTTCGAGCTGGGCGACCGCTGGAAGGCGCTGCCGGGCGGGCGACTCGAGTGCCACTTCGACGAAGTCGGGAGCGGCGGCGCCATTCGACTGCGCGCCGCGACGCTCGATGGCGTCGCCTTCACGACCGCCGAGCTGACCGTGATCAACGCCGACCTGCTCCTCGCCGATCTGCGCCGCGCGGACCGCGCGAACCGCGACCGGGACGAGCGCCGGTGAGTCGACGATCGGCGGCGCTCACAGGATCGCCACGAATTCGAGCAGACGAGCGACATCGAGAACGAAGGGGACTGTCCCTCGGTCGCACACCCAAGTCCGACGGGCCGCGCACAGCGCGCAACATCGGGATGGATGCCGGGGATCTCGTGCATGATGAACGCCATCGATTCATCCTCGGCCTGTGGGTGCGGCGACGTCATCGGAGCGCGTTCGATGCGCGGCGCGCGCGATCGCGCGGCTGCCAGCCGAAGCGGGCGAGCTCGATGCGACCCTGCGCGTCGAATTGAACGCCTTCGCGCTCGAGCAGTGCGCGCTGCAGCGAGTCGGCGCCCGGCGTGGCGCGCGGACTCACGCGACCCTGGGAATTCACGACGCGGTGCCACGGGACGCTCGTGCCGGTCTGCAGCGCGGCCATCGCGTAGCCGACCAGCCGCGCATGCGACGCCAGGCCCGCCACGCGCGCCACCTGTCCGTAGCTCGCGACGCGCCCGCGCGGGATGCGGCGCACGACGGCGTGGATGCGCGCGTGGAGGCCGTCTGCGCTCTTCCGGGCCACGGGCTGAAGCTAGCGGGCCGCGCGCCCCGTACCTTCGGGGCGTGCGTCGCACCGGCATGATCCTGCAGCCGACCCACCGCGTGGAGCGCGGTCGCGCGATCGTGCAGCTCTTCGGGCGGCTCGACGCGGGCCCGGCGTTCCTCGTAGAGGACGACCGCTTCCAGCCGTACTGCTTCGTGCTGCGCGACGCCGAGTCGCTTCTCGCCCGCGAGCGCGGCCTGCGCATCGAGCCGTGTGGGCTGCGCGATCTGCGCGGGCGCGAGGTGCTGCGAGTCGAGACGAAGCTGCCCGGCGATGTCGCGCGGCTGCGCGAGCGGCTCGGCGGCGCGATCGCGCTCGAAGCCGACATCCGCTTCCCGTATCGCTACCTGATCGACCTCGGCATCAAGAGCGGCGTCGCGGTCGAGGGCGAACCCGAAGCCCTGCCGAACGGCGTGCTGTGCTTCCGCAATCCGCAGCTCGCGCCCGCGACGGTGCAACCGAAGCTGCGCTTCTTCTCGCTCGACCTCGAGACGACGCCCGACGCGAGCGAGATCCTGTCGGGTGCGCTGGTCGGCGAAGGCGTCGAGGAAGTGCATCTCGTCGCAGCGCACACCGTGCCGGGCGCGCACACGCATCGCGACGAGGCGGGGCTGCTGCGCGCGCTCGTCGCGCGTTTCGTCGCGCTCGATCCCGACGTGCTGCTCGGCTGGAACGTCGTGGACTTCGACCTGCGCGTGCTCGCCGCCCGCTGCGCGGCTCTGGGCGTCGCCTGCGAACTCGGTCGCGGAGCGGGTGCCATCGGCTTCCTGGAAGACCGCGGCTTCACGCGCCAGTCGCGCGCGACGATCCCGGGCCGCATGGTGCTCGACGGCATCGCGCTGGTGCGCGACGCGCTGAAGCTGCCCGACTACAGGCTGGAGACCGTCGCGCAGGCGGTGCTGGGTCGCGGCAAGCTGCTCGACCGCGAGGTGCCCGACGCCGCGCAGGAGATCCTGCGCCTGCACCGCGAGGACCCCGCCGCGCTCGGCGCGTACAACCTCGAAGACGCGCGTCTGGTGCTGGAGCTCCTCGAGCACGAGGGGCTGCTCGATCTGTGCGTCGAGCGCAGTCTGCTCTCGGGTATGCAGCTCGACCGCGTCGGCGCGTCGATCGCGTCGTTCGACCTGCTCTACCTGCCGGAGTTGCGGCGGCGCGGCTTCGTGGCACCGAGCGTCGATTCGGAGCGCGCGAGCGCCGGCGTGTCGGGCGGGGCGCTCCTCGAGCCGGTGCCGGGCTTTCATCGCAGCGTGGCGGTCTTCGACTTCAAGAGCCTGTACCCGAGCCTGATCCGCACCTTCGACCTCGACCCGCTCGCGCACGCGCTGGCGAGCGGTGCGATCGACGCAGGGCGGGGCACGGAGGATGTTCTCGAAGCGCCGAATGGCGCGCGTTTCGCGCGCAGCGGCGGCATCCTGCCGGGCGTCGTCGAGCGCTTCTGGGAGGCGCGCGCTGCGGCGCGCATGCGCGGTGATCGGCACGCCGCGCAGGCGATCAAGATCATGCAGAACGCGCTCTTCGGCGTGCTCGGCGCGACGGCGTGCCGATTCTTCGACGCCGACGTGGCGAACGCGATCACCGGCTTCGGCCAGCAGACGCTGCGCTGGACGCGCGACGCCTTCGCCGAGCAGGGCGTGCGCGTGCTCTACGGTGACACCGATTCGGTGTTCGTCGCAGTGGCGGATCGCGACGCGATGGAGCCGCTCCGCCAGCGAGCCGAGGCGCGCATCGCGCAGCGCATCGCGCGCGAGTACCGCGTCGAATCGCGGCTGGAACTCGAGTTCGACCGCTACTTCGATTCCTTCTTCCTGCCGCGGCTGCGCGGCGGCCGCGGCGCCTCGCACAAGCGCTACGCCGGCTGGGAGGACGGGAAGTTGGTCGTCGTCGGACTCGAAGCAGTGCGCCGCGACTGGCCGGCCGTCGCGGCGCGGCTCCAGCAGGGCATGCTCGAGCGGGCGTTCACCGATCGGCCGCTGGCGCCATTCGTGCGCGAAGTCGCGGAGCAGGTGCTCGCGGGCGAATGCGACGCCGAACTCGTCTACGCCAAACGCGTGCGCAAGGCGTCGCTCGATCGCTACACCGCGACCACGCCGCCGCACGTGCAGGCGGCGCGCAAGCTGGCGGAGCAGGGCGTCCGCGTCGGGCCGGTCGTGCGCTACGTGGTGACGGCGACGGGACCCGAGCCGGTGGTGCCGGGCCGCGCGCTTCCGGCCGAGATCGATCGCCGCCACTACGTCGACCGCGTGCTCGCGCCGATCGCTGACGCAATCCTGCTCGAACGCGACGAGAGCTTCGACGCGGCGCTGGGCCGCGCAAAGCCGCAGCAACTCCCGCTGCTCTAGCAGGCTGCCAGGTGGTCGAGGCGTTGCCCGGGTTGGCCGAAGAGCATCACGCTCGCTGGTGAGCGCGGGAGCGCGGGGTGCAGGCAGGCTCGAAGAGTTTTCGCGCCGCGATCGCGCTGCTCGCTTGCGGTGCCGCGTCCACGTCGCTCGCAGCGACACCCGAGACGAGCTGCCCCGGATCGTGGACCGGCACCGGGGAGGCGACCTACTACGAAGCCTTCAGCCAGCCGAACGCCTGCGGGTTGCCGCTGACGCCCGACCAGTACGTCGCGGCCGTCGCAGCGGCCGCCTTCGACGGCTCGGCCGTGTGCGGCCGCTGTCTGCGCATCACGGGTCCGCTGGGATCGATCGTCGCGCTCATGACAGACTCCTGTGTCGGGGCCGGCTGTCGCGACCTCGATCTCAGCCCGAACGCGTTCGCGGCGATCGGCGATCCGCTCGAGGGGATCCTCCCCGTCAGCTGGGAGTCGGTCTCCTGCGACGTCGCGGGCCCCATCGCGTTCTACTTCGACGCCGCCAGCAATCCCTACTACGCGAAGATCCAGGTACGGAACCACCGCTACGGCATCGCCGGGCTGGCGATCGCCGAGTCCGGGCAGCCGTTCGTGGATCTCGCTCGGAGCAGCGACAACGCCTTCGAGTTCGTCTCTGGGGTCAGTCCGATCGCGGCGCCGCTCTCGTTCCGCGCGACGGACGTACACGGCGCCATCCTCGAGTCGAATGGCGTCGCATTGACGCCAGGCGGGTCGACCGACGGCGCGGGGCAGTTCCCGTTCTGCCCGGCGCCCGGGCCGGGCCTCGGAGGCGCCGTCGGCGTCGGCGTACTCATGCTGCTCCAATCTTGCCGCGGCCATCTTGGGAAATAGTTTTCCTCTTGGTTAGAAAGCAATCTCCTCATCGCTCCCGTACTTTCCGGCTTCCGCATCTTTCATCTGCGAAATCAGTGAGTTGCGCGGCTGTTCCCATCGCTGAGAACGGCACTGCTCTTGCATTCAAATACCGGATATGGTCCAGGCCTTGGGAAGGAAACCCACGAAGTTGCGCCTGTTGCTCTCTGGGATTGCGGCCCTAGCCGCACTCGGTGCGGCCGACGCTTCGAGTGCAGATCCGATCGCGCCGCCGTCCCTGATCGTCAACGGCGGGTCGCCGAGCTTGACGCTGCTCGGATGCGTTTCAGCCGGCTCCACCGGTC
>Ga0102851_10003133_pt1 | contig 10219 bp, 6 predicted proteins | sample Mud3Dept3metaG_FD_79558 | JGI IMG/M metagenome (GOLD analysis project Ga0102851, IMG submission 79558) | Freshwater wetland microbial communities from Ohio, USA, analyzing the effect of biotic and abiotic controls - Mud 3 Core 4 Depth 3... | ecosystem: Environmental > Aquatic > Freshwater >...
AGCGCTCGCCTTCCTTTTCGTCCTTATACTTGCCCACGATCTCTCCGCCGATCATGGTATTGACCGTGTTGCCGATGGACGAGGCGCTCACCCCGAAATTCGCGGCTTTCTCGCGATCGATATGGACCCGCACCTCGGGCTTGCCGGTCTCGATGGAGGTATCGACATCAACGATGCCGGGCAATTTTACATACTCGTCCCTGATGGCAATTGTCCGCTTGTTCACGTCATCGAGGTCCCTGCCCTGCACGACGAGTTGGATAGGAACAGACCGGAAACCGCCGCCTACCATTGCGATCATTTCTACTGATGATTTAAGGTCAGGTTTTGTTGTAATGAAATCACGGACCTGTTTCATGGAATCGATCTGGATGATGTTCCGGTCTTTCCGCTCTTTCAGGTTAACATAGATCTTGCTCTTATTAACATCCGGTGCAAAGTCCGATCCCGTAACATAGAACGTGCTCGACACCTCCGGCCGCAGGCGGAGCTGCTCGTCGATCTTCCGCATGGAGCTGTCGGCGCGCGACAGCGAATAGTCGATGGGTGTTTCAAGCCTGACCACATAACGCCCCTGGTCCTCGGCCGGCATGAATTCCTTGTCCAGTTTGACAAACAGCATGACGCCGGCTGCAACGCTTGCCGTGGCGAGTGCCATGACCTTCCAGCGGTTTCGCAGCGCCCAGGCAAGGAGCGGACGGTATACGCTGAAGATCGCGTCGAATCCCTTTTCCAGGATCATATAGACCCTGCCATGCTCTTTCCGGTAGCTAAGGAACCGCGAGGTCAGCATGGGAGTGAGCGTCAGCGAAACGAACAGGGAGATCATGACCGCAACCGTTACCGTGATGCCGAACTCGAAGAAGAACTTGCCCACGATGCCCTTCATGAACGCCACCGGGACGAACACGGCCACAATGGACAGCGTGGTCGCCATGACCGCCAGGCCGATCTCCGAGGCCCCTTCCCGGGAGGCCTGCATCGGAGGTTCCCCCTCTTCCATGCGCCGGTAAATGTTCTCGAGCACCACGATGGAGTCGTCGATCAGGATGCCGATCGAGAGCGACAGTGCCAGCATGGTCATCATGTTCAGGGTAAATCCGAAGACCTGGATGAAGGCAAAGGTCGCGATGACGGAGGTCGGCAGGGCCACGGCACTGATCAGCGTGCTCCGGATGCTCCTGAGGAACACAAAGATGATGAGCACGGCGAGACCTGCGCCGAGCCAGAGGGAAACCTGGACATCTTCGATGGAACGGCGGATGAACCTCGACTGGTCAAAGGTGATGTCCAGTTTCATGCCCTGCGGCGGCTGGACCCGGGCGACGGCGGCCTTGACCCGCTCCGCGACCGCGACCGTGTTCTCGCCTGATTGGCGCTTGACCGAGAGACCGACGCTCGTCTTGCCGTTGAAGCGCGTGAGCGACCGCTCGTCTTCGAGGCCGTCCTCGGCCCTGCCGATGTCGCGGAGCTTGATCAGTCTTCCATGGCGGTACGCGATCACCATGTCATTGAAGGCGGCCGGCGTCTCGAACTCGCCCTTGGTCTTGACGATATACTCCATGCGCGAATTCTCGACCCGTCCACCGGGGACCTCGCGGTGCTCCAGGCCGAGCGCGCGCTTCACATCCTCCGCCGTCAGGGCGGAGGCGTCCAGTTTCTGCCGGTCCAGCCAGAACCGCACCTGGCGGGTCCGTCCTCCGCTGATCGTCACCGATCCCACGCCGGCGATCTTCTCGATGTCGCGCTTCAGGACCTTGTCCGCATAATGCGTCAGGTCCTTGATGGACCGGTCACCCCAGACCGCGATCCAGACGATAGGCTGGTCCTCGGGGCTGATCTTTTCGATCACCGGCGGGTCCGTATCCTTGGGGAGGCGATTGCGGACAGCGGCCACTTTATCCCGGACATCCTGGGCGGACTGTTCGAGATTGCGTTCAAGGAAGAACTCCACGGTCACGATGGAGAATTCCTCCATGCTGCGCGAGGTGATGGACTTGACGCCGTTGATCGTATTGACGGCCTCTTCGATGACGTCCGTCACGTCGACTTCCATGATCTCCGGGCTCGCGCCGACCAGTTTCGTCGTGATGTTCACCACGGGGAAGTCGATCTTGGGAAAGAGGTCGAGAGCGAGTTTCGGGAATGCAACCAGCCCGAACACGATCAGGGCAAGACCCACCATGGTAATGAAAACGGGGCGTTGTATGGATATTTCAGGAAGCTTCATGCCACATTCCTTTCAGTGAGGCGATCACCGCGATCTCGCAGAGGACAGGGCGTTTTCCGGGGTCAGGACCGCTTTCCCAGCAGACCGATGCTTTGCTGAAGCCGGATGACCGCCAGCTGCTGTTCGAACGTGGCGGTCACCAGTTCCCGCTCGGCGAGGAACAGGGCCTGCTGGGCATCGATGACCGACAGGCTCGAAAGCAGCCCCTCGGAAAAAAGCCCTTCGACGGCATCAAAGTTCCTGCGGGCGTTCTCAAACTGGGTCTTCGTTGTTTCCAGCACCGTGCTGAGCGTCTGGTAATTAATGTATACCTCGCTGACCTCGTTCATGATGTTCCGCTTCAACAGCACCGTAGACAGCTCCGCCTGGCGCTGCTTGGACCTGGCTTCGGCAACCTCGGCCTTCATGAGGCCGCCCTCGAAGATCGGGACCTGCAGGACGACTCCTCCGTAATAGGTCGTCGCATCCGTCAAGGTCGCGGGATTCGAATCCATATACCGTATCCCGCCTTCCGCATAGACCTGGGGATAATGGGCTCCCGTGGTAATGGCAACGTTCTCCTTCGCGACCTTCTGGCCCAACCGTGAGCTCACATAATCATCGCGGTTCATCAGGGCCTGTTCCTGCAGCGCCGGGAGGGTCCCCGGGACCATCTCCAGGGACGGCGGATCTGCCAGCACCGCGTCTTCAGGCAGCTGGGTGAGGAGGCTCAGCCTCTGCCGGCCCACTTTCAGGCCGTTTTCGGCCAGCACGAGGTTGATCCTGGCCTGGTCAACCAGCGTGTTGGCGCGCAGCAGCGCCGAAACATTCGCCTTGGACCTCCGCGTCGAGGCTTCCCGCTCGGTGACCGTCCGGTGGCGTTCCATGCGCCCCAGCGCCCCCCTGCTCACCTCGACGATCTTCTGCGACCGGAGGACCGCATAGTACGCCTCTGCTACGTTCAGCATGATGTCCTGCTTCGATGTCGAAAGATCGTTCCGGCTGGACTCCTGCAGCGTCTTGGCGGCCCGGAGGGCGGCCAGCGCCCTGCCGCCCGTATACAGGGGTTGGGTCAGAACGACCGCCGCCTGGAGTTGCCCGAGCGGCTGAAAGAGGAACGCACCTCCATTCCGGGGAAGCGTCTCGTTATATCGCAGGTAGGAGCCCTGCCCCGTCACCTTGGGGTAGATAAAGGTCCATGCCTGGTCGACCCTGCTGTCCGCCTGGACCGTGTTCTCCTGGGAGATCTTCACGTTCTCGTTGGTCTGCAGGGCCGCGTCGTATGCGTCCTGGAGGGTGTAGACGGGGCTTTCGGCAGCCGCGGCCCCGGTACCCATGCTGAACAGGAAAAGAATGATGATGGCACGAAGTGTCATTGCTTCTGTCCCCGCTTCCCGGTCATCGTTCGTTCACGGCACAAGCCGTCCAGGAACATATCGACGACGAACCTGCCGAACCGTGTGACGGTCAGGTCCAGCTTCTTTCCCGTTACATACTCGGCGATCGGCCTCATGATGAAACTGTGGAGGATCATGCCGACCAGGCTCGGTATGGCGAGCGAAGGATCATGCCTCTTCAACTCGCCGGACCGCATACCCTCCTTCAGGAGGCTGGCCAGCTTTCCGTAACTGTGGGTCAAATAGTTGTCCGCGAGCCACGTATAGTTCTCCGAACAGGCGGCGAATTCCATGGACATGATCCTTCTCAGTTCTTCGTTCGCGTGCTGGAACCGGATGAACTCCTCCACGTACTTCCGGATCTTCGCACGCGCGGTCGCGCCCGACCCGAACACTTCATGTTCCCAGATGCGCTCGAATGCCGTAAAGGAATCGGCAAGCACCGCCCGGTACAGCTCGCGTTTATCCTTGAAATGATAGTAGATCATGGCGTTATTGACCCCCGCGGCCTCGGCGACCTCGCGCGTCGAGGCGCCCTCGAATCCCCGGCGCGCGAACACGCTTCGCGCCGCCTTCAGGACCGCGGCCCGCGTGTCGCTGTTCCCCGCAGAGTCCTTCGGACGCCGCCCGGAAAGGGCCTGTTTCCCTTTTGTTGTTCTCGTTGCCATGCTGTGTTAACCGAACGGTTAATTTTCGGATGGATAGAATACCGTGCCGGAAGGATGCTGTCAAGAGGTAATTTGTTCGCTGTTGATGGATGTTATTCCCGAGCACGCGGACGGGCTACCAGAATCTTCCGAAAGGAATCCAGCCGTTGAACGCCATGCCGCGAAGGATCGTACGGGCGCCGAGAAGGATGATCAGGGCCGCGGCAACGCGGAACAGGAGCAATTTCAGGTGAGGCCTGATGCGGGAGACCGCATAGCCGAAGGTCAGCATCGCGGGCATGGTCCCGAGGCCGAAGACGGCCATGGTCAGGGCGCCGGGCAGGAAGCCTCCGCTCGATGCCGCGTGCATCAGGACCGGATAGAGCAGGCCGCAGGGCAGGAGCCCGAGCAGCAGGCCGAGCAGGAACGTTCCCCACGCCGATCGGAGGGAAAGCGTTCGATAAAGGGCTTTCCGGAAGAATGTTGCTTCGGTGATCCCCGTTTCCTCAAAAAGCCCCCTCTTCCCGAGCATCCCGGCGATGTTCAGCCCCATCAGGACCATGAGGAAACCTGCCAGGAGAAGCACAATGCCCGGAATGCCCCGGCGCTCTCCGGCATAGGCTGCGAAGGAACCGAGGGAGCCGAGGATCCCGCCCAGGAGTGAATAGGTTGCGATTCTGCCGAGATTATACAGGAGATGGTAGGGCAACGAAGGCCGCGCCGCCGGCTTTTTGAGCGAGTACATCCCCACGAACCCCCCGCACATGCCGATGCAGTGCATGCTGCCGAAGAGACCGATAAGGAAGATTTCGAGGAAAAGTGGCAATGTGGTAGTACTTAAAGAATAAATTCTATCAAAATGGACAGAATAATCAGACGAAAACCTTAAATGACAAACTCGTAAGAAGTCAATTTTTCACAGGTCGACACAAAGGCACGAAGAAAGGCATAACGAAAACATTCAGGTTTTTCTTTGTGGCCTCAGTGATCTTTGTGTGAGAACGACTTTTACGAAAACATCTTAAATTCGTCTCTCTCTCTCTCTCTCTCTCTCTCTCGCAAAGGTCGCAAAGAAAGGCCAAAACTTAAGCCGCTTTTATTTGAAAACAAAAGCCTCGCCTGCTTTTCTTGGCGTACTTTGCGAGCTTTGCGAGAGACGCCTTTAGATTTTCCGGCTTGTCCGGGTTAGGGATAGCGATACGGAATTACTGCAAAAACGCGACACATAAGCAGCGCCCCCTCTGCAAAACGGGCAGCCAATACAAACCGTACCATGCGCCGGGAGGATTATTTCACAACACTGTCGGGTTTTCAAGATTATTATATCATCGATGTGGTTCTTGTTGAGAAGGAGGAAGGTACCCGGAAGGCGGTTATCAGGGCGGGGCAGGATGAGCGGCACTGTTCTTCAGATCATTCTAAACGCGCTCATCAGGATTCAGCTCTGGAGAGTACGGTGGAAGAAAGAAGAGTCGAAAGCGCTCCTTAATAGGTTTGGTTTCAATAAACGTGGTAACCTTACGTGCCTTATGAAAAGGATGCCCATCAACAACAAGGAAGATTTTACGATCGGAACCATGAACCAGTCGTTTCATGAACTCGATAAAACGTGTTGCACCCACACGACCTCTCATTACCATGAATCTGAATTCGCCCCGGGCACTCACCGCCGAAATCATATTCAACCCGAAACGCGCTCCGGAGCTGCTCACAACCGGCGTCTTTCCTTGGATGGCCAGCGTGGCACCCGCATGATGATCAGATCGCACTCCAGCCTCGTCTCCAAAGAATATCAGCGCTTTTTCACGGCGTGCAAGGCTGCGAATCTTCGGGAATTCCTTCTTCAGCCAGTGCTGGACAGCTTCCGGCTTTTGCTGATACGCGCGCCAAACAGGACGCTGAGGCGTCAGGCCCAGTTGTACCAGCAGCCTGCATACGGACGCTTTGCTCAATTTCACACCAAATCGATCGGAGCTTATCTTTCCGACCATTTTGGCCGTCCACAGGGCAGAGGTGAACTTAAACTGCAGAGGGTTCTTCATCGTCACGGTGCGAAATATCCACTGCAAGGCAGGGCCATCGAGCTTAGGCGGCCTTCCACCTCGCTTACGTGCATCCAGAGAGCCCCATCCCCCGTCACGGTACCGTGCCAGCCAGCCATACAGAGTCGCACGGGCGATACCCATTGTTTGGGCGACAATTTCCGGGCTATGGCCTTCGTGCACACTGGCTACAGCCCGTTGTCTGACGGCCGTCAGAGTCTTATGGTCCAGCTTCCGCGCGTCGGTTTTCCTCATGCGAAACAATATACCGTAACGGCTTAATTATGTCCATATTATTCTGAGACAGTTAATAAATACAGCCTCTCGTTACGCCGTTCACGCTGAGCTCGTCGAAGGGTCTACGCGATATTTTTTGCGACAACATCGTATTTTCACCGGTCTGTTGTCAAGCGGACCAGGAAGAGCATGAGAGGCTGCACAGGGCTGCGGCACGAAGGCCCCGGGAATCCCCGCCCCCCTGCCGCTGGCGCCATACTTCGCCCCCGGGTCCGCATATCGGCAATGAGAGCAAGATTCACGTTACCAGGCGGGTAAAAATATGATACACTCGCCCTAGTCGCCTGATAACCGGTTGGACGAAAGGAGATCATGCTGATGATAAAATATTTAGCGTGCGTTCTTGTACTTGCCGGCGCCACGCTGGCTTACGCGGACCTGCAGCAGTCGGGAAAAACCATCCGGATATCCGCGCCGAACTCCGCCTGGGAAATGCGGGTGCCGAGAGGCACCTGGCTGTTGAAGGAGGAACGCCGAAGGGCGGACGGGCTTGCTTTCTATTACGCGTTCACGGACCCGAAGACAAAGACGAACGCGTCGTTCTATATAGAGCCCGCGGAGAAGTGCAAGACTTCGGTCGAATGCCGAAACATGTTTTGGAGCAACCCTGAGCCCGTCTATAGGAATCCGCAATCCGTGGAACAGTTCGAGGAGAATGGTTTTGCCATCGTACAATTCATCGTTCCCACTATCGGGGGGAACAAGGTAAATCAGCTCAACTCTTCGGCCCACATCGTCCGCGACGGTTTTTGGATCGAGGTGCACCTCTCGAAGCTGCAATCACAAACAAAGGACGCGGCGGTGTTTTCTGCTTTCTTCAAAGGCATTTCCTTTCAGCAGAAACCGGCGGTTGTCGACAAAATAACGCGGCTTGATGAGCGACAGTATCCTGTAGCGGATCGCGGGTCCCTTCAAATGAGCATGCCTTCCACGTGGAATGAGATAATACGGCAGACCTCCGAACAGGGGTCCTTTACGATCGTTTTCCGGCCGGCCTCCGGGGAGCCTTTCGAGGTTTTAGTGACGCCTGCCTGGAATCCGGCGTCCGGCGCGGAAACCCCGATGATCGAAGCCATACGAGAACGCGTCGGGGATATGGTAAAGAATTTATCGGGTCTGACGGTGGAAGGTCGTCTCAAGATCATCGAGCTCCAGGGCGCCTCCGGACGAGGGTACTATTTTTCAGCCACCGACAAGGTGCCGAAACCGGGCGAGCCCAAATGCCTGGCCCAGGGGATGCTCTCTGTCGGTGAACTCGCGGTCATCTTTACCGTTCGTTCGAACAGCCACAAGGATCAGGTCTTCAAGGACGCCCTTGCCATGCTCAAAGGGGCCATTCTGGTAAAATAGTCTCATCGTTGTTGTCCATAAATAGTGCGGCCCGTGGCCGGGGTGCCTCGCCCGGCCGCAGGCGCAGCCTGGCTTCCCGCGTACAGCAGTTCACCGGTATACCTCCTCGCCTGAAATCCCCCAGCGACGTTGTCTTCCCGCACAGAGCATCCTTCCTGCGTCCCAGGTCCATGAGCAGCTCCGGCATGCTCCCTCCCCGTAATCTGATTGCTTATCAGCAGAGAACATACGAAGTCAAGTACTCCTTATCAATGGTTTCATAATTGTCTGTACATAGCACCGACATTCATCCCCGAGTGTTTCTATCGGTAATCCAGTATGTTTCACGGCTAAAACTGGATTTCCGCTCAGAACCGCTGCGGAAATGTCGATACTATTATGAGACCGTCTATATTAGCAGAGAAAATGCGAAGTCAAATACTCCTTAAGTCGTTAAGTCGTTCGCGCAGTCAAAAAAGCGCTGATCCCATGATTGCTCGCGAAGAGCTCCACTAAAATGCAGAATAGTGCAATTCAAAATTGGTTTTTAATCTTATATATCATTGATTTAATTAATATACAAAAGTAACAATGTGCAACACAAACAAATTTTTTAATGCTTGACTAATATTATGGTATATGATTAATTTGGATTGCTGACAAAGGCAGTCAGCTGTTGTTGATTGTCTCGGAAACAGCACTGACAGGCCCGAAATAGCGCAGCGTAACATCTCTTAAGGACCGGTTATTGCCCTCTGCATCGGGATTCGAAAGCTGAGCGGACCATATTAATTATTATATTATTATGCTGGGTCACGTACTCATAATCGCTGACAAGGAAAATCAGGGCTTGTACCACTCCCTGTCATTGCGCGTGGATAACGTGGAGGTTTGCGGCCTCAGCGATGAGAAGGCCTACCTGAATCCACAGAAGGCCGGCATCCTCCTGCTCGATTGCGGTTCTCAGGCCTGCAGAGGATTGCGGATCCTCAGAAAGATCAAGGCCAATTGCCCGAGCGCGATGGTCATCTTCCTTACCGATCTCAGCTCCGAGGATGTGGTGCTGAACGCCTTCAGGGCGGGCGTGAGAGAGTACTTCCGGAAACCCGTCCGCATGGCGGAAGTCCGCTCCGCGCTCCACGGGCTCCTGAAGATCAGGGAAGCGTCCCAGGAGCAGCGCAGCAGGTACGTCTCACAGATCAACGAATCCTCTGAGAATTTTGTCTGCATGCAGGCCGAAACGACCGACATGCCGCCCAACATGCTCTCGGTCATCAATTTCATCGAAGACAACCTGAGCGCTCCCCTCAGCCTCGATCATCTCGCGCAAAAGGCCCATCTCAGCAAATACCATTTCTGCAGGCTTTTCAAGAATCACACGGGGCTCAATCCCATACATTTCGTAAACGCCGCGAAAATAGAGAAGGCAAAGGAACTGCTCGCAAAAGAGCACCTCACCGTTTCCCTGGTAGCGAGCGAGGTCGGGTTCAACGACACCGGCAGCTTTATCAGGATGTTCAAAAAGCTCACCGACGTCACACCGTCTTTGTACAAAAAAAATCTTCAACCCCAACCCCAGGTCCACTAGCCGACCCGCTTCTTCCGCCAATCCCCTCCCCCTGCGCATTCCGAATACGAACAGCCATTTTTCAGCACAAAAGAGCAAAACGTTCATGTTCCCTGGTAGCGAGCGAGGTCGCGTTCAACGACACCGGAAACTTCATCAGGATGCTCAGGAAGCTCTCCGACATCACCCCGTCTTTGTACAAAAAATAATCTTCATCCGCTGGTCCGCTACCCGTTTCGCATCTTTTACCAGGATTCCACCTCCCTGCGTCACCTCTAAATACGAATAGCAATTTTTCACCACAGAAGAGCAATTAAGTTCATTGACGATGCATGAACCCTTTGATACCTTGGCATCACGGGGTCTTCTCATTTAAATAATTCTAATCTAGTAATGAATTAATTACAAACTCCTAAACTGCCAACACTACTACTAACTACAGAAACGACAAACTGTAGCGGGAATACAAATTTTTCTGTTACTTCTTGCTATTCCGCGCAAAACAGTGAAGCACCCCGTTTCCCTGGACACGGGCATTCTCAACAACAGATAAGGAGGGCAAACAGACTGACTTTAAAAAAGAGAAGTAAAACTGTTTAACTGGTTTTCTCCGGCGGGAAATTTCATCCTGCGCGGAGCCAGGGGACGTATTCTGCTCCCTGGAATTATGTGAACTAAAGGGGGATATTATGCGAAGTCGAAATAAGTGGCTTCAGGTTCTGTCCGTGGGC
>Ga0102851_10003134_pt1 | contig 10218 bp, 7 predicted proteins | sample Mud3Dept3metaG_FD_79558 | JGI IMG/M metagenome (GOLD analysis project Ga0102851, IMG submission 79558) | Freshwater wetland microbial communities from Ohio, USA, analyzing the effect of biotic and abiotic controls - Mud 3 Core 4 Depth 3... | ecosystem: Environmental > Aquatic > Freshwater >...
ATCCGCCTGGGTATCGGCATGATCCACCAACATTTCATGCTGGTTCCTTCCTTAACTGTAGCCGAGAACGTCGCTCTTGGACTACCTTCTACTCGTGGTCCAATTACCGACCTGGACCGTGTGTCTAAAAGGATCAATGAGCTGGCAAAGGTATATGGTCTGCAGATCGATCCCTCAACATATGTATGGCAGCTCTCAGTAGGCCAACAACAACGTGTTGAAATTATTAAAGCTTTGTACCGCGGCGCAGCATTGCTGATTCTGGATGAGCCTACGGCAGTTCTCACACCACAAGAGGTGGAAGACCTATTTGTCACTTTCCACCAAATGGCTCGGGATGGGCATGCGATGATTTTTATTTCCCACAAGCTGCATGAGGTGATAAGTATTAGCGACCGGGTCACTGTATTGCGCGATGGTCGGGTCGTCGGAAGTGTACCCACCTCCCAGACCACGAAGGGTGAGTTGGCGCATCTCATGGTAGGTCGCCCACTAACACTTAAACTGGAACGAGATCCGATAGAGCAAGGTGATATCCGACTGGAAATTAGTGATCTTTGGGCAATCAGTGACCGGGATACCGAGGCGTTGCGCGGCGTGAACTTGCATATTCGCGGTGGAGAAATCTTAGGGCTTGCTGGTGTTTCCGGCAATGGGCAAAAAGAACTAGCTGAGGTGATTACAGGCTTACGCCTTACCAAACAAGGTCAAGTAAAAGTCGATGGAAAAGACATTACGAATTTCTCTCCTCATACCCTGATCGATCTAGGGATTTCCTATATTCCCGAGGAGCGCATGCGCGATGGTATGATTCGCGAATTCACCGTCGCTGAAAATGTTATTCTGAGGGAACTGGATAAGAAACCAATTTCGAAAACGGGTTTCTTGAGTTCCAAAGCCATCGCCAACCACACTGATTATCTTATCCAGAGTTTCAACGTTAAAACGCCTTCCCAAGAAACCCCGATAAAGAATCTTTCGGGAGGGAATATCCAGAAACTTATCCTAGCACGAGAGCTGGCACGAAAACCGGGCGTTGTCATCGCCGCCCAGCCGACGCGAGGCCTGGATATTTCCGCCACGGAATATGTCCATCAACGGCTGTTGGAGCAACGTAAGCAAGGCTCGGCGACTTTATTAATATCCGAAGACCTGGATGAAATCCTCGCCCTCTCTGACCGCATCGCCGTCATCTATGAAGGTCAAATCATGGGAGAAATTCCTGCGGAATCAGCTTCACCAAAGGAGTTGGGATTACTGATGGCGGGTGTCAAGGCAGAAACTTCAGGTCAAGTCGAATGACCTTTGTACTTCTCCAGTATGGGGGAATTAATTGAAAATCGTAACTATTAATATTTTGAATGATCTTTCCCATTGGAAAGAACGATCGCCCTTGCTTATTGAAGGTTTATCAAACCTTAATCCTGACATTATCGCTTTACAGGAAGTAAATATTCCAGAAAAAATTGCTCACTGGCTGGCTGAGATGCTTGAATTTGAGCATGTGTATCTGAGCCCCAAGATGCATCTTGAAAAAAAACTCGAAGCGCTTGCCATCTTAAGCCGTTTCCCTTTCAAAAAAACCGAAACCTACGATTTGCAGGCACAAGGACGCGTAGCTCAACGAGTAGTCATTCAACCTGAAGATCTGCCAGTGATTTTGGTGAATGTCCATCTCTACTGGCAGCCAGGAGAGTCCCCTGCTCGCAATCGACAGGTGGATTTGCTGCTGGATTGGCTGGCGACATATAACCAAAAGATGTTTTGCATCGTATGCGGCGATTTTAACGGTACACCAGAAACCACAGCCATCCATAACATGCGCCAAAATTACACCTCTGCCTATAATGCTGTGCATGGAAAAGAACCAGATTACACCTGTCCGACCCCTCTGCCACGCTCTTGGCGTGTGAAGCTTCGGACAATGCTTGGCTTTTTCTTCTTGCTTCGTCCCCAACATGCCCGGCCGAAATGGCGCGGTACGCTGGATTATATTTTCGTAAATCGGGACGTTCGGATTCTCGATTGCCAGGTAGTGCTCAACAACCCTGATAGATCCAATCCGAGGATTTATCCATCTGATCATTTTGGTCTGCAAGCCAATGTAGAATTTCCATCGTGAGATTATTCCATAGGAAGTAAACCATAAAGAATAAAGATGAATAAATTTCTGGGCTATCAATGCTCGCTGTGCCAAGAACAGTACACAACGCAGGATATAATCTACACTTGCCCCAAAGATGGCGGCAATCTGGATGTTATCTTAGATTACGTTGAAATCCAAAAGAAATGTGTTCCAGATGATCTGCTCACCTCTGTTGAGCAATCGCTCTGGCGCTACCTGTCTCTCCTTCCGGTTAATGACCCCGGTGGTATGGCGACCCCTCTACGCGCTGCCGGGCATACACCGGTTTTCCAACCATCTCGCCTGAGCGATCAGCATGGACTACACCATCTTTGGATAAAAGACGAAAGTCGCAATCCAACCGCATCCTTCAAGGACCGCGCCAGCGCTGTTGTTGTGGCGCGAACTCGCGAAATCGGTGCTCAAGTTGTTGTCACAGCTTCAACCGGCAACGCTGGTGCTGCCCTCGCTGGGATGGCGGCAGCTGTTGGTCAACCTGCAGTGATTTTTGCGCCTCGTACCGCGCCCCCAGCTAAAGTCGCTCAACTGCTCATCTTTGGCGCCCAGGTAATTCTTGTCGATGGCACATATGACGAGGCATTTGACCTGACTATTCTTGCCGCGCAAGAATTTGGTTGGTATTGCCGTAACACCGGCTACAATCCCTTTACTGCGGAAGGCAAGAAAACCGCTGCCTTTGAAATCTGGGAATGGTCACGCTCCCAACCACAACTCTCCAGCCAAAAGATACGCCTGAACATCTTCGTATCCGTAGGTGATGGCAATATCATTTCCGGTATCCACAAAGGTTTCAAGGATTTACTTGCGCTTGAATGGTTAGATACTATGCCTCGCATTTTTGGCATCCAGGCAGAGGGCTCCGCAGCTATTGCCAACGCTTTCATTGCAGGCACAGAGACAATCATACCGGTATCCGCCACAACCCTGGCGGACAGTATCTCCGTTGATCTGCCACGCGATGGGGTGCGCGCCGTGCGCGCTGCCAGAGAAACTGGCGGCTCATACATCCTGGTTAGAGACCATGAAATCCTCTCCGCGATAGCTGATCTCGGCAAGATTGGCATCTTCGCCGAACCTGCTGGCGCAACTTCCTATGCTGGCCTAGTCAAAGCAGTACAACAAGATCTCATCCAACCTGACGATCCTGTTTTGGTGATCAACACCGGCAGTGGTCTGAAAGATGTTAAGGCTGCCATGCAGGCTGCTGGTGAGGCTCCGATCATCGAGCCAACCCTGGAGGCAGTGAAGAGAGTGATAAAATAACTGGCGATGAACCCAACAATCTCCATCATCGCCCCCATCTTTAACGAATTCGAATCCCTTCCAGAGCTCTACCGGCGCGTCCGCGAGACGATGCAAACCACCGGTGAAATCTGGGAGCTTATCCTGGTGGATGATGGTTCCAGCGATGGCTCCACAGATCGCATTAGAGAGCTTGCAAAAGACGATGATTGTGTTCGCCCGGTAATTTTCGCCCGCAACTTCGGCCACCAGATTGCGGTAACTGCTGGACTGGATTACAGTCGCGGAGAAGCAACCATCATTATTGACGCGGATTTGCAAGATCCACCAGAACTGATTCCAGAACTGATTGCCAAGTGGCGCGAAGGTTACGAAGTGGTCTATGCAGTGCGCTCGGAGCGTGAAGGCGAAAGTTGGTTCAAGCTCTTTACCGCCAAACTGTTCTATCGCATCATTTACCGTATCACGGATGTCGACATTCCCCTCGATACAGGCGATTTCCGATTATTAGATCGCCAGGTGGTCAATGTGCTCAAACAGATGCGCGAGCGCCACCGCTTCTTGCGCGGGATGTCGGTGTGGGTGGGTTTCCGCCAGACTGGAGTCCCGTACAAACGCGCAGCCCGGTTCGCCGGGGAGACCAAATATCCATTCAAAAAGATGTTACGCTTCGCAGGGGACGCGGTTACCGGTTTTTCCTATTTTCCCCTCCAGTTAGCAACCTACATCGGTTTTATCTCGGCTGGGATTAGCATCCTGGCTATTCCGGTGGTCGTAATTTTACGTCTGGCAGGTTCCCAAGCCTTCTTTGGTCAGGCTACCACCTTAATTGCTGTACTATTTCTAGGTGGTGTACAGTTGATCTCTCTGGGCATCCTCGGGGAATATATTGGACGCATATACGATGAAGCCCGAGGCAGACCAATCTATATCGTAAGAGAAGCACCCGAGGATAAAGAGGAATAGATGGGTGCATTTAAGTTAATTGAAAGGAATATCCCTTGCCAACTATTGACCTGACAGTTCACCCTGATCGCCGAGCCCGCGCAATTCAACGCGCGCGTGAGCGCAATATCATCATCCCAACCTTCGCACAAATGAAGGATCCCACCCGCATCCCAGACTCTATCAAGTCTCAGCTTATAAAAATCGGTTTATGGGAAGTCAATCCCTTTAATTTGTTTCGCATCACTTGGCACAACCAACCGATTCCTCAGGGCGGGGGATATGGCGGTGTCAACACACTCGAATTTCCACCCAGCCTGACTGGTACCCCAGCGCGCATCATCGCCTTGGTTGGAAAATGGTTTCCCACTGGGGCTCACAAAGTTGGCGCAGCCTTCGGATGTTTAGCTCCACGATTGGTAACTGGCCAATTCGATCCCACAACACAGAAAGCGGTCTGGCCTTCTACGGGTAACTACTGTCGCGGCGGGGCTTACGACTCAGCCCTATTAGCTTGCCAGTCGATTGCCATCCTTCCCGAAGGAATGAGCCGCGAGCGCTTTGATTGGTTGTCTAAGATCGCAGGAGAGGTAATCGCCACTCCTGGAAGCGAATCAAACGTAAAGGAGATTTTCGACAAATGCTGGGAGTTACGCCGCTCCGGACAGGATTTGATGATCTTCAACCAGTTTGAAGAGTTTGGCAACTACTTGTGGCATTATGACGTTACCGGGCATGCAATGGAAGAAGTTCTTATGCGCCTCATGCGCCCCCGTGACCAGTACCGCGGCATGGTCTCTGCTACAGGTTCGGCTGGCACTATCGCCAGTGGCGATTATATGAAACAGCTCTTCCCAGCTAGCAAAATCGTCGCCAGTGAAGCGCTACAATGCCCAACCTTGCTAGAAAATGGCTTCGGCGCCCATCGTATCGAAGGTATCGGGGATAAACATGTCCCCTGGATTCATAACATAAAGAACACCGACATGGTGGTGGCTATCGATGATAACGCAGTAGTCAACCTGTCACGCCTGTTCAATGAACCAACCGGTCGAGCAGTTCTGGTCAAGAGTGGCGTGCCAGAAGAGATAGTCAGCCAATTGGACCTGCTCGGTTTTTCAGGTATCTCAAACGTCATATCTGCCATCAAATTCGCAAAATACTATGAACTTGGCGAGAATGATATTGTTCTTACAATTCTGACTGATTCGATGGAGCTGTATGCCAGCCGATTGGATGAAATGCGCGCAGAGTTTGGTGAATACACCGAGATGGCAGCCACGGCAGATTTCGCCCGTTTTCTGCATGGAATATCCACCGACAACCTGATTGAACTTAGCTATGTTGACCGGCGCCGGGTTCACAACCTTAAGTATTTCACCTGGGTTGAACAACAAGGTCGCACTTATGAAGAGATCATGGCGCAGTGGTACGATGCTGACTATTGGACTGGCTTTCAGAAACAGGTGAATGAAATTGACAGCCTTATCGAGGCGTTTAACCACGATGTTGGATTGGTGAAATAACACTAGATGCCCAGCGAAGCGTTCATAGAACCGACCGCTTTAATCCTGGTTGTGGTGATGAACAACCCACGAGATATGGAAATAGCCAGATTGTTAGGCTGGTATCGCATCCCGCTGCGCTCTGCTCCTAAAGTGATCTCTGTAGATTACTTGGCTTTCTACCAGACAGCAGCCTTCGGGGAGGACAAATGGTGTATCCAGTATATTGCCCCGGTCTTAGGGCATGAGCTCTCAACACGCCTCGAGCTGCTCAAAGATGAAGTTGATCACCCACGCGCCTCCCAGGAATACTATAAAATCCAGCTTGGTGCCATCCAGCGTTTGCCAAAACCCATTCCGGCTGAAAGCTGGCGGCGCATCACATTCCTATACACAACAGGCGAATATCTTCTCCCTGCCGAAACGATTAACGACTTGATTGTCCACACAGAAGATCGCCAGGTGCTCTGGCAGGCGTTGCGTGAGCGAGCCTGCCTGAGCCAGGAATACCATCCAGCGGAAGAGATGAAGTTAGATTTGGACGCGGATGTGCTGGTAACCCTCCTTGGGATTCGTGAAGCATCCACGCCCTTTGAAACCGATCAATCCGATAACAGCGACGACTAGGCACAAAGCGGAAAAAAACCATTTCTCATGTCTGCTACTGACGATTACGATTTCAAAAAAACGCCAGAACAAACGCCCCCTGAACCATCTTCCACAAAAGAATCGATTGGTTCTGAGCCAGTTTGGACCTATCGTGGTTACCAATTGCGCGCCAGCGAGTTCAATACCGCCATGGTGCATCTGTTTCGCGCCGAGGTGAACCGCGCCAACATCTGGCGACAACGCCTGGATACGACAACGAATTGGGCTGTGATCACCACCTTCGCGGTGCTTTCAATAGCTTTTACCCAGACCAGCAGCCATTTCGTTATCGCACTCAATCTACTGCTGGTAACTTTCTTTCTGTTCATCGAAGCCCGTCGCTACCGTTATTACGAATTATGGAGCTACCGTATCAGATTGATGGAAACCGACTTCTTCGCCGCCATGCTGGTGCCTCCCTTCCAGCCCTCGCCAGATTGGGCAGAGGCGCTCGCCGAGCACCTGTTGCACCCGCATTTTCCCATATCAACCTGGGAAGCATTGGGACGCCGCCTCAGGCGAAATTACCTATGGATCTATGCAATCATTCTGGCAGCCTGGATTGCCAGGCTCTGGTTGGTGCCTACACCAACTTCAGACTGGCTAGAGATCATCGATCGGGCCTCTGTTGGCCAATTGGATGGCAGGTGGGTGCTCTTAATAACCCTTACCTTTTTCCTCATCGTATTAGGCTTCAGCATGTATACTATTGGATTACAAGAATCAGCTGGCGAAGTGTTACCCAGGTTTGGTGGGATGGATGAGATTTTTCCTAAGGCGGGAAAAAGTGCTGAGAAATTGCGCGCCTGGTTTCGCCCATCGCGTAAGCGTCCCCAACTCTTGACCTTTATCATCACGGACAATGCCAAAGCTGTCGCCGAGCGTATCCTTAAGGAAATGGGGCGCGGTGTTACAGGTCTTTCTGGCAAGGGGATGTACACCGACCAGTCGCTTACTGTTTTAATGTGCGCCTTAACAGTCACCGAGGTACCTAACATGAAAGCCGTCGTACACGCTGAAGACCCAAATGCTTTTATGATTGTTTCACCCGCCCAGGAAGTGTTTGGAAAAGGATTTATGCCACTTGGAGTTAGCGATTAAATGCAAATCATAATCAAATCAGGCACCCTGATCACAGCAGCGGAAACTTTTACTGCTGACCTGTTGATCGAGGATGAACAAATATCTCAAATTGGAGCAAATCTAAGCTCACCAGATGCAGCGGTTATCGATGCCTTGGGCAAGCTGGTGATGCCTGGAGGTATTGATCCACACACCCATTTCGATTTACCTATGTTTAATACAGTATCCTCGGATGACCACTACACAGGACATAAAGCCGCTGCATTCGGCGGGACAACCACAGTAATCGATTTTGTACCACAAGAATCTGGGACATTGCGCCAATCCTTGGAGAAATGGCATGCCAAAGCAGACGAAAAGGCAGCGATTGATTTCAGCTTCCACATGAACATCACTCATTTCAACCAAGATATTGCTGTGCAAATCCCGCAACTACCAAATCTTGGTATCACAACGCTTAAAGTCTTCACAGCCTACAATAATCGACTTCGCCTACAGGATAGCGATATATTTCGTGTATTGCGTCTGGCGCGCGATTATGGTCTATTAACCATGTTGCACGCTGAGAATGGAGATGTCATCGAAATACTTACTGCCGAAGCCTTGGCTGCCGGACATACCACACCAGAATGGCATGCTCACACCCGCCCAGCCTGGGGTGCAGTAGAAGCAACTATGCGTGGCATCTCTCTTGCTGCACAGGCAGGTGCTCCTCTTTACGTCGTTCATATGAATGTCGCTGGAGAGGTAGATCAATTACGCTACGCCCGCCAACGCCACCTTCCCATAATGGGAGAGACCTGTCCACAATATCTGTTCTTTAACCTTGAGCAATTGCAAAGACCAGATGGCGCCAAATGGATTTGTTCACCCCCGGTGCGCACACCAGCCGACAATCAGGGTTTATGGCAAGGCATAGAAGACGATACGATCCAGGTAATAGCGACTGATCACTGTCCCTTTTTCTATGATGGCAGGCGACCTATTTTATATGAGGGAAAATCCATCGCCATACCCGGAAAAGAGTTGGGTATAGAAGACTTCACAAAAATACCAAATGGCTTACCTGCTGTAGGTGATCGTCTGCCAGTCTTATGGACTTATGGTGTGAAAGCTGGACACTTAACTCCCAACCAGTTTGTTGCCCAAACCAGCACCAACCCAGCCAAAATCTTTGGCTTATACCCGAAGAAAGGCACTCTGGCTCCAGGGGCTGATGCAGATGTGGTCATTTGGGATCCTGAACGCAAGCTAACCTATGGAGTAGCACACTCTCACCAGCGCACAGACTACAATCTCTTCGAAGGATGGGAGTTAACTGGTTTCCCGGAAAAGGTCTTCTTGCGCGGCAAATTGATCGTTGATGGAGACCGTTGGTTGGGGCAGGCAGGTATGGGGCATTACCTGTTTCGCCAGCCCTTTGCACCAGTGATCTAGGATGTCATCCATACACCGATTAATTAGATTATTGAGCATTCAGCGGTTATTTCCCCTCGCTCGCATGCACATAAGACCATTTGCCAGCTTATTATTGGCAATCTGGCTGATTTTAAGTTTGAATGCATGCTCAACCCTTACCTCAGATCTCTTGTCTCTTCCACCCCTCCTTCTGCAGGCGGACGATCGCTTTAAAGAGCAGCCGTCTGAAACCCCCACACCAACTCCTCGGACAACGCTTTTATCGCCGTCTACAAAGTCAATACCTACGAATAGTCGAGTGACTGCCATTCCAACCCAACTTCCTCCATCGCGTACCCCGATAAACACAATAACTGCTAACCTTTCACCTACCCGCACTCCAAAGATGTTGAAAGTTAGCGACTTGCTTTACCTAGCCCAAGGTAGATTAATGCGTTGGGATCATATCCGCGGCGTAACCTTGCCTTTAGTCGAGGGGATACTTGAATATTCTTCCAGTGCAGATGGCAAAAAGATCGCCCTGCTGAAGAAAGCCGGTATGACTGCCAACGGCATTGAAATGATCGATCTGGCTTTATTCGATTTCAACACCAAGCAGGTTACCAAAATAATGGAGGGGAATTCACGGCTATACGAAATATCGATCTCACCCAGTGGTAAATGGATTGTTTATACCGATAAACCCAATGCAGGGGATATTTATTTGCTCCCCATTCAACCTCAAGCCACTCCCATTAAGCTGGGTACATGCTTGCAAGAATTAGGTACCCCTTGCCAGGATATTACCTGGTCGCCAGACAGCCGTAAAATCGCCTGGAGTGATTCGCGCGGCATTTGGATTTCTGAAGTTCCTCGAGGCACAACCACTCTCCTCTTGCCAGACACCGTGCAGGTGATCGATCCCAAAGGCAACCAATCAGAAATTCATGTCAGCTTTAGCGATCTGGTTTGGTCACCGATGGGACGGTTTATCCTGGTGCGAGTAATCCCTTCGAATCAGGGCGTGCGCTGGTATGGCATCCTGGATACGCGCCAGGGACGCCTGATCGATATACCGAATACTTTCGAGTTCTCCGATGCACGATCTCAAGCTATCTGGATGCCTAATGGCGACTTACTTGTCATGCAAAGCGGTTTTTCACTTAATGACAGCCCACCATACCTTCAACTTTGGAAAGTTGTCCCTACTCGTAACGATTTACTCATGGAAAAAGCTGCATATCATCTGGA
>Ga0102851_10003135_pt1 | contig 10218 bp, 6 predicted proteins | sample Mud3Dept3metaG_FD_79558 | JGI IMG/M metagenome (GOLD analysis project Ga0102851, IMG submission 79558) | Freshwater wetland microbial communities from Ohio, USA, analyzing the effect of biotic and abiotic controls - Mud 3 Core 4 Depth 3... | ecosystem: Environmental > Aquatic > Freshwater >...
CCACTTCCATCCTGATGAACATCCCCGGGGAATCCGCTTCCATCGTGACGTGCCTCGACGGATACCAGATGACCCGCAAAGGCCGCGCCGGGGCCGCCCTTTTTATCGCCGCCTGGGGGTCCTGGGTGGGGGGGACCCTCGCCATTATGGGCATCATGTTTCTGGCCCCGTTGCTGGCGAATCTGGCGATGAAATTCGGGCCTTCGGAGATGTTTGCCCTGCTTTTGGTGGCCTTTTTCCTGCTCGGATCCCTGGGCACGGGCCCGTTTTTAAACACCATGGCGATGGTGATTTTGGGCCTCCTCTTAGGGACCGTGGGCATGGACTCTCTGACGGGGACCCTGCGCTTCACCTTCGGCATCCATGATCTTTATGACGGAATCGGGTTTGTCCCCGTGGCCATGGGCGTCTTCGGGTTCGGCGAAATTCTTTACTCCACGGCGGAAAGCGAAATCCGGGGGGTTTACAAACCCCGCCTGCGAGAACTCCTGCCGAACCGCGCGGAACTCCGCGCTTCCTGGGCCCCCATTCTGCGGGGGTCGGGGATCGGGTTTTTCATCGGCCTTCTGCCGGGGTCCGCGCACATCCTTTCCAGCTTTGTGAGCTACATCACCGAAAAGCGTCTGGCCAAGAGGCCGGAGGAATTCGGGAGCGGCCGGATCGAGGGCGTCGCGGGGCCGGAAACGGCCAACAACGCCGCCACCGGGGGGGCCATGATCCCCTTTCTGGCGTTGGGGATCCCGACGGGGCCCGCCATTGCCGTCATGATGATCGCCCTCCTGATCCATGGAATCCGACCCGGCCCGCTCTTCATTTCCGAACAGCCCCAGATATTCTGGGCTCTAATCGCCAGCATGTATATCGGGAACCTGATCCTGGTCGGGCTGAATCTTCCCCTGGTCGGCCTTTTCGTCAGCCTGCTCAGGATCCCCTTTCGGGGTCTCTTCCCCATCATCCTCCTGATCTGCCTGATCGGGACCTACTCCGTGAACCTGAGCAACTTCGAGCTGCTGGTGCTTTTGGGGTCGGGGGTTCTGGGATATTTTTTCCGGAAGCTGAAGTATGACCTAGCCCCCTTTATCCTGGCCCTGATCATCGGCCCCACCCTCGAAGAAACTTTTCGGCAATCGCTGATGCGGAGCGGGGGGTCGTTTTCCATATTTTGGGAGCGTCCGATAACCCTTGGATTGATCGTGTTTTCTCTTCTGCTTCTCGGTTGGAATATTTATAAAGCTGTCCGGGGAAACGAAAGGGCGGCCGAGAATAAGGCCCGGTGAATGCCGCCCCCGGCAAAGGATCGACTTTTTTGGGCGCGCAAAATAAAAATGGAGGTGGGAATCATGCCGTCGAAAAGAACGTTCTTTTTCCTTCTGGCTCTAACCATGGCTTTCAGTCTTGGATTCAGCCCGGCCTACGGGGCGGAATATCCGACGAGGCCGATTTCGCTGATCAGCGTCTATCCGCCGGGCGGTTTTTTTGAAGTTCCGGGCCGCGCCTTTTCCGCGGCGGCGGAGAAAATTCTGGGGAAACCGGTGGTTATCCTGAATAAACCGGGAGCCTCCGGGATGATCGGCACCGTGGCCGGCGCCCAGGCGCCCCCTGACGGGTACACGCTGACCATGGGCTGCACGACCATCAGCTGCGCAAACGAATGGGAGCTGGCCAACGGCCGAAAACCCCTGGCGACACGGGAGGATTTTGTCCTCATCGGGTCCTACATTCTGAGCCCGACCCTGATTTCCGTGCCGGCCAACAGCCCCTGGAAAACCTTGAATGACCTCATCAAGGACTGCAAGGCGAAACCCGGGCATTATGCGTTCAGTTCCGGCGGCCTCTACGGGATGAGCCATGTCCCCGCCGAACTGCTGATGCGGGCGGCGGGAATTCAGTGCCGGCACGTCCCCCATAAAGGAGGCGCACCGGCGTTGTCCGCCGTGGTCGGCGGACATGTGGATTTCACCACGCAATTCTGCCCCTCCACCATTCCTCTCTACCGGGGAAACAAAGTGCGGGTCCTGGCGGTCCAGAGCGACCGGAGGCTGAAGTCGATCCCGGAAATTCCATCGGTGAAGGAGTTGGGGGTTGACGCCGAGTACCAGGCCTGGATCGGAATTATGGCCCCGAAAGGGACGCCGGACCCCATTGTGAAAAGGCTGAGAGAGGTCTTGGCGACTGTCGTAAAGGATAAGACCTTCATCGACACCATCGAAAATGCCGGCGAAGTCGTGCATTACATGAGCCCCGAGGAGCTTTCCAGGTACTGGGACGAGGAAACGAAAAAGGTGGCCAAGATCTGGGCGCAATTGGCGAAGGAACCTGCGCCCAAGAAGTGATCGGGCAGAATGGGGGGAGATGATTTTCTGAAGTATCCCCGCTTCGAAGACCCTGCGGAGAAGTCCTTCCAGTCCCCCCGCCCTAACCCTCCCCCATCAAGGGGGAGGGATTCCGGCTCCGCAAAAATCGTCAAAACCTCCTTACTTTTTCCTCTCTCCAGGCTGGGAAGGGACAGCATTGCCAACAGGTTTCCGTTACCCCCCCCGTAGGCGGGGGAGGGCAGGGTGGGGTGGGAAGGGATTACTCAGCCCCTGGAAACGGTGCGGCAATTGGGGATTCAAAAAAACCTTTGCGAAGCGGCGGATGAAAAGGGTCTTACCTCCCGTAAAAGATCCGCGGGGGATGGAGTTCGTTCCAGACCGCGTCGCAGGCGTCGAGTTCCTCCTGGCTCAACTGGACCCCCACGGCTTCCATGTTCTGGCCCAATTGCTCCGCGGATGTCGCTCCGGAGACGATCGAGGTGATTCCCTTTTTGTTCAGGACCCAGGCGAGAGCGAACTGGGGCAGGCTCCAGCCGTGATCCTGGGCGATTTTGGCCAGCTTCTGGACGGCCTTGAAATCGAGATCGTTCCAGTATTTCTGGTGATAAACGAACCCCAGATGCCCCAGGCTGAATCTTCTTCCTTCGATCGGCGGTTTTCCCTGCTCGTATTTACCGGAAAGAAATCCCGCAGCCATGGGGCTGAAAACGGCCACCCCGATGCCTTCTTCGACGCAGAGGGGAAGGAGCTCGTATTCCATGTCCCGGGCAAGAAGGTTGAAAGGTGGCTGGATGATGTCCCAGCGGGTCAGGTTGTGTTTGTCGCTGATCCATAAGGCCCTGCAGACCTGGAAGGCCCGGAAATTCGAGCAGCCGAGGTAGCGAACTTTTCCCTGGCGCACCAGATCGTCCATGGCCCGCAAAGTTTCTTCGAGAGGTGTATCATAGTCGGGCATGTGGGCGTAATAGATGTCGAGGTAGTCTGTCCCCAGCCTCTTCAGGCTCCCTTCAACGGCCTGCAGGATGTGCTTGCGCGAAAGGCCCATATCGTTGGGGCCGACTTCCTCGCCGCCCGGCCAGGGAATCCAGGGGCGGGGCCGGGCCAGGTCGAAGGGACCCGGTATCTTCTGCTCCCCGTATTTTTTGCCCAGCCGGCGGAGATGGCCGGCCTTCGAGGCCAAGACAAGAGAGTCGCGCATTCCCTTGATGGCCTTCCCGACGATCTGCTCGGTCACAGTGTTCGTGTACATATCCGCCGTATCGATGAAATTGATCCCCTGGTCGACCGCCTTATGGATAATCTTGATCGATTCCTGCTCCTCCACCTGCCGTCCGAACATCATTGTGCCCAGGCAGAAGGCCGATACCTTCAGGCCGGTTCTGCCCATTTTCCTGTATTCCATAAAGATTCTCCTTGGCCTCCGATTTTTCCCGGTCCGATTCATTCGGGAACTTGAATTTATCCTATAGCAGGGATTTAAAAAATGCAAGAATTCAGGGGGGCTTGTTCAGGGGGGCTCGCCTCCCTGGTTCACTTTTCAGGAGTTGAGCCAATTCGGGGGGCGGTCGGCCCATTCAGCGGACCCGGGGCTTCGTCTTTCTTGTGGGGACGGCATTCCAAGGATCGTCGGGCCAGGGGTGTTTCGGATAGCGGGCCTTCAGCTCCTTCTTTACTTCCCGGTATCCGGTGTTCCAGAAACCCCGCAGATCCCGCGTAATCTGGACCGGCCTGCGGGCCGGAGAGAGGAGGTGAAGAAGCACCTTGACCCGGCCGGCGGCAATTTCGGGGGTGTCGGCGAGCCCGAACATCTCCTGCAGCTTTACGGCGAGGACAGGCTCGTCTCCGGAGGCGTAGTCGAGGGGAACGCCGTGGCCGCTCGGCACGGTCAGGGACACGGGGGCCCGCTGGTCGAGAAGCCGCAGCTTTTCATAGGAAAGAAGAGCGCGAAGGGGGGGCAGGAGGTCGAGGGCGGCGAGCTGCGTTCGGGTGCGAATCCCCTTCAGAAAGGGAATAAGCCAGGTTTCGGGGGTCCTAAGGAGGCCTTCCGCAGACAGGTCCGGCCAACCCTCGTTCGGAAAGACCTTTCTCATCAAACCCACGCGGGCTTGAAACTGGCGGGCCCCTTCCCCGAAAACCAGTCTTGCGGAGCCGGAACGAATTTCGGCGCCCCATATCGGAGCGACTTCTTCTTCGGCAGGGGGGAACGGCCTTGCCGAAATCCTCACGGCTCCCAGCCGCTCTTCGAGGATGGCGATGATTCTTCCCTCCTGCCTGTTCCATTCGACCCGCCGCACTGTTTCTATGCGCGCGCCGAGCTCTTGCCGAAGGATGTCCCCCCCGACGGGCTCGGCCAGGTGGAGGGTTCCATCAGCCTTTTCTCCGGCGTCCACCTGCGCCGCGACGATAAATGGGCTTCCCCATAGGCCAGGCGGCGAGGGGGCTTTTATCCCCCTTCCTTGGGCGAGAACAAAACGGCTCCCGTCTTCCTCGCGGCGGGCGGCAACGCGATCCGGAAAAGCATGAAGAAGAAGACGGGGAATCAAATCGGCGGGTTCTTCGCCGGGGAGTTGAGGGGAGTCCGGCATCAGGCTCCGGACCTGTTGCGAAGTCCGATCCACGGCCCTGAGGGCCCACGGGTTCATCCCGGCGCGCGGCTCTTTTTCTCTCCGCCACTGCCGCAGGGCATTGATTCTTGAGCCGACAGTCAAGTCGCTCTCGCAGGAGGCGGAAGGCAGGGGTTCGCGGCGGAGAATGTCCCTTTCCGAAAGGAGGGCGGCAAGGTCGGCGCCGAGTCGCGGGCAACCCAGTTCGGCGGCTCTCTTGAGCAGGCGGCCGAGGCGGGGGTGCAGAGGCAGGCGGCTGATATATTTGCCGGTGGGAGTGACCCCTCCAGCCGAGTCGAGGGCTCCCAGCTCGGCGAGAAGGCGTTTTGCTGACTCCCAGGCAGCGGTTGGCGGCCCATCAAGCCAGGAGAGCATCCCCGGGTCTTTGACGCCCCAGACCGCGAGTTCGAGAACCAGGGGGGCAAGGTCGGAAACAAGCATTTCGGGCGGCGAAAAAGGAGCGAGCGATTGAAAAACATGGCGGCCGTACAGCCGATAGCAGACGCCCGGCGCGAGGCGGCCGGCGCGGCCTTTACGCTGCTCGGCCGCGGACCGGGAAACCTGGACCGTGACCAGGCGGTTCATGCCGGTTGCAGGATCGTACTGCTGCCGGCGGGTGAAACCGCCGTCCACCACTACCCTGACGCCCTCGATAGTCAGACTGGTTTCGGCGATGTTCGTAGCCAGGACGATCTTACGCTTTTCCCCGGGAAGGATCGCCCTTTCCTGCTCCTCGAAAGGGAGGTCGGCATAAAGAGGATGAAGGGAAAGACCGGCTTCCTTTCCGGCCAGCGCGCTTTGCAGGATTTCGACGCAGGCGCGGATTTCGCGGGCCCCCGGCAGAAAAACCAGAAGGTCGCCGGAAGTCTCGGCCAAGGCTTTCCGGACGGCGGAGGCGGTGCGTTCCACGAGGGTTTTCCCCCGTTCATCGGGAAGGTATCGCTCTTCGACCGGAAAGGCCTCCCCGGCAGAGGAGAGGACCGGGCACCCACCCAGGAGGATGGCAACGGGACCGCAGTCGAGGGTGGCCGACATGACCAGGACCTTCAGGTCTTCCCGCAGGGCGCGGCGGATGTCGAGGCAGAGGGCCAAGGCCAGGTCTGCCTGGAGGCTGCGCTCGTGAAACTCGTCGAAGATGACCATGGCCACGCCTTCCAGGGCGGGATCGCCCTGGATTCGGCGGGTGAAGACCCCTTCGGTCACGACCTCGATGCGGGTCTTTTCCGAGGTCCGGCTGTCAAAGCGGATGGAATAACCCATCGTTTCACCTACCGGCTCGCCGAGGATCCGCGCCATCCACCGCGCCGCAGAAACAGCCGCGAGGCGTCGCGGCTCCAGCATGATGATCCGCCCCTTCCCTGACGGAAACAGCGGCAGGAGCGCGAGAGGGGCACGGGTCGTCTTGCCGGAACCGGGCGGCGCCTTAAGGACAGCAGCGGGACCGGAGGCCAGCGCTTCCTGAAGGGCCGGCAGGACGGGATCGATGGGATAGGATCTGCAATTCATCTTCGGCTAAAAGGGAAAAAGCCCAGCGTAAGGAAAAACATTTTGATTCTATTTCAATCCGATACCTCACCCCTCACCGGGACAATGACACATCAGTGACCTGTTTATTATTAGCGCACCTCGGGTTACAGGGTCAAGATCAACGGCGCGGCGGAGTGCGCAGAGAAGAGGGAAGGGGGGAATTCTTTTGGGTGATAATCAGGAGAATATTTTTCTAAGGAAGGCCTTCAGTTTTTCACAATCACAAGGGGAGAGGTCCAGAAATTCGAGGGCGCCATGATATCTCAGGGGAGAATCCTCAAGAATTTCAATCCAGACGATCTGGCCGGTGGCCCCAAATCTTTCCAGCTCGTAGTCGAAGTAATAAAAAACCTCGATTTTAACCTGCTGACCGACCGGCAATTTCTCCGGGAGGCAAAGCAACACGCCTCCTTCGGCGATATTCAGGGTGTGACAAAGACGCCCCCTGGTTGTCCCCGAAAGGGAATATTCTGTCGGCAGCCGCAGGGGAATTCTCGGGTGTTTTCGTTTTTCGCTCAGGGCGGAAAACAATTGGCGATTTAGCTGAATCCGGCGGATTTTCGCGCGGTCTCTATTCATCTCGTTCAGGTTCTTAGCGAATTGTGTGCCATGATTTATTCCCTTGAAAATAAAAGGGAATATGAAAAAAAAGACAGAAATTCGGTGACATAAAAGGGCACCCTGGTGACAAAAAATTCTTATTTCCCGGCGAGCCGGCGGTCAGGGTGGGGGGACCGGACTCCATAAAAGGGAAATGCCGGACCCGATCTTTTGGACCTGTTAAATAAACACCAAGAGAGACCTGAGGTAAACCGAAATATCCGTTGCCCAAAAATGATTTAGCTGATATAGTCACCGGCGGGATCAGGATGAGGAAAGATGCGGAGGGGCGGCAAGATTAGGGTGAGAGTTTTCAGGAGAAGGGGGCCGAGGAGTTGGGAATGAACAAAGATTCGATACTGGAAATCGTTGCCCAGGGCGCCTGGAACGGCGGGACCCCGGTGGAAAATTCGGCTTATGAAAATCAGGGGATGGTTTTCAAAGGCGGGATACCGGTTACGCCCAAGAGCATCGAAGAACGAATCGGGGTGCGCAGACGCATCACCGCCCCCCCGGACCAGCGCATCGGCGTTTTGGCGTTTAGAGACCTGCTGGCGAACTCCGGGATCGATCCCGGCCGGATCCGGGTTATTATCTCGGCGAGCAACGTGGGAGAGGACAAAAACGACCCCGGGCCTTTCAGTCGGTATGCTTTCGACCTGGTTCGCCGGTCATGTCCCGGAGCCCTGGTCTTCGATCTTTATGCCGGATGTCCCGGATTTAACGTGGCGGTGGAAACGCTTTTCCTGCTTTCCCGGTCCGGCTTCCTTGCTCCCGGAGATCTTTCGATCATTGTGGGAGCGGAGAATATTCATCGGGCGAAGCCGTTCAAGGCCTTGGACACCTCGAACCTGATATTCGGGGATGACGCTCTGGCAACGGTCCTTGAAACGGGAGAGCAGGCGGGAAACGGAAGGGCCGGAGAAATTATCGCCGAGGCCCAAATTGAGGCCGGAGACAATTTCGTGGCGGCGATGGCGGAAAAGATGGCCGCGTGGGCGCGCGGGACGTCCATAGACGGGATCATCGTGGACAACCAATTAGGCAAGATTCAGTACCGAATCCCCGCCACCGCGGCGCGGGCCCAGCAGGCCATGGCCGAGCGGCTCTTTCCTGCGGAAACGGCCTCGGGTCTGTTTCAAAATTTTCGCGCCGCCCTTGATTTCTATGACCGCCACGGGATGGGATTCGCCTTCGACGTGATGACGACCGGGGCCGACTCCCGCGCCGTAAAGACCTTGGCCGAGGCCTACACAAGCTCCGGGACCTACGGGCGGATTGTTTCCGTATATCTTTCCCCGGGCAAGCCGGTGGTTCTCAGCCTGCACCAGGGAAATAACGAGAAGCCGCTTCCAGCCCCGCCGAAGGGAATCATCGATACTTCAACCCGTACCCACGGCTGCTTTGCTGGTTTCATCGAGCTCAAGGAAGAGGACGGGGATTTCTTCGGAGATATTGACGGGAAAGGCGTCTTCCTTCATGCCACGCGGGGAGCCAAAAACCACCTTGACGCGCTTTTGAACCGCAATGGGATCACCTTTCAGGAGATCGACCTCCTGATCGAGCACCAGGCCAATTTCGCCATGATTCCGCTGACCTTGGAGCAGATCATCGGCAACGGCCATCCGGGGGCCAAGGAAGCGGTGGCAGACTACATCGCCAACCGGATGGTGACAAACGTCCATCTGCGTGGAAACTGCTCGGTGGTCTGCATGCAGAGACTGCCCTACGATTTGAACCGGGATGTCCTTCAACCCGACACCCTTCAAGGCTACCCGATCAACCGAAACCTGCAGAAATTAAAGAATGCCCGCCTCATCCTCTTTGATTCCGTGGGGGCCGGGATGACGCGAAGTTCCTTCCTGATGAAAAAGTAGCGCGGAACAATATCGCTTCGGAATGGCCGGGACCGCAGAGGGCTTGGGACGACGCGGCCGTGGCGCGGAGGGAGAATTCAGAAATCCTCTGTTTCCTCGATCTCTTCCTCTTCCTCCGACTCGTCGATTTCGCGGTCTTCCCACAAAGGAAGGTCGTAGCCGGCATCATCGAGGGCTTCGAGCTGTTCGTCGGTTGCGGATTCGATAAAAAAATCCGCTTCTTCGGGGAGATACGCCTCGCCGCCCACAACAAGAACTGGGACTCCGTCTTCGCTCGCCGGGTGATCCGTGGTGAGTTCACCCTTGACCCGTTCCCCATCGAATGTGCGCAGTCTCAATTTTTCCCTCCTCCGGGATTCTTTGGGGGGATATCATGATGGTTCCGGACTTCCGGACTTTTAAAAAATCCATCAAATTTAACTGCAAAATTTTCAAGTTGTCAAGGCCGAGATTCAACTTGCATTCCTGGTTCATTCTTGGCATTTGTTTTTGAGAAGAAAGCCTGGATCGGGCGCGGCTCTACCCCCGCGCCCCCATGGGCACTTAGAATTATTTGACCCTTTCTATCCTTTCCCTTTTTCAAAAATGAAGGGAGGCAAGACTTGAGCCTTCCTTGACTTCTCTGCCGGTATTGGCCATAATGCTACGAACTTTCGGGATTTCATTTCTGAGGGAGGTACCTATGGATTTTTCTCTAAGCGGGAAGGTCGCTTTAATCACCGGGGCGAGCCGCGGAATCGGCGAGGCGGTGGCCGTGGAGCTGGCCCGGTCTGGAGCCGATGTGGTTTTGGCCAGCCGCAAGCTTCCGGATTTGGAAAAAGTGGCCCGGAAGGTTTCGGCCATGGGGAGAAGAGCGGTACCCATTGCGGCCCATGTGGCCAGGGCCGAAGAGATAAAAACCCTGGTCGCCAAAACCGTGGAGACCTTCGGGAAGATCGATATTCTCGTAAACAATGCGGCGACGAATCCGACAATGGACCAGGCCCTGACCGTGGACGAGCGGGCGTGGGACGCGATCATGAACCTTAACCTCAAGGGGCTCTTCTTCCTGAGCCAGGCCGTGGCGCGCGTCATGAAGGAAAAGGGCGGGGGAAATATTATCAACGTCTCCTCCATTGCGGGGATCTCGCCGGATCTGCTTCCCATCTACTCCATCAGCAAGGCCGGCGTCATCATGGCGACAAAAGTCATGGCGCAGCAATGGGCCCAATACAAGATCCGGGTCAACGCCATCGCGCCGGGATTGACTAAAACCAAGTTCAGCGAGGCCCTGAGGAACAACCCGGATATTTTGAA
>Ga0102851_10003136_pt1 | contig 10217 bp, 6 predicted proteins | sample Mud3Dept3metaG_FD_79558 | JGI IMG/M metagenome (GOLD analysis project Ga0102851, IMG submission 79558) | Freshwater wetland microbial communities from Ohio, USA, analyzing the effect of biotic and abiotic controls - Mud 3 Core 4 Depth 3... | ecosystem: Environmental > Aquatic > Freshwater >...
CCGTTGAAGCTTCTGTTGGACCGGAATGTCCCCACCCTTGAGCACTATGTGCTGTATACATTGCGCTTTCCAGCACCGAAGCACAAGGGGAAGAAGGCGGCGATTGTTACCGCCTCCCTGGCGCCGTTTCCCTTCAATCAACTTCCCTCGCAAAGTCGCGGGGCAATTCGCGCCGTCAAGACGGTGCTGAACGCGGCCGGCTTTGACATCGCGGCAAAGATCAACGTCCCGATGACCCCGGACCCCGCACACATTGGGAGCCGCTGGCTATCAAAAGCCAGAAAGCTGGGAAGATCAATGGGAACTTGGTAGACGTAAGGAGAATCGTCATGCCTACAACGAAGCGGAGCGGTTGGAAGACCTGCAGCCGCGGCCATAAGTATCGCGGTTCCGGTCCCTGCCCGACGTGCTGGCCCGGCGGCGCTAGGAAGACCAGCAAGAAACCCGGGAGACGAGCTTAGCAGCACGTCAAAAGTCTTGGATGGTCATTGCGAGGAGCCCTTCGACTGCGCTCAGGATAAACTCTGCGACAAAGCAATCTGTAACCCGCTCACGCCGCTGACACCGAGATTGCTTCGCCGGAGCCGCCCTGAGAAACATATTCTTCGCTTCCGAAGGGCTCGCAATGACGAACGAGGGACCCAATCGCTATGACAATAGCAAGGATACCTGCACCGATAACCGGCATTCCCTTCCCCAACGGAATTTCCGTTGGGGAACATTTATTATGAGTCAATTCGCTTCCCCATCCCTTCATTGACTTCCCCTTGTTTTCTTTGTATTATCAATGCGTATGCCTATTTTTACTTACAGGGCCGTACGCGAGGACGGGACGTCGGTTGCCGATGAGTTCACGGCCGCGACTGCGGCTGAAGTGCGCCAGGCACTGGAGATCAGGGGCTACCTGGTCCTCGACGTCCAGAAGAAGCAGGCTGCGTTCCGGGGGAGCGGCGCGAGCCCGAAGGACTTCCTGCTCTTCAATCAGGAGTTCATGACGCTCGTCAAGGCGGGCCTGCCCATCCTGCAGGCCCTGGAGATCCTGCACAAGCGCATGGAAAAACCGGGATACCGCTCGGCCCTTGCCGGCATCATCGAGGCGGTCAAGGGCGGGTCCGCGCTTTCCGACGCCATGGCCGCCCACCCCGCCTTTTTCCCGCCACTCTTCACGGCAACGGTCCGGGCAGGCGAACAGAGCGGCGCCCTCGTGGACGTCCTTCAGCGATACATCGCGTATCAGAAACGGACGATCGCCCTGAAGCGAAAGGTCCGCTCGGCCCTTATCTATCCCGTCTTTCTGGTGCTCATGCTCGTCGCCGTGCTCGCGGTCTTCTTCCTTTACATCATCCCCAACTTCACCCAGATGTACAGCGACCAGGCGCAGCTCCCCCTGCTCACCAAGATGCTCGTATCGTTCACTGACTTCATCGTTTCCTCCGCGCCCTTCCTTGTCATCGGGCTCATTGCAGGCGCAATCGGGCTGTCGTTCTGGAGAAGGACCCCTTCCGGACACCAGTTCCTCGACACGATCACGCTCAGGGCGCCGCTGGTGCGGACGCTCCTCACCCAGTACTACATGGCCCAGCTCACCCGCACCCTGGCGACGGTGCTGCGGGGCGGCATCCCGCTCGTGCAGGCGATGGAGACCACGGCAGGCGTGATCAGCAACCGCGTTATCGCGAGGCACCTTACCGAGAGCCGCGAACTCCTGACCGAGGGCGTAAGCCTCGCCGATTCGTTCGCGCGGACAAAGCTGGCGCCGGACATGACCGTACGGATGATCGAAGTGGGAGAGTCGTCGGGAGACCTCCCGCAGATGCTTGAGGATGTTGCCGATTTCTACGAACAGGAAGTGGAGAACAAGCTTACCGACCTCACGACCATGATCGAGCCGGTGCTCATGCTCATCATGGGCATCGTGATCGCGTTCATTGTCGTGGCGCTGTACCTGCCGATCTTTGAAATGGGGGCGAAACTGAAATGACGTCATTCCGCAGAAAACGGCTGGGAGAGATCCTCACGGCAAAGGGCGTCGTCTCCGCGGACGACATCAACAAGGCCCTGGCAAAGGCCGACCGGGGAAAGCGCATCGGCGAGATCCTGCAGGCAGAAGGGCTCGTCACCGAAGAGATGGTCGCCCAATCCCTGGCCGAGCAGCGGGACCTCCGCTACGTCGGCCTCGCCGAGCATCGCATCAACCCGGTGTTCTTCGAGTCCATCTCCGTGGACATCATGCAGCGCTATCAGTTCGTGCCCGTGGAGGACACCGGCGACGTGCTGGTCGTCGCCCTGGCCGATCCCACCAACATTCCGGCCATCGACGAACTGGAGCTGCTCCTGCAGCGCCAGATCGAGGTCGCCGTGAGCACCCCGTCCGGGATCCTGGAGACCCTGCAGCGGAGCGGGTCCTCGGAGCGCGTGCTCCAGACGGTCTCTGAAGACTTCAAGTTCTCCATCGTGAAGGAGCAGGAGGACGGCGGCGAGGAGGTGCTCTCCCTGGAGAGCATCGAGAAGGACGAGAGTCCCATCATCAAGCTGATCCATACGACGGTCTTCGACGCCATCCAGCGCCGCGCCAGCGACATCCACATCGAGGCCACGGACAAGCATGTGCTGATCAAGTACCGCATCGACGGCGTGCTCTACCCCGCCACGGAGCCCATCGACATCCAGTTCCATAGCGCCATGGTCTCGCGGATCAAGGTCATGAGCGACCTGGACATCGCCGAGCGCCGCGTGCCCCAGGACGGCCGTTTCAAGATCCGCACCGGCAGCAAGACCATCGATTTCCGCGTTTCCATCATGCCCTCCGCCTTTGGCGAGGACATCGTGATCCGCATCCTGGACAAGGAATCCATCACGGCGGGCGTGAACAGCCTCCGGCTTGAAAGTCTCGGCTTCGACGAGACCGACCTCCGGCGCTTCCGCAAGAGCATCCGCGAGCCCTACGGCATGGTGCTCGTCACCGGCCCCACGGGGAGCGGCAAGACCACGACGCTCTACGCTGCCTTGACCGAGATCAACACCGGCGAGGACAAGTTCATCACCATCGAGGACCCTGTGGAATACCAGCTCAGGGGCGTTACGCAGATCCCGGTGAACGAGAAGAAGGGCCTCACCTTCGCGCGCGGGCTCCGGTCCATCCTGCGGCACGATCCGGACAAGATCATGGTGGGCGAGATCCGCGACGCCGAGACAGCGCAGATCGCGGTCCAGTCCGCCTTGACCGGTCACCTCGTCTTCACGACGGTCCACGCCAACAACGCCTTCGACGTTCTCGGCCGGTTCCTGAACATGGGAATCGAGCCCTACAACTTCGTCTCGGCGCTCAACTGCATCCTGGCCCAGCGCCTCGTGCGCATGCTCTGCCCCAAATGCCGGAAGCAGGTGCGCCTGTCCCGGAAGGAGTTGGAGGAGTCTGCCATGGATGCGGACCGGTATGAGAACCATGCCTTCGCCGACGCCGCGGGGTGCAAGGAGTGCAACTTCACGGGTTTCCGGGGCAGGAAGGCCATCACCGAGTTCCTGGACCTGTCGGACCGCATTCGCGAGATGATCCTCGAAAAACGCCCGTCGTCGGAGATCAGGAAGATCGCCATGACAGAAGGCATGTCCACGCTCCGGCAGTCGGCGGTCGCCAAGGTCCTGAAAGGCGACACCACGCTCAAGGAGATCAACCGGGTCACATTCATTGAATGAGCAAGGATGAGGGGGCGGGCAGGAACGATCCTGCGTGGTTGCCCTGCATCGGGCGGCCGTCCCCGACAGAATCATCGAGGACAGGCGGAGGGCTGCCCCGACAACATGACCCGCGCCCTTCATGCCCGATGCCCCTCCCGGACTTCTTATGAAACGCAAGCTCATCATTTTTTTCATCGCGTCCCTGTCCCTGCCGTTATTCCCGGCCATGGCAGCGCCCGCACCACCCGTTGCGCCTCCCCCGGAACCGCCCGCCGCTGTCCTTGCCGGCGGCATCGGCCCGGGAGGGCAGTGGGACGGGGTCCCGGCGCGGCCGGCCCTCAAAAGGCCCGAGCCGCTCTGGTCGCTCCGCGCAGGCTTCCGGAAGGGGATCACGGACCAGGCGCTGGATGAGGAAATCATTGGCGGCCCGGACGCGGCAGTGCTCCGCAGCGGGCTCTTCGCGGAATGGACCGGGCTCCTCGCGGAGTATCGCGAGTCCTACGCGCTCGTGGAACCGGACGGACTCGCTGCGTTGTCAGGCGCCAAGCCCCTTCTCATCATCCCCTCGGGCGGCCTTGCCGGTTCATCGTCGTCGGCATTCTTCCGGGCCGGACTCGCGGAGTACGTCCGCTCCGGCGGGATCATCCTCTGCTTCACCCAGCAGAAGGGAACCGACTATTCCGCCCTGCCGCTCCCCGATGGTTCGAAGCTCGAGGCAGCCGGCTGGGCCGAGGATTCCGGCCCCCTGTTCCGGTCCTCAATGCTGCAGGATCTGCATCCGGTCCTCTCGGGCATGCGAAAATCGATCCCTGCGGTTGAGACCGACGGATATCTCATCTCCTTCCCGGAGAACAGCCGGGTGCTCCTGACGCGTCAGGACGGTTTCCCCACGTTCATCCTCTACCCTTTCGGGAAGGGCTGGGTCGCAGTCACCACGCTCATGAGCGACAGTTCCTTCGGGCAGGGCCTCCTGGACAACGATGAAAAGGTCCTGGTCCGCGACATGGTCCTCTGGGCCAAGTCCGGGGGACGAATGGCGGAGTTCACTGCGGGACAGCTGTTCAACACGTACCTCAGGATCAGGGGCCCGGAGCAGGGAGAGGCGGCATCGGTCAGGATCATGGTCATGGGGGCGCAGCAGGACAAGCCGCTGATCGATCGCACGGTGCCGCTCAGCCTCAAGGCGGAGCAGGAAGCGTCCCTTCCCTTCACGTACGGCATCCCGGTAGATGCGCAGCCCGGCATCTTCCATATCGAATACTCCCTGCTGGACGAGAAAAAACGCCCGCTCATGCCGTTTGTCGAGAGCGGCGAAGGCTGGTTCGCGGTAATGCCGCAAACAGCGCCGCCGCCCCGGACTGCCCGGGCACAGCAGGCGCTTGCGGGGTTCCCGGTCCGGTTCTCGGCCATGCCAACGGTCGTGCAAACCGGCGACCGCGTCCGTGTCGATCTCGAGATAACGAGGACGTCAGGTCCGGCGGGAAATTACGATTGTATCGCTCGGATCGCGGGACAGGAGCGGTCGTTCAAGATGGCGCAGGAAAAAACAACCGTTTCCGTCGAGGTCCCGGCGAGCCAGGCCGGCAGCCGGATCGCCTATGCCGTGTACCAGGAAAGCGGCAGGTCACTTGCCCGGGGCAGCGCACCGGTTGCGCCACCGCAGAAGACGGGCATCAGCATCGACCGGCCGTGGTACCTCCCCGGCCAGAAGATCAAGGTCTTCGTGACCGGCATGGGGCCCGGGGAGTTTTCCCTGACGGGTCTCGGTTCTGTCATTCAAAAGCACATCAGCAAGGAAACGATCTTCGAAGTGCCGGTCCCGGCATCATTGCCCGCGGGGAGCTATCCGCTGACGTGGGAGTTCGAGACTAGGGCGGGCGCCCGCCAGGAGGGTGACGTCAGCGTGATGGTGCAGGGGACGCACGTGATGTGCAGCGGCGTCACGATCACACAGCGAACGTCCGGCAGTGAGGCATCGCTCACCGTCTCGCTCCGGATCTCCTCCACCCATGCGCTGCAAGCCGTCCTGAACCTCTGGCCCGTCAGCCCGGGGGGCAAGGTCTTCCCCGGCCAGGAAAAGGCTGTTTCGCTCTTCGCGGGCGACCAGGACATAGTGCTGTCCGTTCCCTTCAGGCCCGATCAGGCGGGGATCTGGTCGCTCCGCTACTCCCTCGCTGCCCGGCTGCCCGAGGGCCCCGGCTACTCTTCCGAGCCGCTCCCGCTCGTGTCGGGCCGCGTGCTGCTCGACGCCGGTGAGGCCGCGCTCCTCGGCCTGCGTACGGACCGGCCGATGTACTACGAAGCAACAGGCCCGGTGGAGCTCTTCGCGGTGATGTACGGAACTGGTCCGTCTAAGATCGAGCTCTTCCTGGACGGGAAACGCTTGATGAGGGAGAAGATCGCATCGCAAGGCCCAGCGTCCTTCTCCGTGCCGCTCGCCGGTCTCGCTCCGGGACCTCATACGGTCAAGGCGGCTGTTTCCGGCGGGGAGCTGTCGGACAGCCGCGAGCGACCGTTCCTCTACGGCGCCCGGCTCCCGGACCTGACAGCGACCATCAAGACCTCCGAGCTGGGCCCTCCGGTCATGGAGGTCGGCGTCGGGGTCATGAACCACGGCAAGGTGGCCTCCGGCGCTACCGAGGCATCGCTGTACGAAGGCGATCCCGGCCAGGGGGGCACCCTGATCAAAATGGTCACAATCCCTCCCCTGGCGCCCGGCAAACAGCACGTGTTCCTCGTGAAATGGCCTCTCGCCCGGAAGGCCGGTCAGCGTACCCTCGTTGTCGTGATCGACCCGGAGACGCGGATCATTGAGTCCAGTGAGGCCAACAACACTGTGTCGATCGCCGTAACGATCCCTGACGTCCTGCTTTCCCTCATGCCGGAGAAGGCCGCCTACCGTTCCGACGAACGGGTCGGCTACAAGGTCAGGGTCGTCAATTTCAGCTCGGAGGCACTGAAGACGCTGACCCTGGACCTGCGGACCACCGACCCTTCGGGCAAGCAGGTCGCAGCGGAAACCATGGGCCTCGCGGACCTCGCGCCGGGTGATGACCGGATGCTCGACCGTGCGCTGGATGTCCCGCTCCCGCAGGAAGGGATCTATCTGGTGGCCGCAGCGGCCGTTACGGACAAGCTGGTCGAGTCCGACTCTCTGGGCATCACGGTGCTCCCCACGCTGCTGCTCAAGGGCTCGCTCGAAGACACGCTTCCGGCCGCCGCGACCTGCCGGCCGTTCACCTTCAAGTATCGGGCCCGGAACGCCGGGAACATCCCGCCCACGAACGGCGCCCTGAAGATCGAGATCAGGTCTGTAGCCCTGAAGCAGCTGATGTATGCTCAGCAGCTTCCCTTCTCCCTTGAGGCCGGGGCAAACACGATCGAAAAGCTCGATGTGCCCCGCGGCGATTATTTCGTTACCTTTCGCGCGTCAGCGGTGAACCAGCAGAGGGGCCTGACCGCGGATTTCCTGCTTGCAGAGCAGCCTCTCACGGTCGGGGGTCCGGTTGCTGTGATGCGGTCGGCTGCGCCCATTCCCCGCGTCCTTATCTGGTCCAGCGAGGAAGATTCCACGGCCATCGAGCGGGCCGTCACCGACAAGCTGCTGAAGGGGGCGTTCGAGGCGGAAAGCGTATATATCAAGACTGTCGCCAACGCCGGTGATTTCACGAACCATGCCCTCACCGGACTGTACAACGTCTATCTGATCCTCGATCCCGACAGCGCGCCGGATACCGCAGAGGTACTCCAGGACGGCCTCAAGAAGGGCCGGGGGATCATCCTCGCGGGCTCGGGGGAGCATACACGGGCGCTGGCCGAAGCGCTGGATTTCCGGTTCGGCAGCCCCCTCCCGGGCAACCGCGGGAGCATCACCTTCCCGGCCGACTCCGGGCTCGGCATCACGGGCACCATTCCCGTGAGCGGCAGGTTCCTGCCGCCCCGCAAGCGAGGCGCACGTGCGGTGGCGACGCTTCCCGACGGTCAACCTGCCTTCCTGTATGATGTTCAGGATACGGGGAAAGTGCTCCTCATGCCCTTCCCGCTGACCCAGTCCGCCCTGAACGCCGGCATGACGGACCTCTACAGCCTGCTGCTGCGCTCCTCGGTACTAACCGCGGTCCCGGAAAACGGGACAGCGGAGAGCATCGCCTCGATGCAGATCCTGGTCTCGTCCGCATCCGGGGAGCAGGAAAAGGCGCGCATCATCGAGACCCTGCCCCCGGGGGCGAAGGTCGTCTGGACAAGCCTGCCCCACACCGTGAAAGACGGGACGCTCACCTTCGAGTTGACCGCGGAGCGCGAGGTGAAGAAGGTGCTCTACCTGTTCCAGCCGGCGGATCCCGATATGACGAAGACTTCGACCGAGGTGTTCACCGAGTGCGGCGGGAAGTTCATGAGCCAGGGGAAGAGCGAATGAAAAGTTCAAAGTGTAAAGTGCAAAGTTCAAAGTTGATGTCAGAGCAACCCGGGTTTACTACTATGAACTTTGAACTGAGAACTCAGAACTCGGGGTTTACCTACGTCGCCCTCCTGGCTGCGATCGTCATCATCGGCATCAGCATGGGGGCCGCGGGAAAGTACTGGTCGTTCGTGATGCAGCGGGAAAAGGAGGAGGAACTGCTGTTCCGGGGAGAGCAGTACCGAACAGCCATCGAGCGCTATTACCGGGCAACTCCAGGTTGGTGTAAAACACAGAGGTTGAGCATTTGTCCCCCGGTAGTGCACTATCCTCAATCCATCGATGACCTCATCAAGGATAGCAGGTTCCTGGAGACAAGGCGCCATCTCCGGCAAAAATATCTGGACCCCATGACCGGGCAGGATTTCGAGGTCCTCCGGGACCAGACCAAGGCAAACCGCATCGTCGGCGTGTTCAGCACGAGCGAAAAAGAACCATTCAAAAAGACGGGATTTCCGGACCAGTATCAGGACTTCGAGAACAAGAAGGCCTACAAGGAATGGCTGTTCATCTATACAATGTCCACTGCCCCCGGCGTAGGACTGCCGCCGGGGCAGGTCATTAAACCGCCATCCGGCGCCTCTTCCTGGAAATAGGGCGCTCCGCTGCCCCCCCCCTCAGGGATCCCCTACAGCGCGAGCGATTTGACATGCTCGAGTACGCGCTGGCGCACCCGCGCGGGCAGCTCCCCCAGCATCAACTGCTGGCCGTGGTCAAGGGCAGGGACCACCAGGTCGTTGAACACGCCTCCGCAGGAACAGGCGCTTCCGAATATACCGTTGGGAATGACCTTCCGATCGCCGCACAAGGAGCAGGAGATGACCCGTTTGCTGCCGGACCACTTGCCGCGCTTCGCCAGCGGCTTGCCGTTCACTTCAACGATGTCCATGGCAAAATCGATGACCGGCGCATTGCTGATCGAGGTCCCGATCCCGTAGCCGTCCACGACGGGGTTCAGGCCGGGGATGTCTGCCTCGTTGATGCCTCCGCTCACGAAGAATTTTACGTGCTTGAAGCCGCGCAGGTCGAGCTCCCACCGCGTCTCTTCGAGAATGCGGTAGAAGTTCCCCCTCCGCGATCCCGGCGTATCGAACCGGACCGCATAGAGTCTCTCTCCCAGCGCCTGGGCAACGTTCAGGGTCTCGAACTTCTCGTCCTGGAAGGTGTCGATGAGCGCGACCCGCTTGTACTTCGGGTCCAGCACTTCGTCGTAGGCCTTGATCGCATCCACCGTGGAGCCCATGCACAGGATGAGCGAATGGGGCATGGTGCCCATGGGGTCCTCGCCGATCAGCTCACCGGACTTCACCACGGCAACTCCGTCACACCCGCCGATGAAGGCGTTCCGCTCGATCATCGGCGCCAGGATAGGGTGCATCCGGCGGGCGCCAAAGCTCATGACCAGCCGCTCTCCCGCCAGCTTCTTCACGCGCGCAGCCTTCGTGGCCACGCCCGAAGCCTGGCAGATGAGCCCCAGGAGCGCGGTCTCGTAGACGCAGAAGTCCTGGTACCGGCCCTCGATCTCCATGACCGGCTCATAGGGATAGAAGACCGTCCCTTCCTTCATGGCCCGGACCTTGATCCTGAGCCCCTTCATGAGCGGCAGGGCCTCATCGATCCCCGTGAAGAGCGCCCACTTCCATCCGTCCGGCAGATTTTTGGCAATGAACTCGGCCTTCACGACGGGATCGATGCCCCTGGCCTTCAGGATCTTGAGCGCCCGCTCGAAATAGACATCGGTGATCTTGCCGTCGATGATATCTTGCGGGTCTGCGGTGAAGAACATGGGTTCCCCTTTCAAGTTCGGAGTGTGGAGTGCGGAATAAATTTCCACAACAAGAAGATATACACTCCGCATGCGGCATTCCGCTTTCATGCAACCTATGCCGCTTCCCTGGCTGCCTCCGACGTGCCAGCCATCTCGACCTTGACGCCCATGACGCCTTTCATGATCCGGAGAGCCGCGTCGTGGTCTTCCTTCGTTATACCGGCGACCCCGTCTTCCACCACGGTGACCTTGTAGTCCCGCAGAACAGCGTCCGAGGCCGTGAACAGGATGCAGATATGCGTCACGCAGCCC
>Ga0102851_10003137_pt1 | contig 10217 bp, 5 predicted proteins | sample Mud3Dept3metaG_FD_79558 | JGI IMG/M metagenome (GOLD analysis project Ga0102851, IMG submission 79558) | Freshwater wetland microbial communities from Ohio, USA, analyzing the effect of biotic and abiotic controls - Mud 3 Core 4 Depth 3... | ecosystem: Environmental > Aquatic > Freshwater >...
AAGATCTGAACAAGGGATCTGACGTAGCCTTAATGTTGTCCCGCTGGCATTCTAAGCCCTTCGGTTCTCCTGATACACCACAGGTATGAGATCTCGCAACTGATGCGCAGTTCGGTTTGAAACTGTTAAAATCTCTTTTTCTGTTTCTTCCTGAACACCACAACGGTTTCAAGTATTCATAACTATTTGTTTGCTCTCCTACTGAACACTTTCAGTAAAGAGATCTGATGTGCAACTGCGGATAAAAGGCTGGCCACTTTCTTAATAGACATAAACTAACGATAGATACCCACGGGCAAGCCCGTGGTATTGGAACAGAGGAGTGCAGGTTTTGCCTGAGCGGCTTCGCCGGAAGGCCTCCGCTTCGCTACGGGTCGCATACACCTGCGGGAAAACCCGTGGAACCCTGCGGTGGATTGGAATTGAAGGTAATAATTACTATCCTCTGATGCTATAATAGCGTCGATGGGTAAGGCTTCAAGGAGGAAAAGGAGTTCAATTAATGAAGCCCAGGGCAATCAGGGTAAGCATGAGAAAGAATTAGACCCTTCGCAGAAGTCGCCATCAAAAGTCGGCTCGCAAAAGACCACTTCAATAATGAAGTTTATCCCAATTATGATCTTGCTTCTTGTCTCTTTCGCCGTATATTTCAATGCCCTTTTCGGAGATTTTGTATATGACGATAAAGAACAGGTAGTGAACAATCCCTGGATCAGGGATATAGGGAACATACCGACGATATTTTCCAGAAGTGTCTGGAGTTTCCAACCGGGGCTAAGCACCTGGAACTACTACAGGCCACTGATGCACATTGTCTACATGCTCAATTATCATGTCTTCGGACTGAAACCCTGGGGTTTTCATCTGGTCAATATCCTCTTTCATTGTGGCGTGTCAGCGCTTGTGTTTCTTATCATACGGGGATTCCTGACTGAGCATAGGGTCACAACGTCCTCGGTATACCTTTCCCCTCCGTTTATGGCTGCCATGCTCTTTGCCTCACATCCCATCCATACCGAGGCGGTAACATGGGTCGCCGGTTTACCGGATGTAGCCTTTACGTTTTTCTACCTCCTCTCTTTTTATCTTTACATCTTGTTTCGGGAGGGCGCCAAAACAGGCTATCTCTTTTCGATTCTTTCATTTTCGGTGGCAACGCTCTTTAAAGAGCCTGCACTTACTCTTCCCATCATGCTGATCGCTTATGACTACCAGATGAAGAAATTCGATGAGACGTTACTTGTAGGTATTAAGAGATATATTCCATATATAGTGGTTTCAGGTATTTATCTTTTAGTGAGATACCATGCTCTCGGAAGCTTTGCCCCGCTCGAATCCTATACTGACCTGAGCACGTATCAATTCATCATAAATGTTTTTCCACTTTTTAGAGAGTATCTTACAAGCCTCCTTTGGCCGTTTAATCTTAATTTTTGGCACACATTCCATCCTATCAGCACATTAATTGAGGCCAATGGGATGATTTCCATAGTGGTGACTGTCATTTTTATCTTTCTTGTTGCTTTGGCTGCGTACAAAAAGAAAAAAATATATTTTGTCGGTCTTCTTCTGTTAATTATTCCTCTTCTGCCGGCATTTTACATAAAAGGGATAAGCGGCAAACCTTATGCCGAGAGATACCTTTACTTACCCTCTGTCGGTTACGTGCTTCTTCTGGCGATCTTGTTATCATGGGCCAAGGATAAGCTGCCACGTGCAGCCAAGAGCGTCACGATAGTTTTTATAGCAATAGTGGGGTTATATACCGTCGGAACAATAAACAGGAATAAGGTCTGGAAGGATAATTTTTACTTTTGGTCAGATACGGTCAAGAAGTCTCCCGATAATGCAATAGCTCATAATGAACTTGCCCTTGCATACGTAACTCAAGGCCAATTGGACAGGGCAATTGCAGAACTCCAAACAATATTACGACTGATGCCCGATAATGCAAATGCTCATATTAGTCTTGGCAATGTATACGTAGCTCAAGGCCAATTGGATAGGGCAATTGCAGAATTCCAAGAAGCATTGCGGCTGAAGCCCAATAGTGCAATAGCTCATAAGAATCTTGCCCGTGCATACGCATCTCAAGGCCAATTGGACAGGGCAATTGCAGAATTCCAGACAGCATTACGGCTGAAGCCGGATTTCAATGAAGCACAACAGGGTCTCAATGATCTCGTCTCAAGACGGCGCTAAGGCTATTCTTGTACGTTTCTGGTTGAAACCTTGAAACGGTTTCACTTTCCAATAACTCCGGATAAGTCGGTGAAGCCTACATTGCGGACAGGTTGGTTCTCTGCAGTGCGAAACATGCTCACTCTTTGAAGAAACTCCACTTCTTTACTCTCGCCACATTACGAATGAGAGGATTGAAAAAAGGGACCGTTTGAGGCTACTATGAAGGTAGCGTGGAAGTCCCTATTATAGAAAAAGATTCTGAACTGAAATTCCCTCATTTTACCGTGCTGAAGGCCTCCGCAGGCTCAGGCAAGACCCACATGCTCACCAAGAGGTTTGTTCAGTTCATACTCTCAGAAAAAATATCAAGGAACAGCCTGCGAAATATTCTCGCCATAACCTTCTCGAACAATGCCGCCAAGGAGATGAGGGAGAAGATCATCGACTGGCTAAAATTGCTTCATTTCGGCGATCCGGAATTGACCGAACAAATGCTTGAGGCGGTCTCCATGGACCGGGAGAAACTGGCCGAGCAAGCCGGGCACATGATGGAGGAGATACTATGGGATTACGCCGATTTCGAGGTGAGGACCATAGACAGCTTCATGACATCGATCTTCAAGACCTCCGCCATCGACTTCGGATTCAACACTGAGTTCGATATCCTTATGAACAATGATGCGCTCATGGAATACTCTTTTGATTTGTTCTTGAGGGGCGTCCGGGAGGGCACAAGAGAGGCAGAACTCCTTCTCAGTATAATCTCAGCGATCCAGGAAGGGAAACAGGCCCAGGAAACCTATATGTGGGACCCTTCATCAGTCCTCCTCGAAGAAGTGAAAGGTCTCTACAGAAAGCTCTCAGCGACCGGAAAGAACCCTATGATAGAGGACTACTCAGTGGCCTTTGATGATATAAAGGATGAAATAAGTATCGCCATTGTGGGCCTTGAAAAAGTGATCCTCAAGTCAGGGCTCGTAAAACGGGCAAACTCTTCTTTCGATACAATCCTCGATCTCGTGAGGGAGGGAAGGTTCGCCGACCTGATCGGAAAAGGACTTAAGAACCCACCTGTCAATAAGCCGGGGAAAGGCCAATCCTCCCTTCAGACCTCATTCGATCAGATTGTCGGACAGTGGGAGAACGCCGCCAGTCTTATCAACAAATACATTGCCCTCCTCGTACGGTCCCGTTCCATGCCGTATCTCAAGGTATATGAATCATTCAGAGAAATCGTCGAATCCGTCAAGAGACGTCAAGGGAAGGTATTCATCGAAGACATAAGCAGAAATCTTGCCGAATACCTTAACGAGGAAATCGTTCCTGACATCTATTTCAGGATCGGCGAGACAATCTATCACTTCCTGATTGACGAATTCCAGGACACCTCCCTCATTCAATGGCACAACCTTTTCCCCCTTTTCGAGAACGCCCTGTCTCAGGGTGGAAGCCTCTTCGTCGTGGGCGACACCAAACAGGCGATCTACGGCTTCCGAAACGCCGACTACACGATCATGAGAGAGTCCGAGCGCAGCAACCCCTTCCCTTCCGCCAGACATTACGTAAAAGAACTTACGACAAGTCGCAGAAGCCTCAAGAAGATCCTTGACTTCAATGAGAAGGTATTCAAGGATATCGTGGCGGGACATGATAAATATAGGGAAGCCGGGACCAGAAGCGGGCTGACCGACTACGCCCAATGCGCCAGGGACGGCAGCTCCCAGGGATACTGCGAAGTGGTGCTGCAGGAAAGGGATGACGAAACCCCTCCAGAACGGCGCGTCATACAGGACCTTGTCGCAGAACTTAGATCGCGGGGGTTCAGCTATGGTGATATAGCCATACTGACCCGGAGAAATGAAGACGTCGTAAAGACCACCCTCTGGCTGAACGAGAAGAACATCGACTTCATTTCTTACAGCAACCTCGACATACGGAGAAGGAAGATAACCGGCGAGATAGTCGCGCTGCTGAACTTCCTTGATTCGCCCATGGATGACCTCTCTTTTTCCACCTTCATAAACGGAGAGATCTTCGGCGCCTTGCTACGTGCGGACCATCCTGAGATTACTCAGGAGAGACTCAGGGAGTTTCTCTTTGGATATAGAGAGAGCACTCCTCTCTACAAGTCGTTCCAGAAAGAGTTCTCTTTTTTATGGGAGAAATACTTCGCCGGCCTTTTCAAGGCCTCGGGGTATTTTCCGATCTACGACCTTGTGACAGAGGCTTACGCTGTCTTCAGGGTCTTTGAGACACTGGGGGACGAGGAGGCGGCACTTGTGAAGATACTCGAAGCGGTCAAGGAGTTCGAGGGAGCTGGCTACAACAGCATCAGGGACTTCCTAGACTTCGCAGGCGACAGCGACAGCGGCGAGTCCGAATGGAATATGGACGTCCCCAAAGCCCTGGACGCTGTCAAAGTGATGACGATTCACAAGGCAAAGGGCCTCGGATTCCCCGCAGTCATTGTCCTTCTCTATGAAGGTCGCAACAGGGGCTTTGACTACATCATAGAGGAGGAAGAAAATGGGGTGCGACTGCTCAAGATCAATAAGAAGACCATGGTCAGCGATCCCACTTTCGAGAGGCTATATGAAGAGGAAGCGACAAAGGAAAATGTGAACAGGCTTAACAGCCTTTATGTCGGATTCACGCGGGCAAAAGAAGAGCTCTACGTCATAGGGGTGAAGGGCAGAAGCGAGACGTTTCCATTCGATCTCCTTCCCGCAAGCGACTTTGCACCCACGGTAAAACCTGACAGATGTGGCATTCCCACTGCAAAATCTTCGGGGGTCTTCAGTGTGAGACATCACCCTAAACAGATAGAAGCAGAGGTCAGAACGGATGAGATGATCAGCGTTGAAGAGAGGGCGAGGGGAGAATTCATCCACAGGGTTCTTTACCACGTCGAATATCTGCATGATAACATGGAAAGCGTGCTTGAGGACATCATCAGAAAAGTCAACGTCGAAACAGCATCAAAGTCAGCCGCGGAGGGAGTGAAAGAGCTTCTTCTTCGCCTCTTCGGACGCAAGGAGATAGCGACCTACTTCGATCCCCATCCCGGGAGAGAAGTGAAAAGGGAGCAGGACTTCTCGGATGAGAAAGGACATCTCTTCAGGATGGATAGAGTCGTGATCGACCCGGACAGGGTTACGATCTTGGATTTCAAGACCGGGGGAGAAGGCTGGGCTGATGAGAAATACAGGGCACAAATGAGAAAATATATGAAGATCGCGAAGGACATTTATCCTGCTAGACGCCTGGAAGGCAGAATCGTTTATATAGACCTCGGAGAGGTCAGGACATTATGACCAACACGCTGATCATAGGCCCACAGGAAAACCTTATCGAGAGGACAGCAAGCCTTATAGGCCCTCCCAGAAAAGACTACTCTCACAATCTTGTCGTGTTTCCGGGCAGAAGACCGGCGCATTTCCTTCGAAGGGAGTTAGCACAAAGGGGAAAGGGTAGCTTCATACCTCCCTTAATTCTGTCCATGGACGGATTCATGGATTACGTTACGGAAGCCCTACACCCCATGAGGCATATGGAGACAGTCGATGCCATTGCCATCCTCTACCAGATTCACAGGAGCGCCCCGGAACCCCTCGGTGGAGAAAGCTTCCTCACTCTCGATAGCTTCTTTTCTCTTGGAATAAAGCTTTTCGCGGACATTGAGGAGCTCTATATTGAGGGAGTGCCTCCTGCCATGGTAAAGGAAATCCAGCCCTTCACTGATCAAATGATACCCAAGCATGCACTGGCGAGGCTTCAATCACTGCATTTCTTTTACAAGACTTTTTACGAGAAGATTTCCCAATTGGGTATGGCGACAAGATCCATGAGATACCGCATCGCAGCGGAGAGGACCCTCGAAAGCGGCATTGACAGGTTCGAAAAGGTGATATTCGCGGGATTCTATGCGTTAACCAGGTGCGAGAAGGACCTCTTCAGGAAGCTGCTACCGAGCGAAAAAGTAATCTTCATATTCCAGGATGGTCCTGGTCTGAGAGAGCGACTGTCGGAGCTGGGAATAGAGAACGGGGATGTCCAACCCTCTCATCCTGAACCGGAAATCCATTTTTACAGCAGCCCCGATACCCATGGCCAGGTCTTCGCCCTTGGAAGTATCCTCAGGGAAAAATCTGAGAAGAAAGGATTGCCCGACGAAAAAACTACAATAGTACTGCCGTCTTCGGAGACCCTCTTTCCCCTTCTCCGGCAGGGGATGACATGTATAGACAAGGACGACTTCAACATCTCTCTCGGATATCCATTGCACAGGACGCCGGTATTCGGCTTTCTTAATAATCTCATGGCATTAATTGGTTCCATGGAAGATGACCGGTTTTACGTCCCTGACTATATGAAGTTCATACTACACCCTTACATGAAGAATATTTACTGCAAGGGAAACGCCGAGATCACGAGGATTATGTTTCACACCATTGAGGAGATACTCCAAAAATCCAGGACCAGGATGTTCGCAACACTGTCTGACATAGAAAACAACGAAAAGATACTCAACGGCATCACTGAAAAGCTTCGTCAGGAAGAAGAAGGCATGACCAGGGCGGAGATCAGGGAACACTTAAGGATGGTCCATCTCAGCACAATTGAAAAATTTCTCTCCTTCAGGGATATCGGGGATTTCGCCGCAAAATGCACCGAACTTCTCACATTTGTTTTCAACAACAGTACGGCTCGCCTTCATCCCCTCTTCTACCCTTTTTCGGAGTCCTTTATAAGAGCCTTGGACACAGTCTCCAAATCCTTGATGAAGGACATGTCGTTCACGGATAGGACAAGCTATTTCACATTTTTTAGAAAATACATTATGACGGGTCACGTGCCCTTTCCCGGCACTCCGCTTAAGGGTGTCCAGATCCTCGGTTTCCTTGAAACGAGAAACATCAGATTTGACACTGTTTTTATTCTCGATGCGAATGAAGAAGTGATCCCTGACACCTCCAAAGAAGATACGCTTCTGCCTTTCAAGGCGCAAGAAATCCTGAAACTGCCGACCTATTTGGACAGGGATAAGCTGTCGGCCTACTATTTCTACAATCTCGTAAGAGGCGCCAAGGAAGTCCACATTTTCTTTGTGGAAAATGATACCAAGGAGAGATCACGCTTTGTGGAAAGTCTCCTATGGGAAAGACAGAAAAGCGACAGATCTACCAGGACAAGTGACTATGTGCAGGCTGTCCAATACAAGGTGAAGCTCGGGAACGATACCCCTGCCGGCATTCCTAAAACCGACAGGGTGGTCAGCTTCTTAAAAGATTTCACATATAGTGCGACGGTCCTTGACACATATCTGAATTGCCCCCTTCAGTTCTACTACAGCTATGTACTTGATCTCGGGAAAAAGGAGGAGATCACAGGGGAAATCGAAAGAGCCGATGTCGGCAAGTTCGTCCACCGCGTCCTTTCATCATATTTCTCAAGAAGGCTGAACAGAGTTCTGAAGGAAGCAGATATCGATTTGGAGGAAATGGATAATTTGATCGACGATCTTTTCGGTAGGGAATACGGCTCTCACCCTACCGGAGCCGTTTACCTTCTGAAAGCGCAGATCAAAGAACATCTTAGAGACTATCTCAGCAAATACCGCATACCTCTTATCAAAGAGAAGAAAGTGACGATTATCGGAGTGGAAGAGCCTATCGAAGCGACTCTAAATTCCTACAGGCTCAAAGGTCGGCTGGACGTAGTCGAAAAAAGAGATGGTAATATCTGCATAGTTGATTATAAAAGCGGTTCCTATGCAAAGAACCTAAAGATCAACTTCAGCAAGCTTGATCCTGGCAGCAGGGATTCCTGGGATGAAGCGATCGGAAGCCTCCAGCTTCCTTTTTATCTTATTTTATATTCTGAGCGCCACGGCATAAAAATAGAGGACCTGAGAGGAATGTTTATGCTCCTTGGCCGGTCCTTGATAAACAGAGAGATTGAACTTCCCTTGTTCGATACAGACGACGAGAGTTCGACATTCGACGGATTAAGAACAGTAATTTTGGGTCTTCTGGAAGAGATAGTTGATCCAGAAGTTCCATTTGGAGCGGCATCAAATAGAAAGAACAGCTGTCCGAAGTGCGACTTCCAGTACGTTTGCGGAACACAATGGGTAACTGGTTAGATTTCAGCCCAGGCAAGACACATTTTAAGTTTGTGCCCTCACGGGCGAGATATTATATTAGATGTCCATACTTTCTTTATCTTTCCAATAATAAAGAAATCTATATACCTTATTCTCAAATTGCGAGTCAGAAGGGAACCTTTTTCGAAAAAATTATTCTCAACAGAATCTCTGAGAAAACGGGATATGAGATAAGCAAGGCCAAGCAAGTAACTGATCTTCTCAAAAGGGGCGGTCTCTATACTCTCAACAAACAAGTGGATACGGAATTCTTTGTTACTGGAAATGTTGTTTTCAAGGTGGGGATGCTTAAGCCGGACCTCATTCTGTCAGAAAAAGCAAAAGATAGTATTGAAATAACCATAATAGAGATAAAGCATTCTGATGACTTAAAGGTTTATCACTATTTGCAAGCCTACATTTACAAGCTGACGTTGGAGAAATTATTATCAGATAGAATAACAATGCCCATTCATATCAGAGTGAGCATGATACACCGGGAAAAGGGATGCTATCCTCAAGACGATTATGAATCAGATTTTTCGAGTTTTAAAGAACACCTTGCAACGATGAACCTTGAATCTTTTATCGTTGAGAATTATATAGATTTAGAATCCGAAATTGTATTGAGCCAAGCTCTCCAAAATATTGCTTCATTACAGGCAAACACCGCAGAGTGTAACGCATGCCCAGGGGCAGGTCAATGTGAACATAGCTAATGAATGTGGGAACTCAAAACCTACAGTGAGATTAACTTTCTGAACTTGCCGCCTGATGAGCCTAATCTATTTCTGTGGACTTCTACCCGGAAATCAGCTTAACTGATGAAGAAGAGATTGGTTTCACCCTTTGTTAAGGATAACCGCAAAAACCGTCAGGTTTCAAGTAGCGGATGCGCTGAAGATCACGTTGTCTTTCTCAACTGTCTTCTTATAAAATAGTCGCAGAATATCAAGGAGACAGGACTGCCGGAGGAGGACATATGGCCGATACCACTATTAAAGTCGAGGGAATGAGTTGTCAGCATTGCGTGATGAGGGTCACAAAGGCATTACAGGGTCTCAGTGGCATTCAGGATCTGGATGTACAGATCGGAGCGGTCAAGCTCAGATTCGATGAACACTCACTTAAAAAAGAGGACATCGAGAAGGCAATTGAGAATGCCGGGTATAAAGTCGCACGCTGAGATCTTAAGGGTGAGGATGGTTACGTGTTAGGATTTCCTTAACCTCAGCCTCAATCTGAATCTGTTTCTCTGCAGGCTCCCCGGTCTCTCAGGCTTTATGCCCCCCGGACAACGCCCCCGGTTCTGGTGGTCACATAGGTCACGAGTCCCGCGTGGAGTTCTTCTATCTCTGAATCAGTGAGCGTTCTATCCTTTGCCCTGTAGCGGACAGTAAAAGCAAGGCTCTTTTTCCCTTCAGGAATATTCTTCCCCTTGTAGAAATCGAAGAGCACTACGTCCTCAATGAGCTCGGAGGGATAGGCCCTCATCGCCGACATGATTGAGAACGCAGGAAGCGACTCGTCAACAATAAGGGCAACATCCCTTTCAATTTCAGGATATTTAGGGATGGGGGTATACGTGGCGGTTTTCGGCACAAAGTTGAAAAGGAGATCAAGGTCAATCTCAAGAAGAACGATGTCTTTACGTGACACCTTGAGGCCGAGCTTTTCCACTATCAGGGGATGAAGCAATCCAAGAAATCCGATCCGCTCACCCGACACCCAGATATCACAGGACTTCCCGGGATGCAGAAAAGGCTCAGAGGAAGATTCGAACGTATACCCGTGAATCCTCAGTCCACGCATAAGAGACTCTACCACCCCTTTTACCAGAAAAAAATCAGGGGTTTCGTCCTTCCACAGGGACGGCCCCTTCTCTTTA
>Ga0102851_10003138_pt1 | contig 10216 bp, 9 predicted proteins | sample Mud3Dept3metaG_FD_79558 | JGI IMG/M metagenome (GOLD analysis project Ga0102851, IMG submission 79558) | Freshwater wetland microbial communities from Ohio, USA, analyzing the effect of biotic and abiotic controls - Mud 3 Core 4 Depth 3... | ecosystem: Environmental > Aquatic > Freshwater >...
GGGTAATTGCCGGGACCCTCTCTGATACGTACTCCGCGATTACCGGCGCCATCGGCACGCTCCGGGGGCCGAAGCATGGCGGCGCCAATGAGGCGGCCTATGAGATCCAGAGGCGTTACCGCACTCCGGATGAAGCTGAGGCCGACATAAGGGCACGGGTCGCAAACAAGGAGATCATTATCGGTTTCGGACACCCGGTCTATACCGTATCAGACCCCAGAAACCCGATCATCAAGGAACTCGCATGGAATCTCTGTAATGATGGCGATAATACAAATCTCCACCACATCGCTGCCAGGATCGAGACCGTGATGAGGACGGAAAAGAATATGTTTGCAAACCTCGACTGGTACTCGGCCGTATCGTATCACATGATGGGTGTGCCGACTCCCCTGTTCACCCCTGTTTTTGTAATTTCACGGACAACCGGCTGGGGGGCCCACATCATCGAGCAGCGCATGGACAACAAGATCATCCGTCCGTCAGCCAATTACATCGGTGAAGAAGACAGAACATTCATCCCGATCCTGGACAGGAAATAGCTGAGGCAGGTCAGAAGAAAGGAATACATACCATTATGGGTCAACATATCTCAAATATCCGGCCTGATCCGGACAGAGTACTTGCCGACATTGCCGACTATGTCTGCAAGTATAAAATCACTTCATACGAAGCATATGAGACCGCGCGGCACTGTCTCATCGATACCCTTGGCTGCGGCCTTGAAGCACTTGGTTATCCGGCCTGCACAAAGCTTCTGGGTCCGATCGTACCGGGGACTGTTGTCCCGAATGGGGCAAGGGTGCCGGGAACGCAGTTTCAGCTCGACCCTGTCCAGGCTGCCTTCAATATAGGTGCAATGGTACGCTGGCTCGACTTCAATGATACCTGGCTTGCTGCGGAATGGGGGCATCCCTCAGACAACCTCGGCGGTATACTGGCTACGGCTGACTGGACCTCCCGTACCCGTACTGCAAACGGTAAAGAGCCTGTTCTCATGAAGACCGTGCTTGAAGCCATGATCAAGGCCCACGAGATTCAGGGAGTGCTCGCGCTTGAAAACGCATTCAACCGTGTCGGTCTCGACCACGTGGTCCTGGTAAAGGTCGCCTCTGCTGCAGTCTGCGCATGGCTGCTTGGAGGCTCGCGTGATGAGATCATCAATGCTGTTTCCCAGGCCTTTGTTGACGGCCAGGCCCTGCGTACCTACCGCCACGCTCCCAATACCGGCTCCCGAAAGTCCTGGGCTGCAGGTGATGCCACGAGCCGCGCAGTCCGGTTTGCGCTCTTTTCAGTCAAGGGGGAGATGGGTATTCCCGGTGTGCTTACGGCAAAGGGCTGGGGCTTTTATGACGTACTGTTTAAAGGCAATGAATTCAGATTCCAGCGTCCTTACGGCTCTTATGTAATGGAACACGTGCTCTTCAAGATATCCTTCCCTGCTGAATTTCATTCGCAGACCGCTGTGGAATGCGCTATGGCGCTGCACAATAAACTGAAGGAACTCGGCAAGACCGCAGATGACATAAAAAAGATAACCATCCGCACGCACGAGGCAGCAATCCGCATCATCGACAAGAAGGGGCCGTTGAACAATCCGGCAGACCGGGACCACTGCATCCAGTATATGGTCGCCGTGCCCCTTATCTTCGGACGCCTCACTGCTGCCGACTATGAAGACAGAGTCGCATCTGACCCGCGCATTGATGCCCTGCGTGACAGGATCGGGTGCGTGGAAGACCCGCAGTTCACCCGGGATTACCACGATCCTGAAAAGCGCTCGATAGCCAACGGCATCACGGTAGAGCTCAATGACGGAACAAAACTGGCTGAGGTAGTAGTGGAATACCCGATCGGCCACAGGCGCCGCCGCCAGGAGGGCATGCCGGTACTGGTAGAAAAGTTCAGGACCAATCTTGCCCGCCGTTTTCCTGAAAAACAGCAAAAGGCAATACTTGATATCTCGCTGGACAGGGCAAGGCTTGAATCGATGGCTGTACATGAGTATGTCGATATGTTCGTGATCTGATCAAAGTCAGTTTGTAAACTACGCTCGTCAAAACGAGACGTTATTGATTCAAAAATACCCCTCTTTGGTAAAGAGGGGGCAGGGGAGATTTTATGAATAAATCGTCTCTTTTCAAAATCCCCCTTCCCCCCTTTTACAAAGGGGGAATAAGTTAATTACCAGGAGGTTTAATGGGAAGATACGATGAGATATTTCAGAGGAGTATCCGTGACCCGGAGGGATTCTGGGGAGAGGCGGCAGGGCATATCGACTGGTACAGGAAATGGGACAGGGTCCTTGATGATTCCCGCAAACCCTTTTACCGCTGGTTCTCAGGGGGCGAATTAAATACCTGCTACAATGCAGTTGACCGCCATGTGGAAAAAGGCAGGGGGGACCAGGTTGCGATCATTTATGACAGTCCCGTAACAAACCAGATAAAGAAAATTACATATCGTGATCTCCTGGACGAGGTATCACGGTTTGCAGGGGTGCTGAAGGGCCTCGGTGTTGCAAAGGGCGATACCGTCATTATATACATGCCCATGGTGCCGCAGGCCGCAGTAGCAATGCTGGCGTGTGCCCGGCTGGGCGCGGTCCATTCTGTCGTATTCGGGGGCTTTGCTCCCCACGAACTTGCGATACGCATCGACGATGCAAGGCCAAAGGTTCTGGTAACGGCCTCAGGAGCTATCGAGGTAAAAAAAATCATCGAATATATGCCGATGATCAATAAGGCAATTGACCTCGCTGTTCATAAACCAAAGGCGTGTGTGGTACTGCAGAGACCGGTTGCGAAGGCTGAGCTCACACTGGGAAGGGACCATGACTGGGATGCTCTCATGTTAAAAGCTGATCCAGCGGAATGCGTTCCCGTGAAGGCAACCGACCCTCTGTACATCCTTTATACGTCAGGAACAACCGGAAAGCCGAAAGGGATTGTCAGAGACAACGGAGGCCACGCGGTCGCCCTCCGATGGAGCATGGAGCACATCTATGACATGAAACCGGGAGACACATACTGGTCTGCATCAGATGTTGGATGGGTGGTGGGACATTCCTATATTATTTACGGCCCGCTCATTTACGGCTGTACCACCGTTGTCTATGAGGGGAAACCCGTGGGAACACCCGATCCGGGGGCATTCTGGAGGGTGATCTCAGAACACGGAGTAAAGGCCCTCTTCACCGCTCCCACAGCCTTCAGGGCCATCAAGAGAGACGACCCCAATGGCGACTATATGAAGAAGTATGACCTCTCCGGATTCAAATATCTCTTTCTCGCAGGAGAGCGGCTTGATCCAGACACCTATCATTGGGCCACAAACTTACTGCAGCGGCCCGTCATTGACCACTGGTGGCAGACCGAGACAGGCTGGCCGATCACAGCCAACTGCATGGGAATAGAGCAGTTCACTATAAAGCCGGGTTCATCGACAAAACCTGTCCCCGGGTTTGATGTGCAGATACTTGAAGCAGGTGGCGGTGTGCTCGGACCCTCAAAGGAAGGGCTCGTTGCTGTCAGGCTTCCGCTTCCGCCAGGGACTCTCGTGACACTCTGGCAGGCTGATGACAGGTTCCGGGAATCCTACGTGAGCGTGTTGCCGGGGTATTATTTTACCAGCGACGGAGGATATATAGATGAAGACGGCTACGTTTTTATTATGGGACGCATTGATGATGTCATAAATGTCGCGGGCCACAGACTGTCGACCGGCGAGATGGAAGAGATCGTTTCTACTCATCAGGACGTTGCGGAATGTGCGGTCATCGGCGTGGAAGATGACCTGAAGGGACAGGTCCCCATCGGCCTGGTTGTATTAAAAGCAGGAGTCGTAAAGAGCGAGGAAGAGGTAAGGCAGGAACTCGTTAAGATGATACGGGAAGAGATAGGCGCGATTGCCAGCTTCAAACAGGCTGTTGTGGTGAAAAGACTGCCGAAGACACGCTCCGGCAAGATTCTCCGTGGCACTATGAGGAAAATAGCCGACAGCAGGGAATTTACAATGCCGTCCACTATTGATGACCCGGTGATCCTCGGAGAGATCGGGGAGGCTTTAAACAGGATCGGCTACGCGAAGAAGTAAGATATAAAGGCACAAAGAACAACCCTATGAAGGCAAGGCTTACACTCGGCGATATTGAAATTATCTGGCTCAACGGCGGCAGTTTTCAGCTTGACGGAGGCGCAATGTTCGGGGTCGTGCCGAAAGTATTGTGGAAGAAAAAGTACCCTTGTGATGACAATAACTACATTCCCCTTGTTGCGTGGCCCATGCTCATACGGACTCCAGGGGAAATCATCCTCCTGGAAACGGGTATCGGAAACAAGCTGTCCGACAAACAAAAAAAGATTTTCCACTATAAAAATGACTGGAATATCATCAATGATCTCTCTGCGCTCGGCATAAAGAGGGAAGATATCAGTATTGTGATTCTCACCCATTATGACTTCGACCATGCAGGCGGAGTTGTGATGCTGGATGAAAACAGCAGGCCCTCCCTTACCTTTCCCAATGCAAGACATATCCTTCAGGCGCGTGAATGGGAAGACGTGTTAAAACCGAACAAGCGGTCTGAGCACACGTTCTGGCCGGTCAACAATGAGCTTCTAAGAGAGGGTGACCATCTCCGTCTTATCGAAGGAGACTATGAAATTCAAAAAGGAGTGGACCTGTTTTTATCAGGGGCCCATAACCGCGGACACCAGATAGTAAGAATAGAATCCAGGGGGGAAATCGCTTATCATCTCGGCGATCTGCTTCCTACGCATACCCATTTCAACCCCCTCTGGATAATGGCATATGACAATTATCCGCTTGATGTTATCGAACAAAAAGAATTACTTGAAGAAAAAGCGCTGAGGGAAAACGCATGGTTTCTCCTGTATCATGACCCGTTCATCCCCGCGTGTAAATTTGATTCAGATGGAAATGTGACAGAAAAGATTGTCGGGCACGACTGATGGGTCAAACACAGCCGGGGCCGCTTTTTTATTTCTTCCTCTTTGCTCTTTTCCGGGACTTCTTCTTTCCCTTATTTTTCTTCCTGTCCGCTTCCCATTGCTCATGTTCAGCGATCATCTCCTGCAGGCTGAGGCCCTCTGTGGATGATTTGATGATGTTCTCGTAATCTTTTTTGTAGAGCTGAATGACTTCAATATCTTTATTTATGAGCTTCTGGATATCATCAAGAAGCCCTTTTTCCTCTTTGCTGCAGAATGAAATCGCCTGCCCCAGATTGATACCGCGGCCGGTCCGTCCCACCCTGTGGACGTAGACTTCGGGCCTGTCCGGAAGATCATAGTTGATCACGTAATCAACATCAGGCACGTCAATCCCTCGGGCAGTAATGTCCGTTGCGATCAGGATGTTGCAGCGGCCCTCTTTGAACTCTTTCATCACCTCGGACCGCTCGTCCTGTTTCTTTTCCCTGTGGATAGTAAGCGTATCTATATTCACCCGCTCCATGGCCTTTGCCACCCGTTCGGCACGGACCCCGGTCCTTACAAATACGATGATCCTGCTTGCCGGATTATCTTTAATAAACCTCTCGAGGAAAAACCGTTTGTCATCCATTTCCACAAACATGACAAAGTGCGATACATTCCTGGATACAGGGTCCTCCGGCGCTATCTGAATGCGTATTGCAGAGCTTTTGACCTGCGAGAAGGCGAGCTTCTTGATCTCCTTGCTGATTGTAGCTGAGAAGAAGAGCGTCTGGTGCTTATGAGTGAGCTTCCTCTTCACAAATTTGATGTCATCGATAAACCCGAGGTCAAGCATATGGTCGGCCTCATCAAGTACAAGGATCCTGATCCGTGAGAGGTCAACGTATCCCTGGCTGATAAGATCAAACATCCGCCCCGGCGTCGCAATAAGTACGTCAATCCCGTCCTGGAGCTTTTTGATCTGCGGGTCCTGCTCGACCCCGCCGTATAAGGCAAAGGGCCTGACCTTTGTGTGGCGCGCAAGCTTTTCAAAGACCTCGCCGATCTGCATTGCCAGTTCACGCGTAGGGACCATGACAATGCATGTGATCCCATAGGACCGCCTGCTGCTCTTCTCCCTGTGGATCATGTCAATGATGGGGATCGCAAAAGCGGCCGTCTTCCCGGTCCCGGTCTGTGCAATAGCAAGGACATCCTCGCCATTCAGGATTGAGGGGATGGACTTGAACTGAATGTTCGTAGGCCTGTTGAAACCCATCAGGGCCAGGTTCTTTTTAATTGTGTCTGATATATGGTACTTCTCAAATTTCATGGGTCCACCTGACGTTCCTGCTTACGCTCTTCCCAACCTGGACATCACCTTTAATTATACTGGAATCGGGGGGCGAGTGCGCAGGCGCAGATTCGGAGCCACCCATTCCCTTTGAATTGTCTGATAAAAATAAACTATAAAATGAAATTATTACTCCTCGTACCATCCAAAACCAGAGATAGACATTTAACCTGTTGTAATGTCTGTCATTCCGAACACCCGAAGGGTGAGAGGAATCTTTATTATGACCCTTCAAGATTTCTCACTTCGTTCGAAATGACAAACTCCTGTCTCTTTTTTGGGGTTACCAGTCTCAGGAAACTTTTTCAGACGAAACAGGTATAATATCTGACCCCGGAAATAATTCCATTAAAAACTAAATATGAAGGAGATAAGAAATGGCAGACGCAAAAGGATTGAACAAACCGGTAAAGCTGAAAAATGAGCTGGCAGTGTTTCTGGGAGCATCAGAACTTCCCAGGACAGAGATCACCAAAAAACTGTGGGACTACATTAAAGCGAATGGACTTCAGACAAAGACTGCAAATGGAAAGCCTGAGAACGCAGGCAAGTTCATTGTGGCTGATGCCAAACTGCTCCCGATCTTCAAAAACACAAAATCCACGAGCAAATCAGGTACAGTCACCGACCTCACAAATCTGCATGAAGGCCAGACGATCAATATGATGCAGATGGCTGCAGTTGTTGCTGCAAACATAGAATAAGCTGACAGTGCCGGGCCTGGCATTCATCATATACAGGCGCGGACCACTGCAATTCAGTCCGGAGAAACTGTGAAGTTTCAGCGAGTGTCAGAGGGGTGCCTTTATAACTCCTGATGTCCACTGGCTTATCCGGAATATAACGAATTCCGCTGGACGCAGCGGCGCTACACCGATAAGACAGACAAGCCTGCCGTTATCCAGATCGTTCTGGGTCATGGTCGTCCTGTCGCATTTCACAAAGAATGCCTCTTCCGGTTTCGCGCCCTGCAGCATCCCGTTACGCCATACCCCCATCAGGAAGTCCTCGACAGTTCTCCTGACATCAGCCCAAAGCGCCTCTCCATTGGGTTTAAACACCGTCCACTCAGTTCCATTTTTAATGGATTCCTCAAGGTAGAGCAACAGGCGGCGGACATTGACATACTTCCATTCGGGGCCCTCACAAAGGGTCCTGGCTCCCCAGACAAGGATGCCGCGGCCAGGGAACGTACGGATGCAGTTTATCCCTTTGGGATTGAGAATCTCCTGTTCGTTTTTCGTAACATGGACTTTCACATCAAGCGCCCCGCTGACAACCACATTGGCAGGGGCCTGATGTACACCCCTTCCGCTATCAGTCTGTGCGTAAATACCTGCGATATGGCCACAGGGAGGAACAAAATCATGAACACGATGCAATCTGGTCTTCTTGCCGGATTCCATCATGACCCTGATCCAGGGATAATACAGGGCGCCATGTCCATATGAAGAATGAAGGCTGTTTCTCTGTGTTAATACAGCTTGCACATCTGCATTCTTTTCAGAGTCAAGGATACAGACCCGGTCCCGCATGTTTTCACAATGGGAAATCATTGCCTGCTGCACTGACAGGGAAGTCACACCGGGAATGCACACGATACTTATGTCATCCACTGTGCATAAGGCCTGCAGGCCCGTCATGTCCGCCCCGATGTAATGTTCATCTTCCGCACCATCAGGGACCCGCACAACATAGCACCTCCTGCCGCCATTTTCGAAAAACCCTTGTACAGCGGGAGGAAGATAAGGGGCCCGTCTTTTGCTGTACCTTCCGAACGTTTCTACGAACTCGGTCCAGCTCTGAACAAGGACGGGCTTATCAAGCATAGCGTCATTGTCCAGTTTGGCATTCCTGATATGCTCCGTTCGTCCGACAAAACCGGCGGTGCTTGTGCTGCCTCCGGCAATTGATGGTCTCCGGGGACTTGTCTCTTCAACTGATACACCCGGGGCTGTATATTCCGGCATACTGCTTTCCCCTCTGTTTTCTGTCACACGGTTTGAATAAAAACCATGATACACTGGGATTCTAAAGCATTCCCAAAACACGTGCCGGTGTATGGTTATATATCACACCGGCCATAGCAGCTTTCGTGGAAAGATGTGCTTCCCAGTATTCCAGTCCTTTTTGATCGTAATGTAAATCAGCGCCATTCAACACGTGCATAGTGACATCGACGTAAGCCCTTAAAGGAATAAGGCCTGGATCAAACATTTCTTCACTAATATTCAGCTTTATCAGACGCACGGGTAATATCCTTTTATTGCCCCATACAAATAATGTCAAAGATTGCATGTCTGATCTATTAAATAATCTTGTAAATAAATTGCTTCGCCTCTCTGCTCCGCTGTCCGGGTAAAGCAGCAGTTCAAGCGCTGACATCAACGGATATATGCCGTGTTCAACCACATCTCGATGGTGATCGGGACGTTCAAGATTATCTGCAGCGTCTATTATCGTTGTGAATGTGATTGTCTCCAGCGGTAACTTTATACGCTCTGCATTATATTTCTCCTTTTGACAAGATGGAGCTTCGGTGCACGCCTCAAGCTTACGGTACAGTTTCTCGGGATTATATTGAAATTCAATGACCCTGCCCTGAGGTGTTTGCTTGTCAAACCGCACAAAGGCCCCTTTAACTATTTGAGGTGATGAAGACAAAGATGACATAACACTATCCTCTCCAAAGTTGTCCGATTTTAATTGCAGATAATTTTCTGCTTAAAACTCCTGATATAAACATTCGGACTGTCATAATGAAACCCTTGGCCCAATTCAGGGTGACGCCTGCCCTGTTTCTCAACAAACTCAATTTGGCTCAGTAAATGACGGCTCTTGCGGTTCGCTCACTTCATAGTCCCGCTCCCAGCCTTCGTTCTCAAGCTTTATTCTCTGGATAGCGACTGCGCCTTTGTTGGAATCAAGCCCGGGTAATGCTTCATATTCCGAGACCCAGCAACGATATATTTTGTATGCAATCGCAAGCTGCCCTGCTTCGTTATATAATTCAAGCGTAATGTCTTTGCGAAAATCCTTTAATGACGTCTCGGCCCCCAAACCGGCGCCATAGTTCCATACCTTGTTTGACCACTTTTCAAATTCCATATCGTGCGTGACCCCGCGCTCCAGTTCAACAGGTTCATATTGCGTACATCCCGGTGATTTACGACTCGAGCTTGGGTCTCCTCCTTCACGATGTACTATCACCTGGGTTTTCCGGATTAACGGACCCACCTTACTGATTCCTGCAACATATCTGCCGTCCCATTTGATTCTGAACTTATAATTCTTATATGGATCAAACCGCTGCGGGTTTACGGTAAATTGTGGCATGTTGTTCCTCCTTATTAATCTCTTCTGCACAGATCACGACAATCTCAATGCATGTCTGTTAATGAGATAACTGTATCAAACATCATTAGGCTTGTAAAGCCTCGTATGAACTCCATCATTAACATGACTTTTGTAAAAAAACCGCGGGGGGTCCTTTTTCCGGCTTTGCTCCCGATCATCGTCGGAGCAGAGACAATGTCAGACCTGCATTTTACCGTCACTCCGGGGAACGTCTGCGCTCCCTTTCCTTTGCCTCTGCCACGCAGTATATGCCGCCCTCCTTCAGACCCGGCCTGAAGCAGCCGTTACATGAAATGCATTTTGCAGGAGAAGTGTCGCCCTGTTTCCAGCGCAAGGCCAGGCCAGGTTCCCGTATAAACGGCCTTGCCATGGAAATGTAATCCATTCCAAAGTCACTGAGCGCTTTCCCGACAACCTCATAAGAACGGAATCCCCCCACAACCATTACCCGACAACCGACCGCCTCTCTGACCTTCTGGGCCGCGTCCAGATTATATGCCTCTTTCCCCGGCCTGTCTATCTTTGTACGGGCCGGGCTCTGTTCACCGGAGGCAGGGGTGCCTGCGGA
>Ga0102851_10003139_pt1 | contig 10216 bp, 7 predicted proteins | sample Mud3Dept3metaG_FD_79558 | JGI IMG/M metagenome (GOLD analysis project Ga0102851, IMG submission 79558) | Freshwater wetland microbial communities from Ohio, USA, analyzing the effect of biotic and abiotic controls - Mud 3 Core 4 Depth 3... | ecosystem: Environmental > Aquatic > Freshwater >...
GTTGGTCGTGACGTAGAACTTGTCGCGCCAGATGTCGACGCCGAACGTCGCATCGACGCCCTTGACGAGCGTGACCCACGCCGCGTCCTTCTTGCGCGCGTCCTTGAACCACACGTCGGTCGAGTTCCAGCCATGCGAGATCGAGACGGTCAGCCAGTGCCCATCGCGCGAGATGCCACCGCCGAGGAACGTCTTCGCGCTGCCGGTCGCCGGGTGGACTAGCAGATCCGTCGCCTGCTCGGTGCCGATCTTGTGGAACCGCAGCTCGGCGAAGCCGGGCCGCTCAGCGATCGTCACCTTGCCTTCGACCGGCGGGACGAACGTGTAGTAGAACCCCTTGCCGTCGGGCGTCCACGACGCGCCCGAGTACTTGGTGCCCATCAGGACGTCGGACAGGTCCTTGCCCGTGACGACGTCGTAGATCTTCGTCGTGGTCTCGTCGGAGTTGTTCTCCTTGACCGAGTACGCGACGTACCTGCCGTCGTGCGTCGGCCACCAGCCGCCGAGGCCCTTGGTGCCGTCGTCGCTCCACTGGTTCGGATCGAACAGGACGCGCTCGTCGCCCTTCTCGCCCTGCTTCCAGTAGACGATCGACTTCTCCTTGTCCGCGTGCTTGCGCGTGTAGAAGTAGCGACCCTTGCGATGCGCCGGCGCGCTGATCGCGTCGTAGTAGAACAGCTCGCGCAGGCGGGCGACGAGCTGCTCACGGCCGGGCAGCTTCGCGAGCTCGCTGCGGGTGTAGTCGTCCTGCGCGGTCATCCACGCCTGGACGTCGGGGCTCTTCTCGTCCTCGAGCCAGCGGTAGGGATCGGGGACCTGGAGGCCGTGAACCGTGTCGACGATCGCGTCCTTGCGCGTCGCCGGCCAGGAGTGTTTGGGCATAGCGGGCGGCTCAGGTGTAGCGACCTTGGGCGTCGCCGTCACTTGCTGGGCCGGGAGATCCACCGGAATCATCGGCGTGGTCGCGGTCCCGCCGCACGCGGCGACGAGGAGGAGCCAGGAGGTCGAGCGCATCTCGCGGGTCTACCACGCGGTCACCCGCGGGTTCGACGCGAAACCGCGGCGACACCCCGCGACCTGCCTGCGACGACCTGCGTTACAGATTCCCGTACTGCGGCAGCTCGATGCGCCAGCGGCCTTCGACCTTGAGCAGCTCGATCCGCGCGCGGCCCGTCGGAGACACGACCTCGACGCTCGCATGATCCCCACGCTCCTCGAGCACGGTGATGTCCGTCGGCGCCGCGATCCCGTCGGAGCTCCCGATCGACAGCAGATCCTGTGCCGAGTAACGGGTCGCCGCGCCGACGAGATCCGTCGCGCGCTTGGCCTCGACCTCGAGCCGCGACCGCGTCGCCGGCGACAGCAGCGAGAACACCGCCTCGCGATCTCCGGTCTTCGCGGCGTGCAGCATCTCGCGCACCGCCGCCTCGGGACCCGGCTGCGTCACGCGGCAGCTGCGCCCCGCGACCGCCGCGGCGAGCGCCATCGCCGCGAGCGCACTCGCGACTGCGGCGACCGTCGAGCGGCGCGATGTCAGCGCGAGCCCCATCGTCAGGACGCCTTGTCTCCGGCACCGACCGGAGCCGGCGCGACCGGTGGCGGCGGCGTGGGAGGCGTCGCGGTCGCCGGCTTCGCGATCTTCGGGCGCCACAGGCCGAGCTTCTTGTGGACCTCGCCGAGCGTCCGCTGCGCCAGCGTCCGCGCCTTCGCCGCGCCCTGCGCGAGGACCTCCTCGACGCGGCCTGGGTCCGCGAGCAACGCCGTCCGGCGCTCGACGTACGCCGCGAAGTGCGCGGTCAGGTTGTCGCCGAGCTTGCCCTTGCAGTCGACGCAGCCGATGCCCGCGGTCGTGCAGCCCTGGTAGACCCAGTCGAGATCTTCCTTCGAGGAGATCGCCTTGTGCATCATCCCGATCGTCGGGCAGTCATCCGGGTTCCCGGGATCTTCGCGCTGCACGCGCTTCTCGTCGGTGACAGCACGCGCGAGCAGCTTGCGCAGCGCCTTGTCGTTACCGAACACGGTCAGCGGGATGTGATTGCCGAGCGACTTGCTCATCTTCTGCTTGCCGTCGAGGCCGAGCAGCTTGGGCAGGTTCGTCATCAGCGCCTCGCACTCGGGGAACACCTTGCCGAACCGATGATTGAACGCACGCGCGACATCGCGCGCGAGCTCGATGTGCTGGAGCTGATCCTGCCCGACGGGGACCGCCTCGGCCTTGTAGAGCAAGATGTCGGCGGCCTGCAGCACGGGGTACGTGAACAACCCGACGTTGATGTTCTCGGGCTGGTGCTCGCTCTTGTCCTTGAACTGCGTCATCCGCTCGAGGACGCCCATGCCGATGACGTTGTTGAACACCCAGGCGAGCTCGGTGTGCTCGGGCACCATCGACTGCAGGAACAGCAGCGAGCGCTCGGGATCGATGCCGAGCGCGAGCAGGTCGACGACCATCTCGGAGACCCGCTTCGCCATCTCCTTGGTGTCGTAGGACTGTGTGAGTGCGTGGTAGTCGACGACGCAGAACACGCAGCGGTACTGGTCTTGCAACGTCACCCAGTTGCGGATGGCCCCGAGGTAGTTCCCCAGATGGAGCTCCCCCGATGGCTGGATGCCTGAGAAGACCGTTTTCATCGGACTTCTGTGTACTTGTGGCACTCGTAACCGTCAACTACACTGTGAATGCTCGGGCGGCTTCACAGTCGAATCCCTGAAGCCTTAGGAGGCATGACCATGCGGACGAAGACCCTCGCTCAATGGATCGGCGGACTTGGCCTGGCGCTCGCGACGCAGGCCTGTGTTGTTCGCGAGACCCAGCCTGTGAATCCCGGGTACGGGTACGGGTACGGGGGAGGCTACGCGTCCGCGAGCGTGTCCGTCGGCCAGCCATCGCCGTACACCGTGTCGAGCATGCCGCCGGAACCACTCTACGAGCAGATGAGTGTGTCTCCTGGATACGGTCACGTGTGGATTGACGGTTACTGGCACTGGAACGGCTACGAGTGGGTCTGGGTCGGTGGTCGGTGGGAGCGCCAGCAGGGCGAAGGCTACGTCTACGTCCAGCCGTACTACGACTACTCCGGCAGCTCGTACGTCTACACGCCCGGCTACTGGTCGACGCGTGATCGCGCACCGCGTGGCTGGAACGTTCGCGATCACCGCGATGGTCGTCCGGCGATGGTCGTCCCGCCGAGCGGTGGCGTTCGTCCGCCGCCGCCGGCTGGTGGAACCCGTTATCCCGATCGCGGCGGCTACGATGGCGTTCGAGATCCCGGTCGAGATCCCGGCTCGCGCAATCCTCCTGGGGTGATGCCGCCGCCGATGGGTGGCCGGACGGACGTTCGCGATCCGGGCCGTCCGGGTCCGTACAATCCACCTCCCGTGTCGACGCCTCCGCCCAACCATGGTCGGTTCCCGGACCGTGGTGACAACGTCCGCGATCCCGGACCGCGCAATCCACCGCCCGGGGGACCTCCGCCCAACAACGGTCGGTTCCCGGACCGTGGTGACAACGTCCGCGATCCCGGACCGCGCGGGACGTATAACCCGCCGCCGCCGCGTGGCGGGGCGAACAACCCGCCGGAGCCGCCGCGTGGCGGAGCGACCAACCCGCCGCCGCGTGGCGGAGGGACGTACAACCCGCCGCCACCGCGTGGCCCCGGGACGGTCAACCCGCAGCCGCCGAGCGGTGGTGGCGGGGCGTACCAGCCCCCGCCAAGCGCTCCGCCGACGCGGCCGAACGCGGACGAGTACCCGCATCCGCCGCGCTCGGGCGGACAGCCGATCAATCACCCGCCCGCGGCTCCGCCGCCGTCGCGTGGTTCGGCTCCGGCCGCGCCGGCACGTGGCTCGGCTCCGCCGCCGTCGCGTGGCGAGGGTCCGCCGCCGTCGCGTGGTTCGGCTCCGGCCGCACCGGCACGTGGCTCGGCTCCGCCGCCCGGACGCGGGTCCAGCCGCCGCTAGCTCGCCGACGAGCTGGTGATCGACCCAAACGACAGACGAGGCGCCGCGTGGCGCCTCTTCTCGTTTCAATCGACGCGAAGCGCGCGCTCGAACTCTTCGGGGTTCGATGACGCGTAGATCGCCGTCTCCATCGAGATCAGGCCGCTGTTCACGAGGTCGATCAGGTGCTGATCGAACAGCTGCATCGAGTAGAGGTCGCGGCCCTTGCGGATCAGCTCGGGGATGTCGGAGAGGCGACCGGCGCGGACGCACTCGCGGATCGTGCGGGTGACGCGCAGGATCTCGACCGCCGGCAGCCGACGGCGGCCGTCCTTGCTGGCGAGCAGGCGGAGGCAGACGATCGCCTGGAGGCAGTCACCGAGCCGGTCGCGGATGACGTCCTGCGCGTCGGTCTCGAACAGTCCGATGATGCGCTGGATCGTGCCGACCGCATCGGGCGTGTGCAGCGCGGACAGCACGAGGTGACCGGTCTCGGCCGCCTTGAGGCAGATCGACGCCGTCTCGCGATCGCGGATCTCGCCGACCATGATCACATCGGGATCCTGCCGCATCGCGGCGGTCATCGCATCCTTGAAGCTCTCGGTGTCCGCGCCGACCTCGCGCTGGATGATCATGCACTTCAGCGGCTCGTGGATGAACTCGATCGGATCCTCGATCGTGACGATGTGCGCGTGCCGCGTTTCGTTGATGTAGCGGAGCATCGCCGCCATCGACGTGGTCTTGCCGTTGCCGGTCGCGCCGGTGATGAGGACGAGACCGCGGCGGGCGTCGGCGATCTCCGAGAGCACCGGCGGCAGGTTGAGCTGCTCGATCGAGAGCACCTGGATCGGGATCAGCCGCATGACGATGCCGACCGAGCCGCGCTGGCGGAAGATCGACGCGCGGAACCGGCCACGCTGCGCGAGTGAATACGAGACGTCGATCTCGGCGAACCGCCGCGTGAAGTCGGCGGTGATGTTGCGATCCTCGAGGATCATCCGGGCGATCGCCTCGGTGTCCGCGGACGTCAGCGGCGGGACCTTGATCGCGCCGAGGAGCTCTCCGTGGAGTCGATAGTGCGGCGGGTAGCCGACCTCGAAGTGAATATCCGAGACGCCACGCTCGATCCCGAAAGCCAAGAGCTTGTGGAACGCGTTCCGATCCATGCGGGCGTCAGTTTAAACCCGGTCGCCCTGGTCCGCGCTCGCCCTCGGGGGTGTTTTCGCCTGTACCAGCTTTGCGCAAGCTCTCCAGCAGCGCTTCACCGGTCGCCTCGTCATCGCTGAGGGGCTCCCACGGCGTGTGGCTGGACTCGGCCGCGGCGCCCGCGGGCGGCTCGGAGGCGCGCGGGCGCAGACGCTCGGCCGGCGCACCCGGGATCTGGAAGTCGCTGGTGATCTCGTCTTCGGGGCGACCGAAGACGTTCTTCGGGATGGCGTTCTGCGACCCGGTCCCGAACACCTGGACGCGGCCGGGCGTGGGCTTGGCGATCGCGATCGGAAGATCGCGATCCTCCTCGTCCTCGTCATCGTTGTCCTGGCTGGTCGCGACCTTCTCGGTCGGGCGCGGGGTCGTGATGTTGACGCTGCGCAGCTCGGCGCGGACCTCGTCCTTGATCGTGACGAACGGCGGCGCCGGGCGCGCCATGTAGTAGCCCTGGCCGTAGCGCAGCCCGAGATCCCGGAGCGCGACGACGTCCTCGATCTCCTCGATCCCCTCCGCGATCATGACCGCGTCGATCGTGTCGGCGATGTGACGCAGCGAGCGCAGCATCTCGCGCTTCACCGTCGACCGCGCGATGCCACGACAAAGGACGTCGGACACCTTGATGAAGTGCGGGCGCAGCGACATCACGGTCTCGAGGTTCGAGTGGCGCGTGCCGACGTCATCGATCGCGACGCCGAAGCCCATCGCGGTGTACGCCGCGAGCGCGCGCTTGAACGAGGCGAAGTTCTCGATCGCGAGGCGCTCCGTGATCTCGAAGACGATGTTCGCGGGCGTCAGGCCGGCGGCCGAGATCAGGTTCCCGACCTCGACCTCGATGAACGCCGAGTCATAGAACGACATCGGCAGGAGGTTCACGAACAGGCGGTGGACCGGCTCGAGGGTCTTCGCGCTGCGCAGCGCGCCGCGGAAGCAGGCGCGATCGAGCTCGACGGTGAGATCGACCTCGTCGGCGATCGCGAACAGGGTCGCCGGCGACTCGAGGGCGCTGCCGCGTGGCCCGCGGGTCAGCGCCTCGTACGCGAAGATGTCGCCGGTCCCGAGGTCGACGATCGGCTGGTATACCGACGACAGACCCTCGCCGAGGATGATGTCCTGCAGCGTCGAGCGATCGCGGTGCGCCTTGCGCTCGCGCAGGTTGCGCGTGTTGTCCTGCGCCTCGCTGACGAGGCGGGCGGTGAGCCGCTCGGGCCGGATCAGCGAATTGCCGAGCACGCGCGCCGCCCCGACCGTGATCCGCGGCTGCTCGCGAAGGACGTCCTTCACCATCGGCGCCAGCGACTCCTCGACCGCCCGCTCGACGGTGGCCGCGAGGGCCTCGAGATCGGTGCGAACGCCGGGCGCACGTGGCGCGAGGATCACCATGTAGCCGTCGCCGTCGCCGGACCGGCAGACGAGATCGGCGGGTTCGAGGGTGTTGCCGCGCATGCGATCGAGCACTGCCGCGGCGTGATCGTAGATCTCGCTATGGTGCTGGACGCCGAGGTCGAGCTCGACCTTGTGGAGGCGAGACAGATCGACGAGCAGACACGACAGCGCGCGGTCGCGATTGAGGATCGCGGTGACCTCGTGCATCCGCTCCTGGTACGGGCGGAACTTGTCGATCTCGGGCGGCTTGCCGAACGGCCGCGATGCCGAGCGCGGGCCCTCGCCCGGCGTGTCGCCCGAGAAGAACTGGACGCGACCGGGACCACCTCGCTTGGCGCTGCGCAGCGCGGACTCGGCGGCGGTCAGCAGGCCCTCGGGATCCGCGGCATCGTCGGGCAGACACGCGACGCCGATCGACAGCGTCAGCCGGCGCCCGCCCGGCATCTCGGTCGCCCCGACGGCATCGCGCAGGCGTGCCGCCTTGGTCAGCGCGCCGGCCTTGGCGGTCTCGGGCAGCAGCAGCACGAACTCCTCGCCCGAGTACCGCGCGACGACATCGGACGTCCGGACGCGATCGGGCGAGTCGTCCTCCTGCAGCACGACCGCGAGCCGGCGCAGGATGTCGTCGCCCGCCTGGTACCCGAGGTCGTAGTTGACGCTCGCGAAGCCGTCGATATCGGCGATCAACAGCGACATCGGCTGGCCGTAGCGCAGCGCGCGCGCGATCTCCTCGCGCAGCCGCTCCTGGAACGCGCGGTGCGTGTACAGGCCGGTCAGCCCGTCGCGCAGCGTGAGCGCATCGAGCTGGTGCCCCATCTGCGCGAGCTGCTCGGTCGCCGCGGAGATCTCCCGACCGCGGACCTCGAGCTGCGCCTCGAGGACCCGCTCGTGCTCGCGCAGCTGCGTGTTGGCGAGGCTGAGCTCGCCGAGCAAGCGATGGTTGTCGCGCTCGAGGCGAAACGTGTGGACGAGCTGATCGACGACCTGCATCAGGTCCTGCAGCTTCCAGGGCTTGGTGATCACGTAATGGAGGTGACCCGCGTTGATCGCGGTGATCAGGTCCTCGGACTCCGGGAACCCGGTGACGACCGCGCGCCGGCAGTGCGGACGGATCTCCGCGATGCGCGCGAGGAGCTCGGGGCCGGCGAGGCCGGGCATCCGCAGATCCGCGAGCACGCACGAGACCTCGGGGTTTGCCTGAACGAGCTCGAGCGCCTCGACACCGCTGCCCGCGAGCAGCACGCTGCACCGGGCACGCAGCACGCGCCCGAGGGCGTTGAGGTTGGTGCGATCGTCGTCGACACAGATGACGATCGGCTTGACTGCCTCGTCTGTGCCCGCCTGGTCCAGGTCGGAAACTGCCAATGTGGCTCCAGTATCGACCGTCTCACGTGAGGTGTGAAGAGGATCGCGGCGGTCCCACGGCGCGCAGATCCGCGCCTGTCTGCCTACATGCCGAACAAGCTGAACGTCGTGATGCCAAACACCCGCTCGATCAACCACTTGATCGAGACGAGGACCAGGGGTGTCGCCGCCACGGCCAGCACGATCCTCCGGTAGCGGTCGGCCCCGAGGGCGCGCGCGAGCGCCCAGAACACGGGGAGCGCGACCGCGACGATGGTCAGCTGGCCGATCTCGACCCCGACGTTGAACGACAGCAGCGGGACGATCACGTGGGTCGGCGGCAGCAGCTCGTCGAGGACGCTCGCGAAGCCGAGGCCGTGCACGAGGCCGAACCCGAACGTCAGAGCGAACCGCCAGCGCACATCGGGGAGGATCACGTTCTCGATCGCGGTGTAGAGGATCGAGGCGGCGATCACGCTCTCCACGAAGCGCGATGGGAGATGGATCCAGCCGAGCGAGGCGGCGATCAGCGACAGGCTGTGCGCGACGGTGAACGCGGTGACGATCGCGCCGGTCGAGCGCAGGGCGGCGAGCGGCGAGCGCACTTGCCAGCTCCGATCCTCGCCACGCTTGAGCACGACGACCAGCAGCAGGGCGAGCACGAAGCAGACGTGATCGACGCCGCCGTAGATGTGGTCCATCCCGTAGCCGATCCAGTCGGCGATCGACGACGTCGATCCCGCATGCACCACGAGCTTCGGCCTTTGCGCTCGGACGACGATCGGATCGACCTGTTTCCCCGGCGCATGGACGGTGAGGATCGCCTCGTGGCGCGGGTCGACCGCGAAGAACCGGGTGAAGTCGAGCGAGAGCTCGTCGATCTCCTCGGGGCAGGTCACGGTCCAGGTCACGACGACGAAGTGGTTGTCGGCGTCGGGGCCCGCGCGCGGGTCACGGACGTCGCACGCCGCACCCGACGGCAACGCGACGGCGAACCAGGTCGCGATGTCCGCGCTGACCTTGTCCGCGGAGGCGAGCACCTCGGGCAGCGTCGGGCGCGCATCGTCGGGGAGCCCGAGCGGTCCCGTGGCATCGGCCGGCGCGATTGTCAGCGAGACGGTGACCCGCGCACCGTCGACGGTGAGCTCGGTGTACTTGACCGAGCTCTGGTGCGCGGCCGCCGGCACCGCGAGAGCGGCGAGCAGCGAGAGCACGAGGACGATGCGGGCCACGGTGAGGTTCTAGCGTAGCCGCTGGCCGTGGAGATAGACGGCGCGCGGCGCGAGTAGCGCGCTGGCGGCGGTTCGCGGACAACGGATCGTCCGGGCGGCCAGCCCTGCGATCTCGGAGCGTTGCAGGGGCGCTAGTACTGGCAGACGTACGCGTACATGCCGGTACCGGCGGGCGGCGGCGCGCACGGGCGGTCGTCCCAGGTGCCGTCCTGATCTCCTTCGATGATCGCGCAGTCTTCCTCGAACGTGCCGTTCGCGTTGTTCGGCTCGCCCGCGCGCCAGTTCGAGTACGTCACGCCGACGGTGACCGGGTCGGCCGCGTTGCCGAGCCAGGTGAAGCTGCCCTCCGCCACCCGGTCGCTCGCGCCGATGAACGCATCGGTCAGGCCGATCAACGAGCGCACGGTCGCGTTGGTCTGCGCGCTCTTGATCACCGCGAGCTTGCTGCCGAACGCGGTGCACGCGGCCTCGGCATTGACGTACGTCAACGGGCCGGTGAAGTAGACGAAGCACGAGCCGGTCATCGGATCGGTCGCCCGCGCCGCCCCGCCCGCGCACAGCCGCGCGTCGACCGGCGGGGCATCGATCACGATCGGCGCGTCGTTCGAGCGCGGGCCGTCGATCGCGGACGCATCCGTGGGCAGGTTCTCCTCGAGCGTCGCCCCACAGCCGGCGAGCACGGCGATCGCGATGGCGACCCTGATGCCCATCCTTACATTGTGCCGAATTTCGGCTGATGGGTGCACGAGATTTGACGAAGCCTCGGTGAGGCCTCGGGGAGCGCCGCGCCGCGTCGCCGGACATTAGTGCTAGGTTCCGCCAACATGAGCCGTCAGTCCGTCGCGCAGCAGTCAGTCGCGCACCACCCAATTGTCTTTGTCATGGCTGCCGGGTTGGGAACACGGATGAAGAGCGAGACGCCGAAGGTCCTCCACCGGATCGCCGGGCGTCCGATGTTGCACTGGGTCGTCACCGCGGCGCGAACCGCAGGCGCGACCCGCGTCGTCGCGATCCTCGGGCACAAGCACGAGCTCGTGAAGGCCGCGCTCGACGCGAGCTTCGGTGCGGGCGAGGTCCAGGTCGCGCTCCAGCCCGAGCAGCGCGGGACCGGA
>Ga0102851_10003141_pt1 | contig 10206 bp, 10 predicted proteins | sample Mud3Dept3metaG_FD_79558 | JGI IMG/M metagenome (GOLD analysis project Ga0102851, IMG submission 79558) | Freshwater wetland microbial communities from Ohio, USA, analyzing the effect of biotic and abiotic controls - Mud 3 Core 4 Depth 3... | ecosystem: Environmental > Aquatic > Freshwater >...
GGCCGTCTCCAGAACCTGTGGAGGCGTTCGGGTCCCGGCCATCACATCTACGATGGTCCAGCCCACCGCCGGCATGTAAAAATGGATATTGAGGCATTTCTCCGGTCGTTGAGTGGCGCTTTCGATCCGGGAGACCGGAATGGATGAGCTGTTCGTGGCTAAAAGAGCACCTTTCGGAGCCAAGGAATCGATCTGGGCCCAGACTTTTCTCTTCAGTTCGATGACTTCCGGTACCACCTCGATGACCAAATCCGTATCCTTTACCGCTTCAGCTAATTCCTTGGCTATCTTGACTTTGCCGACTCCCTTCTCCCACTCTTCCGCACCCATGGTGGGACTTTTCCCCAAAAATTTCATCATCCCCTTGATTTTCTGAATCATTTTTTGGAAAACCTGAGGGTCCTGGTCATAACCGCGGACCTCATAACCATAGTAAGCCGCCTGGATCGCAATCTGAGTCCCCAGAGTGCCCAGGCCTATAACACTGATTTTTTTAATGGCCATCTCTTTCTTTTCTCCTTTCTCGCGTTTTGAAATGAAAACCAAAAGATCGCAGGAAAATATCAGGCTTCCGAGTATTCTATCCCTTTGCCCTCCGAGCCCAACCTCTAGACTTTTCTTAGGTAATCCTTCTGACTGAAAAAGGTCAACCGGTCGTCCGCCTCGAATCCTCTGTTCCGGGTATCATGCGATCGCCAGCCTGCCGGGGCATGGCGCATAAAAAAGGGATGGGGAGTCAGCCCCCCCATCCCTGAGAAACGGAGTTTCTCTACCGGATTACTTGCTGCATCTTGGATTCCCTGTTTCTTTGATCGGGACAGCCACTTTATCCATCGGGATCATGATCGGAGTCCCAGCAAAGGGAAAAGGAAAGAGCGATGATTTTGCCTGGATTTCACCGATGGGTCCGGGCATCATGATTTGATGGTCGCAGGCCCGCATGATCTGCTTCCCGACGAGACTGTTGTATTCCATTCCTTCCCAGGCCTTGATGATCGTTTCGGGACTAAAAGACTTCGCCCTCTTGACCGCTTCGAAGAAGAACATGGCCCCATTATAAGAATAACCGAGATTCGCAGCTGGCCAAGGGTGTTTGGTGTCCTTAAACTTTTTGTTCCATCTTTCCAGGAAGGCCTTGTTCTGCGGGGTGTCGATCGTGGGCAGATAGGTGCTGTTTACAAAACTTCCCACCGCGACCGGCCCGATATCGGGGAGTTGAACGTCATCATCCATGAAGTAGGTTGCGTAACGGATTGGAGGCTTTATCCCCATCTGGGCTCCCTGCTTCATCAGGGTCGCCAAATCGACTCCATAGTTCCCGGTAAAAATGATCTCGGCCCCGCTGGCCAGGATCTTCGTAATGTAAGGGCCGAAATCCTTGGTCCCGATGGGAGCATAATCTTCTCCCACAATTTTCGCGTCCGGAATTTCCTTGCTGATTACTTTCTTGAAATCATCGGCCACGGCATGGCCAAAGGCATAATCCTGATTCATGAGATAAAACTTCCGCCAGGGTTTGGTCTTGAAAAATTCGGCATACGCACGCGCACGATTGGTAGTCGTAAAGCAAGTGCGAAACATGTAGGGGGTAAAATTTTTCCCCGTAAGGAAATCGGACTCCGCCCCGAAATTTACAAAGATGACTTTATTCTTTTCGGCCACATCCATCAACGCCTGGGCTATCGCCGTGGAGGTGAGCTGAAAGATGAATTGAGCACCATCCTGCATAATCGCCTTAGTGGCCTTGCGTGCAGCCACATCCGGTTTGAGCTGGCTGTCTTCAGGCATGAGCTTCACTTGTTTCCCCAGAAGCCCGCCGGCAGCATTGATTTCATCCACGGCAAATTGTACTCCCCAGACCGAGCGGTCCCCTATGTCTTTCATGGGGCCGGAAATGGGGTCAATCTGGACGATGTTCACCGTGTCGGCGGCCCAGGCCTGGCCAGCGATAAGAATCGTCATTCCAAGAATCACGGGTATCAAGCTTTTCCATCTGAGAGACAACATATATTCCTCCTTTTTCATTTTTTTCGCAGGGCATCGATTGCCTTAGAGACTTTCCTTCATGGGAACCATCGATATACCGTCCTTCTTTATAAAGTAGAGAAACCCGTCTTTATCAGAAAAGCGTTTGATTCTACCTCCTTTCTTCGGTCGAGGCCAAAATCTTCCTGTTTTTCCGCTCAGACTTCCAAATATTTTTCCCTGACCTCATGCGCTTCCTTCAGCTCCTGGCTGGTGCCGTGGAAGACGATCTTCCCCTTGGACATGACGTAGATTCGCCCCGCCAGGCGCAGGGCCACCCGCAGGTTCTGCTCCACCAGGAGAATGGGAATGTTGTGCTGGTGGATATCCTGGATCACTTGCTCCACCGTTTTCACTATCAGCGGGGCGAGTCCTTCGGTCGGCTCATCGACCAGGAGGACTTCCGGGTTGCCCATGAGGGTCCGGGCGATGGTCAGCATCTGCTGTTCGCCTCCGGAGAGAAAACCCCCTTTCTGCTTGTCCCGGACCTGCAAACCCGGGAAGTACTTGTAGACTTTTTCCACGTTCCACCCGTCTCCGTTGCTTTTCTGCCCCGGTTTGACCCCCATGATCAGGTTTTCCCGTACGCTCAAAGATGGGAAGATTCTTCGATCCTCGGGAACATAGCCCACCCCCATCTTGGCAATATCGAAGGGTGGCAATCCGGCCACGTTCCGCCCTTTGAAAAGGACCTCTCCGGATCGGGGGGAGACTAATCCGATGATGGATTTGAGGGTGGTGCTCTTGCCCACCCCGTTCCGTCCCAGGAGACAGACGATTTCTCCGGTATCGACATTCAGGGAGATTCCCTGGAGGATGTGACTCTGCTCGTAGAAAGTGTTCAGGTCTTTGATCTCCAACAACATGGGCTATTCCTCCTTTTCCTCCCCCAGATAGGCGTCTTTCACCTTTTGGTTCTGCCGGATTTCATCGGGGGGGCCCGAGGCCAGGATCTCCCCGTAATAGATAACCGTAATCCGGTCGGCCAGGCTGAAGACGACCTCCATGTCGTGCTCGACGATGATCAAGGTTTTCCCCTGGGTCACCCGCCCGATGAGCTTCACCGCCTCGCGGGTCTCTTCGGAAGACATGCCCGCCGTGGGTTCATCCAGAAGGATCAGCTCGGGCTCCGTGGCAATGGTCAGCCCAATCTCCAAGGCCCGCTGCTGGCCGTAGGAAAGGAGCCCGGCCAACACGTCCTTTCGGTCCTGCAGCCCGATCTGCTCCAGGACCTTTTCGGTCTGCTCCTGGATGTTCTTCATCCGATCCAGACGGGAGAACAGGTTGTACCGGATTTTGTTCCTGGAAAGAATCGCGTTGCGCACATTCTGGAAGACGGTCATGGTCCGGAAGATATTGGTGATCTGGAAAGAGCGGGCCAGGCCGTGCCGGTTCAGCTTGTAGGGAGAGGTCCCGGTCACATCCATTCCCTTGAAGAAGACCTTTCCCTTGCTGGGCAGGTATTTCCCGGTTATGATGTTGAAGATGGTGCTCTTCCCCGCCCCGTTCGGCCCGATGATGGCATGCCGTTCTCCCTGCTGGACGCCCAGATTGATCCCGAAGAGGACTTCCAGCCCCTCAAAATCTTTATAGATGCCCTGCAACTCCAGAATAGGATTCCCCGATTTCCCGGCCGCTTCGGCCATGGCTTTCCCCCCCCTATTTTTTCTTCCGCACAACCCCCATGATTCCCTGGGGGGCAAAAAGGACAACGGCGATGAAAATCAGGCCCAGAATCAACTCCCAGCGGTCGGTGAAGCTGCTCAGATATTCCGAAAGGTAGACGAAAATCCCCGAGCCGATGATGGGGCCCCAGAAAAAACCGGTCCCGCCGATGTAGGCCATAAAAAGAACGTTGGTGGACATCATCCCGTCGATCACGCTGGTGGCAATGAACTCCTGAAACTGAGCGTAAAGGGCCCCCGAAATCCCCGCCAGGAAACCCAGGATCGTTAGGAAGGTCAGTTTCGTGGCTTGAACGTTGAATCCCACGAACTTGGCCCGCTCCTCGTTGGATTTGATGGACAGGGCCACGTTGCCCATGGGGGTTTTGGTGAAGTACCAGCAGAAATAGAGGCAGGCCCCGATGATAATCAGGGCAATATAATAAAAGGTCACCGGGTTTTTCATGGAGAGGCCGAAAAGGTCGGGCTTGGGGAATTTACCCAGGCCGTCGTCTCCTCCGGTCACATCCCGCCATTTCCACACAATGGCCCATATGAGTTGATTAAAAGCCAGCGTCAGGAGGGCAAAGTAAGTCCCGCTCATCCGCACCAGGAAGGCCCCCAGGAGAAAAGCCACCAGGGCTGAGGTCAACGCCCCCAGAAAAATGCCGCTTAAAAAAGAGAGACCGGGGATATGCAGCCATCCGAGCACGGACGCGTATGCCCCCAATCCAAAATAGACCGCGTGGCCGAAGGAGAACATACCCCCTTCGTTGAGCATCATCTTCCAGGTCATAGCAAAGAGGGTGAGGAGGATGATCTCGGTGATCATGCGCAGCTGGAATTTCGGGGCAAAGAAAGGAAACAGGATCAAGATGACCGCAACGGCGATGGCCAGCAGGGATCCCTTCTTGGTTTTCATGAGATCCTCCCCTTCTCCCCGAAGAGCCCAGAGGGCTTGATGATCAGTACGATGGCCATGAGCAGGAAGGCAAAGACGATGGCGAAACGGGGAATCAAGAGAATTCCGAAGGAGGAGAGCTGTCCGATGAGAAAAGACGCGACCACCGCTCCGACCAGGCTTCCCAGCCCCCCGGTAACGGTGACCACGAAGCAATCCACCAGGATCTCTCCGGCCATGCCCGGGTAGGTGCTGATGAAAGGCCCGGCAATGACCCCGGCCAGTCCGGCCAACCAGGTCCCGATGCCCATGACCAGCATAAAGACTCTGGGGGTGTTAGTACCCAGGGCGCTGACCATATCCCGGTCAGCGACCGCCGCCCGCACCGTAATTCCCAGCCGGGTCTTCATCAAGATGTAGGCCATGAAGGCCAGAACCACGATGGAGAAGAAGAGAATGAAAAGGCGGTAGGCCGGGTACACATTTCCCACGATATTGACCGCCCCGGAGAGGGCCGCGGGGATGGGCACGGGGAGAGGTTCCGTCCCCCAGACCCACTTTACCACTTCCATAACCACGAAGGCGATTCCCGCGGTAAGCACGAATTCCTGCACGTGCCCGCTCGCATGGACCCGCCGGAGGAGGAACCTTTCCATCAGGATTCCCAGGAAGCCCACCAGAATCGGACATAGGATCAGGCCAATCCAGAAACTGCCGATCCATTTGAGCATCTGGTAGGAGAAATAAGCCCCCAGCATGTAAAAGGAGGCATGGGCCAGGTTCAGCACGCTCATCATGCCGAAGACCAGGGTAAGGCCGGAGGCGACCAGGAAGAGGAGCATTCCGTAGGCCAAACCATGAAGGATCTGAATGACGATGGTGGACCCAATGGCATCCATAGACATTTTCCTTTCCGCGAATTCCTAGCTGGGTTCTGAATCAATCTATTCAAGCGTGAGACGGATGGGTAGTCTCATTTCTTTCTGACCCTGGAGAGAAAGCTCGCCTGCCACGGAGGGTTTGAAGGTGGCAATTTCTCGAATCTCTCCTGCCGGAAATGAGTTCGTAAGGCCCTTCGCCGGAAATCTTGCTCAGGATAGAAGACAAGCCTTCCCCCCGTGCCCCGAGCGAATAAAATTTGCCAAGAGAGACTATAATTTATAGGTTTTTTCCCTGTCAAGCGAAAAAGGGGCAGCGATTTTGCCCCTTTCGCTCAAACCTATTGATCTTCCCTTCCGGTCAGGTAGTTGGAAGCCAGAGGTCGATGGATGACTTGACTTCCATCCGGGTGGGGCAAAGAGAATCGGAAAACGATTTGGAAGAAAGTCTGAATCACTTTGAAAGTGGCTCCCCAAAGAATCTCTTCTTCGCCCGTCTCCCGATGGACCAGGCAGGGAAACTCCCAGGGGCTGGGAATACCCTGGGCTATGAGCTTTTCCGGAACTTCCAGAGAATAAATGGCGTAGTTTTGAGGATTAAAAAAAGCGGATAGGGGAATGGGAACGATCTTTTCCACTTCCCAGCTGAGCTTGGGTTGCCAGGAGTGTTTCACTCTGCCCACGAGGGGAAAGATGATCCATCGCCGGCTGGAAAGGGGGTAGGTGGGCAGAGGTCCCAGGAATTCCACGTTGAACGGGCTGAGCCGCAGCTCTTCCCAGCTTTCCCTCAGGGCATTCCCCAGGAGAAAAAGGATTTGATCGTAGGCTTCTTTTCCCCTCTTCCTGGCCGGTTCCAGACCCGGGCCCCCGATTCCAGGCAGGAGCTTGAATCGCAGCAGTTTCTGAATAAAGGAATCCAAGAAGGAGTGAATTCCTCCGCCGGGAGCGCAGAGGTCTCCCGGCTGCAGGACTTTCTTGGATCTTTTATTCAGGAGGAAAACGTACTCGCCGGGTGCCTGTTCTCCCGACTTCCGCTCTTCTCGAAAAAAAAGTGGCAGGAGAACCGCCCCTCCGGCAAAGCTTTCCTCTTTTTCTTTTTGCCGCTCGATGAAAGCAAACTGCTCTACATAATCCACGGGTACCCCGGAGAGGGCATCAATTACCCGCTGCCGGAAGCCTGCCTGATCTTGAAAAAGGTCCGGGCCCATGATCGATAGAATACCGGAAAAAATAAAAATATCAAAGGCCAAATTCCAAATTGACAAACCCGAATCCAAATTTCAAAATGTCTTTAAGCCCCAGGAACAAGGAAAAGAGGTGCATGACAATGCTCGATTTTACCCACGTCCCGGTCATCGACAACCACAGCCATCCCTTTGACCTTGAGAAGGTAACCCTGGATGCCGATTCCCTGGCAAAAGTTTTTTTTCATGGAATCGGCGATATCCCCCAGGAGGGAGTCAAAAAGGCGAAGCTGTGGGGGACCACGGATGAACTCCGATATCACTTGCGCAACATGGGAGTCGTCCAAACCATGGTTTGCCAGCTATCCAAGCTATTGGGCTGTCCCGCCGAGTTGGAGGCCGTGGCCGCCGAACGGAATCGGAGAACTTCGAAGGATTTCCCGGCCTATGCCAAATTCCTTTATGAAGACGCGGGAATTGTCGGGTCGGTTTTGGACACCGGCCTGCCCAAGAAAGATCCCCTCCTCGAATTAATCCCCGGAAAAGTAATGAGGCTCTTTCAGATGGACCCGCTCATCGATCAGTTGATCGGAAAAACAGATTCCTACAGGGAATTTCTGCGTGAATACCAGGAGGGGCTGAATGGGGCGGTAAAACAGAACGGATTTATGGGGGTCAAATGCCATCTGGCTGAACAGGTTGGTTTCGCAGTCAAGCCGGTTTCGGATGGGGAGGCGGAAACGATATTTGCCGATGCTAAAGCTAAGAATTCTGAGGCCTTCAAGAAGCTCTATGTAGCAGTCTTCACCCACACGCTTCTCCAGTGCCAGGAGCTGAAAATTCCCATCCATCTGCATACCGGGTGCACGGGGGGACTCTGGAATGGACCTATTTCCGATGCTGATCCCTTCCTGTTGGTTCCCCTCATCAGACAGCCCGGGTTCCTTCAAACCAGGATTGTCTTCCTCCACGGGGCCTATCCGTGGCTTCAGCATGCGGCTGAACTGGCCCACTCCTTTCCCCATGTATGGGTAGACATGAGCTGGACGACCCCCTGGGTTTCCCTGCGTCTGGCCGAGTGCTACAGGGACGTAATCGGAATCGCTCCTCTCTCCAAGATTATGGTTGGAAGCGGCGGCCATGACACCCCGGAAATCCCCTGGCTGGCCGGCAAAACCGCCAAGCTCGCCCTGGCAGAGGTCCTGGGGGATGCGGTCCGACTGGGTCTCCTGACTTCCAAGCAGGCGGAAAAGGCGGGGCAAATGATCCTGCACGACAACGCCGCACGGATGTACAGCAATCATTCATAGCACAGTTCGAAGGCGTTCTGGATCACTTCAATACGCGGAGCGGGAGGGAGGAGTTCTACGGCCACTACGTCAAAACGGGCGGGGATGTCGAAAAGCTTATTCTGGTTCAAATAGACCAGGGCGACTTTGGAGAGCTGGCGCTGTTTCCTTTCATGGACCGCGGCTGCCGGTCCTCCGAAATCTTTTGTCGCCCGGGTTTTCACCTCGATGAAGACCAGCGTACTCTTGTCCCGGGCGATAATGTCGATTTCCCCCAGGCGGCATTTGAAATTCCTTTCCAGGATTCTGTATTTCAGCTCCTTGAGCTTTGAAATGGCCAACTCCTCGCCTTTTTTCCCGAGGGAGAGTCGCTCTTGGGTCATAGCAGGGATAGCTGGCAGATCGGGCGGAAAGATTGGCGGTGGATGGGGCAGCATCCGTGCTCCCGGAGGGCCTGGAGGTGCTCCCGGGTCCCGTATCCTTTGTGTCTGGCGAAATTGTACTGAGGATATCTCTCGTGGTAATCCACCATCAGCCGGTCCCGGGTGACTTTGGCCACGATGGAGGCTGCGGCGATGGAGAGGCATCTCCCGTCGCCTTTGGGAATGGCCTGTTGCTTCAGCGGAAGATCGAGAGTGTGGAGTCCGTCGATGAAGAGGCAGTCCGGAGGCAGGGAGAGGCTCTGCAGCGCCAGTTTCATGGCTTTCAGGGAGGCCCGGAGAATGTTCAGCCGGTCAATCTCCTCGGCCTCCACGATTCCAATCCCCGTTCCCAGGGCTTCTTTTTGGATGAGGGAGAGAGCCTTCTCCCTCTGTTCCGCGGTCAGAGTCTTTGAATCCGCCACCCCTCTCAGGCTGCGCAAGGGGGGAAGAATGACCGCTGCGGCCACAACCGGCCCCGCCAATGGGCCCCTGCCGGCTTCATCCAGCCCGGCGATAACCCGGAAGCCCTGGCTTCGGGCCTGCGTCTCGAAGGGTTCCCATTTCATAAGAAACCGATTTAAGATTCCAGATTTAAGATTGCAGATTCTAAAAAAGTTTGGGGGTCAATCTGAAATCTGAAATTAATTGGTTCTCTGCTCGCGGATCCGAGCGGCTTTGCCCCTGAGTGCTCGGAGGTAGTAGAGCTTGGCCCGTCGCACCTTTCCTCTCTGCACAATTTCAACGTGGTCAATGGCGGGGGAATGGGTGGGAAAGATCCGCTCCACGCCCACTCCATAGGAGACTTTCCGCACCGTGAAGCTGGCCCGGCTGGCACCCCGCCGTTTGCGGATCACGATTCCCTCAAAAACCTGAATCCGTTCTTTTTCCCCCTCTTTAATCTTCACATGGACCTTGACCGTGTCTCCAGCCCGGAAATCGGGTATGTCCATGCGCATCTGTTCTTTTTCCAGCTGTTCAATCGCTCTCATGACAACCTCCAAATATGAAAAGATAGCTTTCCGATAAAAATGATCTGCCCAAAGCCCTTCATGGCAGGCGTAGGGGCGGGTTTCAAACCCGCCCCTACACGCGATCGTGAATCGATGGCTTCTATCTGATGCCTTCCCGGCTCTTCAATTCATCCAGATATTCACGGTCTTCTTCGGACAATTCGGCCCGCTCCAGCAGATCGGGCCTCCTCAAGTAGGTCCGCTTCAGAGACTCCCTCCGTCTCCACCTCTTGATCTCCGCATGGTTTCCGGAGAGAAGGACTTCGGGAACCTCCATATCGCGAAAGACGGGCGGCCGGGTGTATTGAGGGTATTCCAGAAGCCCGTCCGAAAAAGATTCTTCTTCCACGGACTGCTCGCTGCCCAAAAACCCGGGAATATACCGGCTAACCACTTCCATGAAGACCAAAGCGGGGATTTCGCCCCCGCCGAGGACGTAATCTCCGATGGATATTTCCCTGTCGACTATCCCCATCCGGACTCTTTCGTCCAGCCCTTCATAGCGGCCGCAGATCAGGATCCAGTGCTTCTGCGCACTCAGGTCTCTGGCCAAACTCTGGTGCAAACGTTCCCCTTGAGGGGTCAGCAGGATCGTCCGGGCTTCGGGATGATGCAATTTGATTTCCTCTACGGCACGGAAAATGGGGTTGGCCTTCATGACCATGCCGGCGCCGCCGCCATAAGGATAATCGTCCGTCGTCCGGTGCTTGTCCGCTGTGAAATCCCGCAGGTTCCAGATTCGGACCTGAAGGATCCCCTTGTCCAGAGCCTTTTTTATCAGGCTCTCCGACAGGGGGGATCGGAATATCTCCGGAAAAATCGTCAGAATATCA
>Ga0102851_10003142_pt1 | contig 10201 bp, 6 predicted proteins | sample Mud3Dept3metaG_FD_79558 | JGI IMG/M metagenome (GOLD analysis project Ga0102851, IMG submission 79558) | Freshwater wetland microbial communities from Ohio, USA, analyzing the effect of biotic and abiotic controls - Mud 3 Core 4 Depth 3... | ecosystem: Environmental > Aquatic > Freshwater >...
CTCACATCGTGGTCCTGACTCTTCCCATCTCCTTCCTCCTCGGCCTCCTCATCGCGTTCGGCAGAATGAGCGCTGACTCCGAGATCGTGGCGCTACGCGCGTCCGGCGTCGATCCGGCGCGGCTCTACCGCCCGGTGGGCCTTCTGGCCGTTCTCTGCTTCGCCCTGTCTCTGGTTCTGATCCTCGAGGCCGTCCCCCGCGGCAACCGGCTGCTGGCGGAGATGCGGCTTCGGCTGGCGACGTTCGCGGTGGCCCAGAGGATCCAGCCCGGCGTTTTCTCGCCGGAGCTCGGCGGCATCCGGATCTTCGTGGAGGACGCCACTTCGGACCGCCGGTCCCTGACCCGCCTTTTCGTGTCGGACCGGTCGCACGACGACGGCGAGCGCCTCACGGTCGCGCCGCGCGGCTGGCTGGAGATCGACGAGGTCGCCGGAAGTCTCTGGCTCCGGCTCGACGAGGCGGTGACCCATCACGCCAGCTCGGCCGATCCCCGGAAATACGACCTCTCCTCGGGAACCGTTCGCGTCCTTCTCCGGGAGGGCGACCCGAGGCAGGGCCTGGGTCCCCGGCACCTCCGCGAGCAGACGCTGCCCGAGATGCTCGGGACGGCCCGGGACCCCCAGAAGAGCCTCATCGAGAGGCGCACCGCCTGGATCGAGATCCACAAGAAGTTCTCGCTGCCTGCGGCCGCCCTCCTGTTCGGGCTCGTGGGTCTGCCGCTCGGCATCGTGACCCGCCGGGGTGGCCGGGCCGCGGGCTTCGCGGTCTCCGTCGCGATCGTCCTCGGGTACTACGTTCTCCTCGCATCCGGAGAGGCCCGCGCGGTCGACGGCAAGATCTCCCCCGCCCTCGCGATGTGGCTCCCGAATCTGCTCCTTCTCGTCCTCGGCATCGTGGCCCTCGCGCGCGTTCGGCGCGACCGCTCTGTCATCCCGACTCTGCGGTGGCCGGTCCCGCGACGTGCCGGCGCCGCCGGCGGAATGGCCGCCGACTCGGCGGGCGCCACGGCGCCCCCTCCGCGGGTCCGCGGGGCCGCTGCGTCCGGCCGCGTCGTCCTCCTCGTGGATCGTTACGTGTCCGGGAGGTTCCTCACCCTCTTCACCCTCGCCCTCCTCTCGATGACGATCCTCTACGTTCTCATCGACTACCTCGAGATCTCCGACGACATCGTCAAAAACCGGACGCCCGCGCGGATCGTCGTCGCGTACTACGAGGCCTTCCTCGCGCCGATCCTCCTGGACCTCATCCCCTTCGCCTTCCTCGTCGCCGCCCTCATCACGACGGCCGGGCTCGTCCGCTCCGGAGAGGCCACGGCGCTCCTGGCGCACGGGGTCTCCCTGTTCCGCATGGTGGCCTCGCTCCTGCTCCTCGCAGCGGTGACGGGCGTCGCGCTTTTCTTCTTCGCCGAGCGGGTGGTCCCCCGGGCGGCGGCCGACGCCGACCGCCTCAAGGCGAGGATCCTCAAGCATCCCGAGCCCGCCCGCGGCGCCGCGACGCGGTGGTTCCGCGGGCAGGCGGGCCGTTTCCTCTCCGCCGAGGCCTACGACCCGAAGACCCGCGGCCTCGCGGGCCTGTCGGTCGTGGAACTCGACCCTGCCACGTTCCGGATGAAGAGCCGCACGGCGGCCGCCGTGGGCCAGGTCGTCGCAGGCCGCGGGATCGCTGCGCAGGACGGCTGGATGAGGTCCTTCGCGTCCGAGGGCGCCTCGCTTTTCATGGCCCGGGAGGGCCGGTTCTTCGTGGACGCCCCCGAGGCGGCCGACGGCTTCTCCTCGTCACAGGCCGATCCGCGCCAGATGACCGTGCGCCAGCTCGCCCGATTCATCGAAGCGCGCCGCCGGGCGGGGGCGGACGTCGCCGTTCTCGCGACGGGCCTTCACCTCAAGCCGGCCACCGCCTGCTCCGCTCTCCTCCTCACGCTCATCGGACTCCCCTTCGCGTTCCGGTTCGGGCGGCGCGGCGCCGTCGCGGGGATCGGGGTCGCCATCCTGCTCGGCCTCGGCTACTTCTTCGTCACCGGGCTCTTCGTGAAGCTCGGCGAGGCGGGCGCCCTCCCGCCCGTCCTCGCCGCCTGGTCGCCCAACGTCCTCTTCGGCCTCGGGGCCGCGTACGGCCTCCTCGGCGTCAGAACCTGAGGCTCAGGTTCCCTCTTCCCAGCCGGCGAGGTACTTCTCCTGCGCCGGCGTGAGCCGGTCGATCGCGATCCCCATCGAAGCCAGCTTCAGCCGGGCGATCTCCGCGTCGATCGCCGCCGGAATGGAGTGGACTTTCCGCTCGAGGGTCGCGTGGTTGCGGACCATGTACTCGGCGCCGAGGGCCTGGTTCGCGAACGACATGTCCATGACCGAGGCCGGGTGCCCTTCGGCCGCCGCGAGGTTGATGAGACGCCCGTCGCCGAGCAGGAAGACCGTCCGCCCGTCCTTCAGCCGGAACTCCTCCACGAACTCGCGGATCCTGCGCCGCGACGCCGCCCGCTTCTCCAGCGACGGGATGTCGATCTCCACGTTGAAATGGCCCGAGTTCGAGACCACGGCGCCCGACTTCATCACCGCGAAGTGCTCGTCGGCGAGGACGTCCTTGTTGCCCGTCACCGTGACGAAGACGTCGCCGATCCGGGCCGCCTCCGACATCGGCATCACGCGGAAGCCGTCCATCGCGGCCTCGATCGCCCGGACCGGGTTGATCTCGGTCACGACGACGTTCGCCCCGAGGCCCTTCGCGCGCATCGCCACGCCCTTGCCGCACCAGCCGTAGCCGGCCACCACGACGTTGAGCCCGGCCATCAGGAGGTTGGTGGCGCGGATGATCCCGTCGATCGTCGACTGGCCCGTGCCGTAGCGGTTGTCGAAGAAGTGCTTGGTCTCGGCGTCGTTCACCGCGAGGACGGGAAAGCGCAGGACGCCCTCCCGCTCCATCGCCTTGAGGCGGATGACGCCCGTCGTCGTCTCCTCGGTCCCGCCGACGACGCTCTCCACCAGGGCCTTCCGCTCCGGCGCCGGGAGCGACCGCACCCACGCCGCCAGGGACGGCTCGAGCCGATCTTCCCTGCCGAGCGCGATGAAGAGGAGCGAGGAGACCAGGTCGGCGCCGTCGTCCATCGTGACGTTCGGACGGACCGCGAGGGCGGACCGGATGTGGTCGTAGTAGGTCTTGTGGTCCTCGCCCTTGATCGCGAAGACGGAGATGCCGTGGTCGGCGACGAGCGAGGCGGCGACGTCGTCCTGCGTCGAAAGGGGGTTCGACGCGCAGAGCACGACCTCGGCGCCGCCGGCCTGGAGGGTCCGGGCGAGGTTGCCGGTCTCGGTCGTGATGTGGAGGCAGGCCGAGAGGCGGATTCCCAGGAGAGGACGCTCCTTCGCGAAGCGCTCGCGGATCTGCGCGAGGACCGGCATCGAGCGGTCGGCCCACTCGATCCGGAGCTTCCCCTTCGCGGCGAGACCGAGATCCTTGACGTCGTGGGCGGGCAGGGTGGCGGTCGTCATGAGGGCTCCTTGTGACCGCGCGCGGCGCGCACGGCGTCGACGAGATACGTGGGAAGCAGCGTCTCCTCCGATTCGGACGGGACGCGATAGGGAGCGAGGGCCGCGAACCGGGATTCTTCGAAGCCCGCCCGGCGCAGGCCCGCGCGGACCGTCTCGCGAGGAAGGCCGAGATGCGTCGAGCCCGTCGCCTCCCGCAGCGCGCGGTGGCCGTGGGGCTCGAGCTCCACGAGCACGACCCGGCCCCCGGGCCGCACGACCCGCCCGAACTCGGCGAGGGCGTCGGCGGGGCGGACGAGGTGCCGCAGGAGGTGGAACGCGAACACGGCGTCCAGCGACCCCGCGGCGAAGGGCAGGCGCCGCACGTCCGCGCGCCTGACCGTGACGTTCGAGAGCCCGGCGCGGCGGACCTTTTCGCGCGCGAGACGCACCATGCGGGCGCTCGCATCGACCGCATGGACGTGCCCGGCGATGGCGGCGAGTCCCAGCGTCAGGAGTCCCGTGCCGCAGCCGACGTCGGCGACGGTGAGGCCGCGCGGGATGAGCCGGAGCAGCGCCGCCTCCCGCACGCCCGACGCGTAGAAGGGTCCCTGGATGCGGTCCCAATCGCCCGCCACCGCGTCGAAGCCGCCTTCCGGCGCCGCCGCCGTCCGCTCCTCGAGGACGTCGCCGAGCCGCTCGTCGTCGCCGGCGAAGGCGGGGTTCGAGACGGACGACGCGAGGTGGCTCCAGAGCGACCGTGCCTCGGCCGTCGCCGTGTAACGCTCGTGCCCGTTCTGGCGCCGCGTCTCGACGAGCCCCGCCCGGCGGAGGATGCTCAAGTGGTTCGACACGCGTGACTGCCCCGCGCCGACGACCCGCTGCAGCTCCCGCACCTGCAGGTCCTCGCGCGCGAGGAGCCGGACGGTCCGCAGGCGGAGCGGGTCCGCGAGGGCGGCGAGCGCGGGGACGGCGTCGAGCACGGCAGCCTTATATCACATCATCAGCATCAGCTGATATTGCCCGGGCGGCAGAACCCCGCCGCTCGGGGCGGGCCGTCGGTCCGAAAGAGAAACCCGGGCGGTTAAACCCTGGCCGGCAAGGCCGCGCCCGCCGCGGCCGCGAGCGCCTCGGCCCGGTCGGTCCGTTCCCAGGTGAACTCCGGGAGGCGCCGGCCGAAGTGTCCGTACGCGGCGGTCTTCCTGTAGATGGGCCGGCGAAGGTCGAGCGACTCGATGATTCCCTTGGGGGTCAGCTTGAAGTGGTCGCGGACGAGGCCGGGCAGCTTCGCCGGATCGACCTTGGCCGTCCCGAACGTCTCGACGTGGACCGAGACCGGGTCGGCGACGCCGATGGCGTAGGCGAACTGGACCTCCACACGGTCCGCGAGGCCCGCGGCGACGAGGTTCTTCGCGACGTAGCGCGCCATGTACGACGCCGAGCGATCGACCTTCGTCGGGTCCTTGCCCGAGAAGGCGCCACCGCCGTGCCTCCCGCTGCCGCCGTACGTGTCGACGATGATCTTCCGGCCCGTGAGGCCCGTGTCGCCCTGCGGCCCGCCGATGACGAAGCGGCCCGTCGGGTTGATGTGGAACTTCGTCCGGTCGTCGAGCAGCGCCTTCGGGACGACGGGCTTGATGATCTCCTCGAGGACGGCGTCGCGAAGGTCCGGCGTCGGCACCGACTCGGCGTGCTGCGTCGAGACGACGACCGCCTCCACGCGGACCGGTGTCGTCCCGTCGTACTCGACCGTCACCTGGCTCTTTCCGTCGGGCCGGAGCCAGTCGAGGAGGTGGGTCTTGCGGGCCTCGGCGAGACGCATCGTCAGCCGGTGGGCGAGCGTGATCGGGAGCGGCATCAGCTCCTCGGTCTCCCGCACCGCGTAGCCGAACATGAGCCCCTGGTCTCCGGCGCCGCCGGTGTCGACGCCCATCGCGATGTCCGGGGACTGCTTGTCGATCGTCGAGAGGACCGCGCAGGTCTCGTAGTCGAAGCCGTACTTGGCCCGCGTGTACCCCACCTCGCGGATCGTCTGGCGGACGACCCCGGGGATGTCGACGTAGGTCTGCGTCGTGATCTCTCCCGCGATCAGCGCGAGTCCCGTCGTCACGAGCGTCTCGCAGGCGACGCGCCCGGCGGGGTCGTCGGAGAGGATGGCGTCCAGAATGGAATCCGAGATCTGGTCCGCGATCTTGTCGGGGTGGCCCTCCGTCACGGATTCGGACGTAAACAGGCTTCGGGGAGCGGCCATAACACCTCTTTCCTCGCCGGGAGCGCCCCGGAACGATCGGCGAGTTTACCAGCACGGTCCCGGCGGTCCCGGCGCTCACACGCGGAAGAACAGGAGGCGCGTGGTTCCGTAACGGCGGCGGTCGGCCGCCGCGGGGGCCCCGTCGGGCGGAAGGAGATCGTCTCCGCGCTCGTGGACGAGCGTTCCGCCCGGCGCGAGGAGGCCGAGGAGCGCCGGGACGTCTTCGAACGAGGCGTCCTCGAAGGGAGGATCGTGGAAGATCAGGTCGAAGCGCGCGGACGACGCGCCGCCGCCCGCGAGCGCCGCGTAGGCGGCGACGGAGCGCGACTCCACGCGGGCCGACGCCCCCGCGCCGAGGCCCTCGATGTTCCTGGAGAGGATCCGTCCGACCCTCGCGTCCGCCTCGACGAAGGTCGCGTGGGCCGCACCGCGCGACAGCGCCTCGAGGCCGTAGGCCCCCGATCCCGCGCACGCATCGAGCACGCGGGCGCCCGCGACGGAGGGTCCGAGAATGTCGAAGGCGGCCTTCCGCACCTTTTCCGTCGTCGGGCGGACGCCGCGCGGCACGGCGATTCGCCGGCCCCGAAAGCGGCCCGCCGTGATCCGGACCAACGCTCCCCTACCGTCCCGCCGGAGTCGGCGTCGGTCCCGCGAGGGCCGGGTCCTCGAAAAGGGGCGGCAGCTGCCCCCGTGCGAGGAGCATTCTCGCGCCGACGTCCGAAAGCTCGACCAGTTCGAGGCTCTGCTCGAAGGAGTCGTCGCGCACGACACGGAACCAGTTTCCATAGACCCGGTGGCGCAGGAGGTCGCCGGTCTTCACGCCCGACGGGTCCCAGGCCGTCTCCTTCGGGTCGGACTTGAAAAAGCGCGCCCGAAGGTCCTCCATCGCCCCCTTCGCGCGGCCGACGGCGAGTGGAAGCTGGGAGAGGTCTTCCGTCGTGAAGACCCGGACCCCTCCGCCCTCCTCGGCCACCTCCAGTCGAACCTGCCGGCCATGGAGGTCGGCGACCGAGCGTTCGAGCGCCCCCGGCCGGGACGCAGGAACGAGCAGCGCTTCGCGGACCACACGCCGTACGACGTCGACCTCGCTCGGAGCGAGCGCCTTGGTGCGCGGCACGCCCCGCCCCCTGTACCTCTGGACCAGCATCAGCGTGCCGTCGTCGAAAAGCGCCACGCGCTCGAAGTCCTCGTCCTCGCTCGATTCGAGCGCGGCGACGAGCCGCGGGTTCCGGGGCGGCGTCGGCGTGCGGGTCGGCGTCGGCGTCTCGCCGGTGACCCGGCGGTAACCCCGGAGATCCGGCTCCGAGAGGATCGGCTGAACGTCCGGCGGCGTCGGAGTCGGCGTCGGAGGGCTCTTCTCCTGGGACCGGGCCAGGCCGGCGACGAGAAGAACGGCCATGAGCGCCGGCCGAAGGCGTCCGGCGTTCATCGCCGGGGAATCCCCGCCGACCGGCGGAGGGCCCGGGAGAACCTCAGCCTCTCGGCGATGGCCGTCCTCTTCAAGGACGAGAGGGGGCCGAGGATCCACGCCATCCGCAGGTCCGCCGCAGCAAACGGCGGCGCCGGTTCTTCGATCGCCTTCGGGGGAATCCTCTTTCTGAGATCCTCGCTCCAGCCGGGACAGATGTCGTCGAGGAGAGCGAATCTCGTCAGGAGCTCGACGGCTCTCCGGACGTCGGGCTCGCGGAGCACCTCGAAAAGAGCCCGCCTGAGGCGGTCGCCCGACAGCGCCGGAAAGGCCGCCGCTTCGCGCGCCCGGCGAAGGCGTTGGCCGAAGCAGGGCTCCAGCCGGAAGCCGAGTCGCACGGCGTAGCGGATCGCGCGGAAGGCCCGCGTCGGGTCGTCCACGAGCGAGCGGTCGTGCAGGAGGCGGAGCGTCTCCGAGCGGAGGTCGCCCCGGCCGCCGTGCGGGTCGATCGTCGGGCCGAGCTCCCCGTGCTCTCCCACGCGGCGGGCCATCGCGTGGATCGTGAAGTCGCGCCGGGAGAGGTCGTCCCCGATCGAGGCCCCCGTGGAGACGACCGGCAGGGCCGCCGGCCGCGGGTACGTCTCCGTCCGCGTCGCCGCCACGTCGACCCGGAGAGCGCCCGGGGCGTCGAGCGTGGCGGTTCCGAACCTCTCGTGCGCGGCGACGAGGCGCCAGCCGGGAACCGCGGCCAGACGGCGCGCGAGAGCGAGCGCGCTGGCCGCCGGGCCCTCGGCCGCGAGGTCGACGTCCTTCGACGCCGTCCGGAGGAGGAGATCGCGGACGGCGCCTCCCACGAGGAAGAGCGGAACGCCGGCGCGGGCGGCCGCGTCCCCGGCCTGCCCGAGGACGTCGTGGGCCGCCACCGTCCTCATGAGGCCGCGTACCGGTAGTGGACGGACTTCGGACCGAGGAGACTTTCGAGCCTTTCCGTGAGGAGCGGCGTCGGCCTCACGGCGTATCGCGGGCCGAGCCGGACGCGTGCCTCGAAGTGGCCGGCGCGCCGCAGCTCGAACGAGACCGGAATGTCTCCCGGGGAGGCTTCCAGGAGCTCCTTGACGCCCGCGAACGTCTCGTCCAGCGTCTCGGGAATCCCGGCGAGGAGGACGACCTCCCGGGCGCTCTCCTCCCGGAGTCCCTCGAGGGGCTCGATCTCCCGCGCGATGACCTCGATCGGCCCGCCCCCCTCGCTCTCGTCCGGCGCCGCAGCGCCCGGCGTGAAGGAGGGCCGGATCGTTCCGGTCACGCGCACGGCTTTTCCCGGAGCGAGCCACGAGACCACCTTTTCGAGGAGGCTCGCGAAAACCGTCACGGAAACGCTCCCGGTCAGGTCTTCGAGGACCACCTTCGCCATCGTCTTTCCCTCGTTCTGCCCCTTCCGGATCTGGCTCTTCTTCAAGGCGGCGACGAGGCCGACGATCCGGACCTGCTGATCGATCTTCTCGCGCGCCGTTTCGGCGGTGACGTCGCCGAAGAGGGCGATCTCCTCCTCGAAGCGCGCGAGAGGATGGCCGGTGATGTAGAAGCCGAGCGTCTCCTTCTCGTACCGGATCTTCTCGTCGGCGCTCCACTCGGGAAGGTCGGGGAAACGGTCCTCGTGCCGGGTCTCGGCGGGCTCGTCGAAGAGGACGTTCTGCGACGAGGCGGCCGCCTCGCGTTGCGCCGCGGCGACGTCGACCGCGCTTTCGAGCCCCGCCGTCAGGGAAGCGCGGCTCCGTCCCAGGGAATCGAACGACCCCGACTTCACGAGGGTCTCGATGACCTTCCGGTTGTTGAGGCGGAGGTCGACGCGCGAGCAGAAGTCGGTCAGGGAGCGGAACGGCCCCTGCGCCGCGCGCGCCGCGAGGATCGAGGCGACGGCCCCCTCGCCGACGCCCTTCACGGCCCCGAGCCCGAAGCGGATCGCGGGGCCGTCCGGGGTGAAGGTCAGGTCCGAGGCGTTCACGTCCGGAGGAAGGACCGGGATCCTCATCTCGCGGCAGGTGTTGACGTACTTCACCACGTCGTCCGACCGGCCCGAGTTCGCCGTGAGCGTCGCCGCGAGGAACTCGACCGGGTGGTGGGCCTTCATCCATGCCGTCTGGTAGGCGAGGAGCGCGTAGACGACGGAGTGCGACTTGTTGAAGCCGTAGCGCCCGAACGGAAGGATGAGCGACCAGAGCTCCTCGGCCTTCTTCCTGGGCGTCCCGGCCGCCGCCGCCTTCCGGAGGAACTTGTCGCCCTCGGCCTTCAGGAGAGCGTCGTCCTTCTTGCCGATCGCCTTCCGGAGCTTGTCGGCCTCGCCCGGCGTGTAGCCCGCCACCGCGCGCGACGCGAGCATGACCTGCTCCTGGTAGACGAGGATGCCGAACGTCTCCTTGAGGATCGGCTCGAGCTGCGGGAGCGGGTAGTCGAAGGGCTTTCCGCGGCGGCGTTCGATGTAGAGCTCGACCGTCCCCGCGTCGAGGGCCCCGGGGCGGTAGAGCGCGTTCAGCGCGCAGAGGTCCGCGAAGCGCTCCGGGCGCGCGCGCCTCAGGAGGTCGCGCATGCCCGACGACTCGAACTGGAAGACGCCGTCGGTCCGCCCCTCCGCGAAGAGACGGTAGACCTCGGGGTCGTCGAGCGGGATCTTCGCGAGGTCCGGGCGCGCCCCCGTCCGCTTCTGGACGAACTTCAGGGCGTCGTCGAGGATCGTCAGGGTGATGAGGCCGAGGAAGTCCATCTTCAGGAGGCCCATCCGGTCGACCGACTTCATCTCGAACTGCGTCGTGATCTCGTCGTTGTTGTTCCGGTAGAGCGGCAGGTACTCGACGAGAGGTTTCGGGGCGATCAGGACTCCGGCCGCGTGGACCCCCGCGTGCCGGGAGACCCCTTCGAGGCGCTCGGCGAGGTCGAAGAGCCGCCGGTACGCCTCGTTGTCGCGCAGGGCGTCCGCGAGCTCGCGCACGCTCCGCCGCGCATCGGCGAGCATCACCGGCTTCCCCGGACTCGCGGGGATCATGGCGCAGAGGCGGTTCACCTCGGCGAGCGGCACTTCGAGAACGCGGC
>Ga0102851_10003143_pt1 | contig 10200 bp, 6 predicted proteins | sample Mud3Dept3metaG_FD_79558 | JGI IMG/M metagenome (GOLD analysis project Ga0102851, IMG submission 79558) | Freshwater wetland microbial communities from Ohio, USA, analyzing the effect of biotic and abiotic controls - Mud 3 Core 4 Depth 3... | ecosystem: Environmental > Aquatic > Freshwater >...
ATCACCTGGTCCTTGGGAAGAAACCCGACCCGCTCGACGCCGTATCGCTCCATGCCGTCGAACGCATCGGCCTCGGTCTCGACGATCCGGCCGATGAAACGCACGTGCAGCCGACGGGCGAAGTCCGGGTTGCGTTCATGCAGCAGCCGAACGGCTGCCAGGAGGCCCCGGGCGGAGGTGAGCCTGTAGACTGTCCCGGCATACGTCAACACGAAGCGATCGGACGGCGGGTCGGGCAGTACCGGTGGGAAGTCGTCCGGGTCATAGCCGTTCGGGATTACGTGCACGCGGGATGGGTCCAGGTGGGGAATGTCCGCGAGAAGGTGGGCGCGGAATGCCACGGTGGCCACGGTGATGGCATGCGCGTACCGGACAACGCGCCGTTCGAGAACAGCGCCCGCGAAGGCAGCCAGCCGGCCAGACATCTCGAAGCTCGACCGCACGGTGGACCACTCGTCGCGGTAGTCCAGCACGAGAGCCGTGCCGCGGCGCAGGCGGGTCAGCGGACCTGCCAGGAAACTGGAGAACGGCGGGGCCGTGATGAAGACCACGTCATCCGCATCCGGGCTCCGGAGGCGCCTGGCGAGGGCCGCGGCCGCGGCCGGCAGCCACAGGACCTGGGGATCGGGAACGAGAAGCTGCCTGGCGAGCGACAGGATCCGGCTCTTCAGGCGCAAGCCCCCTCGCCCTCGTGTGGCCGGAGTCGAATTGTCTCGCCAGACGGCGGCCTTCGACGCATAACCGGGCTCCAGCGTGCGGGCCCTGATCACGTCGATGCCTGCCGGGACGTCGCGCAACAGTGAGGGATCCATCAGTGGCACCGAGGGATTGCTGACCGTCAGCACGGACGGCCGGATGTGGTGATCCGCGGCGTACTTCGCGAGCTTGAGCGCGCGGCCCGTGCCGACGCCCCCGGTCGGGGGCCAGGCGTAGGACACGAGCAGCACGCGCAGCGGGGAGCCGTCACCTCTCACGCGAACGCCCTCTCGAGCCGACAAGCGTGACAGGTCCTAGACGCAATCGCACGCGAGTCATCACGTCCATTGTTCCACAACGGTCAAGGATCCTGCCCGTGCGACGCGCCTCCCGTTGACCTGCAGGGCGCCGGCAGTTAGTCTGATTCATCGATCGGAGCTTGACATGCACGAGAATCCTGACGTCGTCCGTTCCGACCTGCGCGGCTTCCTGGCGGAGCGGTTCTACATCCCGAACCCGGATCAGTTGCCGGACGATGCCTCGCTGCTCGAGAAGGGCGTCGTCAATTCGGCGGGCTTCATTGAGCTTATCGGCTTCCTGGAAGAACGGTTCCAGATCGCGGTCGAACACTAGGAGATCCTGCCGGAGAACCTGGCTTCGGTCGATCGCCTCGTCCGCTACGTCCTGCGGAAACTCGAGAGCGGCGAGAACCAGCCCGCGCCGTAGCGTGTCCCTCCTACCCGGTGCGATCACGGCCGCCGACGGCCCGCAGGAACCCGTCGATCTCGTTCGAGAGCAGGCGCATGCTCTCGTCGGTCACGAACCCGTGGGACGTGTCCGGCAGCACAGCGCTCGACACTCGCGGCCCCTCCACACACCGCACCATCTCGGCCAGTTCGCGGACCCGTTCATCGTGATCTCCGGCGATGATTCGAACCTGGCCGCGCCGTGACACGGCGCGGATGCCTTCAATCAGGCGTTCGTTGAACGGGAGGTTCGCTCCCCGGCGGGAGGCGCGCGGCAGTCTCGCCCGGATCGCCCGGACGAGCGTCCGATAGTCGGTTCGGCCGGAAGCCAGGCGCCCCCAGGCGCGGCCCGAGAGCAGTTTCTCCCGGTACAGGCGGAGCCGCTGGGTGGCGGCCTCCGCAGGCATTGGCGCCGCCGATCCGTCCGGCCCGGCCGAACGAAGGGGCGGGGGGCTCAGCAGAACCATCCCGGCCACGCCGGGATCCTCCCCAGCGGCATAGCTGGCCGTGAGGGCGCCGGCGCAGTGCCCGACGAACAGGATGCGCTCGACCGCCCGTTCCGACCGGAAGTGGCGCATCGCCTCCAGCGTATCCGGGACCAGGCCGCCGCTGTTCACGTGATAAGCCAGCGCTTCGTGCGTGCCGGCGAGCGTCGCCCCTTCGCTGTAGCCGATGCCCGCGTGATCGAACACGTAGCCCGGCACGCCCGCGCGGGCGCCCCAGCCCAGCACCTCGCAGGCGAGCCGGTGCACCGCCGTGTAGCCGAGGACGATGCCCGGGAGATAGATGAGCCCGACGCCGGCGGCGCGGTGCGGCTGTGGAGGGTCGAAGAACAGGCCGCGCAGGAAGTGGCCGTCACGGTTGCGGAATGCGCATGGGGTGACGGTCATCGCTGCAGCCGTTCTGCCGTGTGGCCGATGAGCGCGGCCGGATCGGCGTCGACGTACCGGATGCTGTCCCAGGCCAGACGGACGCCCGGCAGGAAGACCGCGTCGAACCCCCGCTCCTGCCAGCGCTCGCACCCGCGCTTGTTCCGCCAGAACACGAAAGAGAGCGCGCCGCGGAAGGCGTCCGCATGTTCCGGCGTGATGTCCGGCGCCTTCTCCAGATCATCCAGGGATGCGGCCGAGAGCTGATAGCCATCCACGAGGAGATACCCGTCACGCCGCGCGTTCGCGAGGAGCGCCTCGGCGTTGAACCGGACGTTTCCTCCGTAGGTCGTCAACTGGTTCGCGATGGCCACCCTGACGATTTCGCGGAGGAACTGCCGGGGGTCTGTCACGGGCTCCCAGAGCACGGCGCGCGACGCGCGGCGCTCCATCACGGCGCGGAGCGCGAGATAACCGCCGAAACGCAAGCCGACCAACGCCGGCTGCCCGGATGCGAAGCGGTCCGCCACGGCCGCGATGCTCCCGTCCAGGCGGGAGAACGCGAGATCCTCGGTGCGATCCAGCCGCTCGAGCGGTGGCGGCCAGTGCTCGACGCGCGCACCGCGTAATCCGAGCGCCGCACCGAGACCGACGAGCGCCCGCAGCGTCCTGGCATGCTCCTCGAGCGGGGGCGCCAGCAGCAGCACCTCTTCGGTCATGTGGCGCTCCCGCCTGCCAGCTTGCGGATCGCCGCGCGGCTGATCTTGCCCGAGTCGGTCCGCGGCAGCTCTGCCGCAATCTCAAAGTGGCCCGGGACGCGGACGTAGGGCAGTGACTGCAGGCAGTGCTGGCGCAGCTCGCCGAGGTTGAGCGGCGATCCGGGTGCGACGGTCACGTACGCCACGATGCGCTCGCCGAGCACGGGGTCGGGCAGGCCGATGACCGCGCACTCGCGCACCTGCGGATGCGTGGAGATCACGCTCTCGATCTCCTGCGGGAAGATGCGCTCGCCGGCACTCTTGATCATCTCCGAGCTGCGTCCCGCGAGGAACAGGTAGCCGTCGTCGTCGAGCCAGCCGAGATCCCCCGTGCGCAGCCGCCCCTGTCCGTCGATCTTGCCGAGCTCCCGCTCGTCTCCGCCGACGTACCCCTTCATGATGTTGGGGCCCGAGGCGACGACTTCGCCGGTCTCGCCCGGGCCGACCGATTCACCACTCGCTCCGAGGATCTCGACCTTCACGCCCGGCAGCGCCTTGCCCAGGCTGCCGCGCTTGCGAAAGAGGTCGTCCGGCCCGATCCAGGTGATGCGGGGCGACGCCTCGGTCTGGCCGTAGGCGATGTGGATGCCGACCGTCGGCAGGGCGCGGTGGAGGCGTTCGAGATCTTCCCCCGCGAGGGCGCCGCCAGTCACGAGCACGTACCGCAGCTGAGGCGGCGGTGTGTCGGCGATGCGGGTGCGATCAAGAAGCTGCCTGAAATGATAGGGCACGCCCGAGAACCCGGTAGTCGCGCAGGCGCTGATCTCCTCCAGTACCTTCTGGGGAAACTGGAAGCCTGCGGAGATGTACATCGTGCCGCCGAGCATCGCGTGAAGCAACAGCTGCATGCGCCCGTGGATGTAGTAGAGCGGCACGACGACCAGGATGCTGTCCGCAGCCGACAGGTGCATGAGCAAGTTCGCCGCCTCGAGGTTCGACACGAAGTTGCGATGGCTGAGCATGACCCCGTTGGGGCGGCCTGTCGTGCCCGACGTGTACACCACCAACGCGACTTCGTCGGCGCCAGTGCCAGGGTCAGCAAGGTCAGGCGGTTCGGATGCGAGTATGTCGGCGAGCGAATGCAGATGCGCGGACGCGACGCCGGCCTGCGCGCGGACCTCGTCGGTCGAGAGCCAGATCGCGGGCAGCCTGACCGCGTCGTCGCCGCCCCGGAAACGCGCGAACTGCCTGGCCTCGAAGGCAATGGCTCGCGGCCGCGCCTCGTCGAGGATGCCCTGTATGACCGACCGGCCGGCCAGTGTGGGGATGTCGACGCTCTGCGCGCCGGACTTAATGACGCCCCAGAACCACAAGAGCGCGGGCAGCGTGTTGTCGCAGAACAGGGCCACGCGGTCGCCGCGCCCGATTCCCAGGCCGCCCAGGCGCCTGGCGACCTGGTTGCTGCGCGCGTCGAGTTCCGCGAAGCTGATGGACTCGCCCCCGGGGAGCACCGCCGCAGGCTTGTCGGGCCATCGCCGGGCGCTTGCCCTCAACAGGTCGAACAGCCGAACGTCGGTCGTTCCCATTCCACTCTGGTCCCTCGGATAACCGCGCCTCCCGGTCGGCGGCGGCTGATCATCGAAGTCATCGACACACCAAGCTCCAGAGTTTATCGTACGACGGCTCTTCGGACCGGCGACGGAGGATTTCGGCGAGACGGCCTGGACGACTACCAGATTCCGGAAACAACCTCATCTCTCCCGGCAACCTCCATGACTGAGTCGCTGGTTTTGAAGATCTCGGAGGCCCGTTAACATTTGATTCTACTAGACTTATTCAATTGCAGCCACGCCGGCTTCAGAGCGGCCCGTCAGTTGCCGTTCCAGACGCCAGAGGTCCAAGACCTCTGGGTCGCCGGGTCTGTCGACCTGGATGGCCTTGAGGCCGACGAGGGAGCGGGCGCCAGGACGAGTTCGGGCGCGAGGATCAGTCTGGCGGCTGAAGAGTCAGCGAGTTGAGTCTGGGACAGACAATAGTCTTCCTCTCAGATCCCTATGTTGGGCCTGTTTTGAGAACGTCGATACCTGCAGTGGCGACTAAGGATGACAAACGCTTTGGAATCAGTTGTTTGGCGCCTCGCTCGTCGCTGGCATGCGAAGACCTGCCGGATTGGGATCTGGCATGAGCATTGCTAAGTGAACAGGCGAAGCATCCGTTTGCTTCGACAACCCTTGGGACAGGAGAAGAAGATGTTTCGAAAGCTCATTGGATTGGCGTTGCTTGCACTCGTTCTCGCGGTTGGAGCTACGCCTGCGCAGGCCGCTCCAATCTACCAAGGCGCCTACATCACGGTTGCCGACATGCCAGGCCGGGGCACGACGAGCGGCGGCGCGTTCTGGATCGCACCGGCGTTCGGGAGCGTGTTCGATCCGTTTATCTCGTTCTGCCTCCAGGTGAACGAGGCCATCGTTCCCAACGGCACGACCGTCTACTATGTCGGCGCCATCACGACGTGGGTCGAGGATGAGACCTTCCTCGACTCCAAAGGGACCATTCCTGACGAACCGACCGGGAAGGACCCGCTCGATGTCTTGACCGCCTGGATTTACAGGATGTACCTGATGGAAGACTGGGTCGCCCTTGGTATCGACGGCGCCGTCTTCACCGGGGATAGGCGCGGAAACGCCGTCCAGAATGCCGTCTGGTGCATTGAAGAGGAGGGCCGCGGCTGCTCCTCCCAGGACGCCCAGTTGGTCATCGGCAAGGCCAAGGCCGCCAACCCGGTCAGCCTGGCTGGCGTGATGGCCCTCAACCTCTTCAAGACGACCTCGATCGTGACGGATCAGGGCATGGTTTACCGCCCGACCGAACAGCCGGCGCAGGATCTCCTGTCGTACCCGGACCCGATTCCCGAGCCGGCCTCGATGCTGCTCTTCGGCACCGGACTCGCCGGTCTGGCCGGCATGATGAGGCGACGGAAGCGGTAGACCGCTCGCGCCTGGCGCGCGGGCCGCTGGGCAAGCGACACCTGACCAAGGTTGTCATAGCCGCGACCGGGGTTCCGCCCCGGCCGCGGCTTCTTTTTGAGCGCCTCGTCGAGTGCCCGGGTTCCGTGCGATCCGGCTCCCATCCCTTCCGCGCTTCACCCCCGCTCGCCGTTTGTGCCGGGGCCATTGCCTTGGCGTGCAGGATCCTCCAGAATCGGCCGATAACGATCCGTAACGAACCAGATTCCGCCGGACCGGGCATGTCGGCCGTTTCGGCCGCGATCCTTCGGCAAGTGACGCCGACCGCGCTCCTGATCGAGTGACCCTGCATGACGAAGAACAACGCCATCGGCAGCATCCTGGTGCTTGCGAGCATTGCGCTCGCGTTCTGGGAAGTCGGAACGAAGTTGGTGACCGACTGGGGCCGTGACGAGAATTACTCGCACGGGTTCCTGATGGTGCCGATTGCGGCGTATGTCATCTGGCGCCAGCGGACGGCTCTCGCGTCCATCCCCGTCCGGCCGTCGGCGGCGGGTCTCGCCGTCATTGCGGTCAGCCTGCTGACGCTCGGAGCAGGAAGACTCGGCGCTGAGCTCTTCCTGACACGCATGGCACTCATCGGCACCCTTGCCGGGTCCGTGGTGTTCCTGTGGGGATTCAGCCATCTCCGGGCCCTGACGTTCGTTTTCCTCCTCTTGCTTCTGGCCATCCCGATCCCGGCGATCATCTTCAACCAGATCACCTTCCCGCTCCAGTTGCTCGCGTCTCGCTTCGGTGAGGCGTCGATCTCGGCTTGCCAGATCCCGGTGCTTCGCGAGGGCAACGTCATTATCCTCGCCAACACCACGCTCGAGGTGGCGGAAGCCTGCAGCGGAATCCGCTCGCTCGTCTCGCTGCTGGCCCTTGCCGCCATCTGGGGTTACCTGTCCGCCTCGCCCACCTGGCTCCGGTGGCTGCTGGCCTTCGCGTCGGTGCCCATCGCGATCTTCGCCAACGGGATCCGTGTGGCCGGCACAGGCATTGCCGCCCACTTTCTGGGTGTTGAAGCCTCACAGGGTTTCTTCCACACCTTCTCCGGCTGGCTGGTCTTCATCGTCGCCGGGGCGCTCTTGCTGGCGGTGCATCGGGCGGTACTGTGGATCCGGCCCGGCGCGGCCGAGCGGGCTGGTGGTACATCCGCCGGCGCCGAAGCGCCTGCGGCGCCTCTCGCCCCTGGTGCCGAGCCCTCGACGCGCTTCCTTGCGCGCGCGCTCGTTGCGGCCGCCTGCATCGCGGCCGCCGCTGGCGGATTACGCCTGATCGCCCGCACCGAGGTCACGCTGTTGCGCGAACCCCTCTCGGGGTTTCCATTCACCATCGGAAAGTGGTCCGGGCGGGACACGGCCCGGCTCAGCCAGGAAGTCCTCGACGTGCTGAGAGTCGACGAGTACTTGAGCCGCACGTACGCGGCACCCTCGGAACCCGTGGTCGGGCTCTACGTGGGCTACTACGCGAGCCAGCGCCAGGGCCAGACGATGCACTCCCCGATGAACTGCATGCCAGGCTCAGGCTGGGAGCCGACCAGGCGCGGCCGCGTGACCCTGGAACTCGTCGGCGTGGCAGGCGAACCGCCGCAGGTTGTCGACCTCAACCGCGTGCTGGTGCAGAAGGGCCTCGACCGGATGCTGGTCGTTTACTGGTACCAGGCTCACGGCCGGATCGTCGCCAGCGAGTACTGGGGAAAGATCTACACTGTAATGGATGCCATCCGCCTGAACCGGAGCGACGGAACCATGGTCCGGCTCATCGTTCCCGTCGACGGGAGCAGTGGCGGCGGCGAAGCAGACGCAGAGCGCGCGGCGCTCGAGTTCGCGCGCGCGCTGCTCCCGGCGCTTGACAGGCACCTGCCGCGGTAGCGCGCCGGAATGACGCCGCCAGCGGCCGGCGGCGCCTGTTGTTGACAGACTGTCCCCTTCGAGGGGAGGACTTCATGAAGCTGACCAGAGTCGGTGCTGTCGCGTTGTTGCTCGCGGTCATCATGCCGCTCGCCTCGTGCTCTCGCGATCCCGAGAAACAGAAGGCATCGCTCCTCGCCAGCGGAAACCGCTACGTCCAGGAGGGAAAGCTGCCCGCGGCGGTGTTGGAGTACAAGAGGGCCATCCAGATCGATGCCCGGTTCGGCGAAGCACACTTCAATCTCGCGACGACCTACGAGAAGCTCGGGGACCTGCCAAACGCTGCACGGGAGTTCGTACGTGCGCAGGAGCTGCTCCCGGACCGTGACGACGTCCAGCTGAAAGCCGCCCAGTACATGGTGCGTCTCCGGCGGTTCGACGAGGCGAAAACGGTGACCCTGGCGCTGATCAAGAAGGACAGCCGCAATGTCCAGGCCAGGATCGTGCTCGCCAGTGCCATGGCCAACCTGAAGGATCTGCCCGCCGCGATCGCCGAGATGGAGTCTGCCATTCAGCTCGATGCGACGCGCGTGGATTCATACGTGTACCTCGCGGATTTCCAGAGGGCGAGCGGGGACCTTGCCGAGGCCGAGAAGGTCCTGAACGAAGCCGTTTCGGCCAATCCCAAGTCCGTCGAGGCGCGCCTCGCGCTGACGAACCTGAAATGGGCCGGGGGTGATCTCGCGGGCGCGGAGACCATCCTGCACGAGGCGCTGGCGATCGACCCGAAACATGAGTTCGCGAACCGGGCCCTGGTGGCCCTCTACCTCCGCACGAACAGGGTGAAGGAGGCGGAGGCGCCGATGAAGTTCATCGCGGAGTCGTCGAAGACGGTGGCCGCGCGAATCGGCCTTGCGCTGTACTACCTGGAGAACCAGCGGTCTGCCGATGCGCTGCCGCTGCTGCAGGCCCTTGAAACGGAACCGGAGGGACAGGAACGCGCCACCACGATCCTGGCCCAGTGGGATTTCTCAGAGGGGCGGCGCGAGCAGGCGTTGAAGCGGCTCGACGACCTGGCGAAGACGAGACCCCAGAACGCCCGCGTGGCCCTCACTCAAGCCCGTTTCCTGGCGGCCGACAAGAAACTCGACCAGGCCCTCGAGAGGGCGCAGGCGGCCGCCGCCGCCGATCCGCGCCTGCCGGCGGCTCAGATAGCCATTGGCGCCATCTACGCCGAAAAGCCGGACTGGGAACAGGCGCTCAAGGCGTTCAACAAGGCTCTGGAGATCGATCCGTCGTCGACCGACGCGAAATTCGGGATCGCGAGGCTGCACCTCCGAACCGGACGGGCAGACCTGGCCATGCCGTTCATCGAGGACGTGGTCCGGAAACAGCCTCTCAATCCTGATGCGCGCGTGACGCTTGTCCGGATTGCGCTCGCCATGAAGGACTTCGCCCGTGTCGATGCTGAGATGCGGCTGCTGGTGGCGCGGGATCCCAACTCACCGGTCGCACAGTCGCTGCTCGGGACGATTGCGCTCGCGAAGAAGGACAGCAAGACAGCCCGGACAGCCTACTCCAAGGCCATGGCCGCCGACCCCGACTCGATTGAAGCCCTCGCCGGGCTTGTGGCCCTGGACATTGCCGCGGGGAACCAAGCGAACGCGAAGCAGCTGGTGGAGGCGCGCCTCGCCAGAGATCCGTCCAACCCGGCGGTTCTCGAGCTAGCCGCCCGGCTCTACGACACGGCCATGGACTTCAAGTCCGCCGAGCAGGTGCTGCGCAAGCTGATCGAAGTCCAGCCGACCAACCTGACGGCGTACGGCGCCCTGGGAGATGTGTACTTCAAGCAGGGCCGCATCGAGGAGGCGCGGCGGGAACTCGAGCGGTACGTGGAGCGAAAGCCCTCGGCGAGCGAGGTCCGGACGCTCATCGGCATCCTGCTGGAGATGCAGAACCGCAAGGCCGACGCCCAGAAGCAGTACGAGCGAGCCCTCGAAACGAACCCCCAAGCGGCAGTTGCCGCCAACAACCTCGCGTGGATGTACGCCGAGCAGAACGTGAACCTCGATAAGGCGCTGGAACTGGCCCAGACGGCAAAACAGCGGATTCCCGGCCGCGCCGAGATCGACGACACGCTCGGCTGGATCTACTACAAGAAAGGCCTGGCTGCGCTGGCCGTCTCGTCCTTCGAGCAGAGCGTGAAGAAGGACCCAGCCAACCCGGGCTATCACTACCACCTCGGGCTCGCGTACGTGAAGTACGGCGACAAGGAGAAGGCGAAGGACGCCCTTCGGAAGGCCATCGGGCTCAAGGCTGACTTCCCAGGC
>Ga0102851_10003145_pt1 | contig 10194 bp, 10 predicted proteins | sample Mud3Dept3metaG_FD_79558 | JGI IMG/M metagenome (GOLD analysis project Ga0102851, IMG submission 79558) | Freshwater wetland microbial communities from Ohio, USA, analyzing the effect of biotic and abiotic controls - Mud 3 Core 4 Depth 3... | ecosystem: Environmental > Aquatic > Freshwater >...
AAAAGCTCCTCGCGCGCGCGCAATGTGGGTGGGGAAGGGTGGGGGGAGGGAGGAAGAGGGGGAGGGGAGGGGGGTTTGGGGGGCAGGGGGAGGGGGAGAAGGGGGAGGGGGGAAGGAGGGGGAGGGAGTGTGAGAGTGTATTCGAAAAGAATACCCTTTGACAAGACGCAACATGAAGTGATGTAGACAGTTGAGCTGATTGCGCAGGAATATCAGGGGTTGTCAGGGGTTATCAGTGGTGATTCGAGGATTGTCAACAGGGAATATACTTTGACAACATTTCATCTGCTGTAGCATTGTGTATATGAGATTGAAGGGTTTTAAGTAGGGGTTTTGGGTTGGGGACTCTGCGCTATTCTGTCAAAGGCTGTCAAAGGCGATTTTGTTGAAGAAAAGCATTGACAGCGGTTGGGTGGGCTTGGTAAAAGGTGAGGGTATCAATGAACAAGAGAACCCCTGGAAGGCTTTGGCATTTATGAAGCAGGAAGAGGTATTTGGCGTGGTGAGTGCGGGCGGCAGTGTTGAGGATGAGTTGCGGCGGCGGATAGTGCAGTTGGAGGCGGCCTTGGCGGAGGAGAAGAGGCGCACTTACGAGGCGGAAGCGGCACTTGCCCAACTGCGACAATACGCACGCACAGCCTCTCCCTATGCTGGAATCGACGGCGCACGGATCATTGAGTTAATTGGCGACTCCGACTGCGGCAAGGGCTGGCTGCCGCCGGAGAAGGCGAAACAGCTGAAGGACGCCGCAGAAATGCTCTGGAGCGTTCTGGCCAACGTTTCGAACGGTGACTGGAAAAAACAGAGCGAAGAGTGGCAAACTGCTGCGGCACGCTGGCGAGATAACTATTTCGCCGCCCTCGCCGAAACGGAGGAGACAAAATGAAAGCTGTTGTTATTTTAGTTCTCATGCTGGCCCTGCCGCTTCTGGCTGTTCTGCTTTTCGGGCGAAGGAAACATTAAAGGCGAATAATTTCCGCCCTGCGCCGCCAATCCAAATTCAGAGAAGTCATGATTCAACTGAAACCGCATGGATTCGCCGGTAAAGCGGGAGAGTGGCGCAAGGCGGACCAACGAAAACCGTGAAGCCAATTGCCATCGAATACGGCATCGCGCCCCCAATCCGCTGGGGCGAACAAACCCGGCAGGTCATCGACGCCTGCCAGCGGCTGCGGCCCGGCGGCTCGTTCGTTTGGACCGGGAAGTCGATCAATACCGTGTTCCGCGCCGCCAGGAAAACGGGCGTCAGCATCACAACGGCCAAGGTGAACGGGGTTGGCTGGCGCGTCTGGTGCCGGGAAGAGAAAAGCAAGGTCTCATTCGTTATTAACCCGCGAAAACGTGAATACCCGGGAAATCTTTAGCCGGATTGTAGCCCGGCCCGGCAGGCACGCGGAGATCGCTGTCGCTGACATCAGGCCGTCTGCGAATCCCATCCGGATCGCCACCGACGAAAGGTTCATCGAACACCTGTGTAAAAGTGGCCTGGGCCAACTGGTGCCGGTTGTCGTCCATGAAAATCGAACTGGTGCCCAGGCGTATCCCGGGGCGTATGAACTTATTGACGGCGAACACCGCTGGCGCGCCGCCCGCAAACGCGGCGACAAAACCATCATGGCGGTCGTGGTCGAGATCGAGAACCGCCGCGACCAGTTTGCCGTCAGCCTCGCCATCAACATCAACCGGCTGACCCTGACGCCGCTGGAGATCGCCAGGGCAATTGACCGGTTGCAGCAGGAAGGCATAACCCAGCGCGAGATCGCGAAGCTGCTCGGGAAATCCCAGGGGTGGGTCAACATGCGGGCGAGCCTGCTGGCGCTGGACCCAGCCGTGCAGGAACTCGCCGGGCCAACCACGCCCGAAGACCGGCGGTTGTCGAGCCACCGCGGCTACCTGCTCGTCGGCCTTCCACCAGACACGCAGTTGCGCTTGGCCAAGGAGGTCAGCGGCGAACAGATGTCGGATGGCGACGCCCGCGCCCTGGTCGCCGAAGCTGTCCGCCGGGAAGCCCCGCACCTGACACAGCGGAATGCAGGCAAGCTGCGCCTGATAGAGAATGTCGTTCTTCTGCGCCACTTCATCGAACGCACCCGCAATTACGTGGATGGCGTGCTGGACTATAACGCCAAAGCGTTCGAGGCATTGTTCGATGGCGAGCCGCCCGCCAACATCAGCGCCATGGCCGGGAACGCCTTGTCGCTTTCTGGCGCGTTCACGACCCTCAGCGAGACCCTGACCCGGATCCACGCGCTGAAACTGTCAGCCAATACCGAGGTCGTTGGCGCGCCGCCCGCACAAAAGGAATCCGCGCCGCTGGGGACCATGGAAACCTGGGGCACGCCGCGGCTTTTGAAGTGGATTGGAGTTACTGACAACTCGCTACGTTGCAAGGTGCGCGTTGGGCGCCGTGCGTCTTTCTGGCAGCGGCCGGTGAACCACCAGGAATTGCTGAAGGATGCCCACGCGCTGTACAAACAGCAGATCGCCATCGCGCACCCGGACGCGGGCGGCGCGAACGAACACGCAGTCAAGCTGAACCGCGTCTGGAACACTCTCAGGAAACGTTTTGCCCAGCACGGCATTCACATTGAGTGAAAGCTAGAAACAACGCGAACCAATGCCCAAGAAAAAACATTTCAAAGTGCTCCGGTGGGATAATCTCCCGGCCGACACCCGCATTCTGAACACCTACGACCTGGAATGCCTGTGCGGCCGGGAAGCCATCTGCCCCATCGCCGATGTCGGCGTGAACATCGAAGCCCGCCTCGGCATGGACTTCGTCATTGACCCCGCCACACCCGCGCCGGATTATCTCACGCCGCAGGAAATCAAATGTCCGCAATGCGGACGCATCTACTCTCACACCCCGCCACCCGCCACCGATGAATCCGAAGGACCACCAGCACTATGCACGGCAAAATCCACGCCTCTACCTACACCGGCAGCTTGTACGGAAAGCACGATCTGCTTTGTCTCTGGCCGTACGTGATCGCCCACACCGACCCGATCAATCACACCGTTGACCTCAACGCGAGGCTGTTAGCTCCGATGCTGGGAATGACCGAGGAAAGCCTGGAAGCTGCCATCGGAGAATTGTGCTCACCAGACCCGAAAAGCCGAACACCAGACAAGGAAGGACGCCGCCTGGAGAAACTCAGCACATTCAAATTCCTAGTCGTCACGCACGAGAAATATTTATTCGCCAACGACCGCGAGCGGCGCAAAGCCATGCGCCTCTTCCAGCGCCAGTCACGCGACCGCCAAAAGCTGGCACAAGCGGTCGCCGCAGCAGGCAAACAGGAAAACAACGGCAGCCTGACCGGCGACGCCAGTATTCCAACGTGGGAAGAAGTTAAAACAGCCGCGGACATGAGCGCCGTGCCGGAAGCCATCGCCAAGAACTTCTTCGACTACCACCAGGGCAACAACCTTTGGCTGAATAAATTTCAGAAGCTCATCGACTGGCGCCACAAGCTGGTGACCTGGAGCGCGAAGGACCGCGTCGCCACACCCGGCACAACCAGCCGCTACGGCATCGTGCCGCAGCATATCCAGTTGCGCGCCATCCAGCAGGAGATTGAGAAACACGTGGCCAACCCCGACAGCGTGTTTTACAAGCCGGACTGCACCGATTTGGAGAAGAGCGCCTACAAAGCGCTCAAGAAACGCCGCGACGGCATCAACCGGGAAATCGCGGCGGCAGCAGTAAACCAGCAGGAACAACAGCAGCAACCCCAAGTCTGAGCTGCCGTGTCCAACCAGCCCTCAGAAGGCGCATCCGATCTGCGATCCACGCGTCGGCGCCGACAAACAGCCGACGCGCCCAACATAGATCGTCTGCCCCCGTCTTCGCCTGAATGCGAGCAGTGTTTGCTTGGGTGCTGTCTCCTCGACAACGCAGCCATTGGGCGCGTGATCGAAGCGTTCAAAGGCCAGGACGATTTCCTGTACGATCTTCGGAACCAGACGATCTGGGAAACGATGGAGGCGATGTATTCCGACCGGGAAGCTGTGGACACGGTCACTCTTTGCGAACGGCTGATGGCCTTCGGCCTCATCGACCAAGTCGGCGGCATGAGCTACATTTCCACGCTGCCGGATGCGCCGCCGTCCGCGGCCAACCTGGATTTCTACATCGAGATCGTCCGGGACAAGGCGCTCCGCCGGAAAATGATTCGGGCGGCTGCCGACGTGGTCACCCGGATGTACGACGGTGAAGGGGAAGACCTGGACGTTCTGCTGGACGGGGCTGAGCGCGATCTGCTCCGCGTGCGCGAGTCACGCCTCAGACAAAGCGAGGTTACCATCCGGACCTTTGTGACGCAGGCCATGGCGGAGCTTGAAGCTTCCCGGCTGAATAAAGGCAAAATCTCGGGTATCGCCACCGGCTTCGTCGATTTCGACCAGATGACCGACGGCATGCATCCGGCGGAGATGATCGTGATTGCGGCGCGGCCCAGCCTCGGGAAAACGAGTGTCGCTATGAACATCGCTGAACGCGTGGCCATTATCGACACGATTCCAACAGCCATATTCAGCCTGGAGATGACTGGCACTTCGCTGAGCAAGCGGATGGTGTCCTCACTTTCCAGGGTGAGTGTGCGTTCGATCCGCGACGGCACCTGCACCAAAGAAGACTATCAAAGGCTCACCAGCGCGGCAGCCCAGGTCATGGGGGCGCCGCTTTACATCGATGAGACTGGAGGCATTTCGATCCTGGAATTACGCGCCAAGGCGCGACGGCTGTTCCAGAAGTACGGCATCAAGCTTTTCATCATCGACTACGTCGGGCTCCTCCTCGCGGCCGCTGGACGCAAATACGATTCGCGCCAGCAGGAAGTGGCCGAGATCTCTACCGGGATCAAAAACCTCGCCAAAGAACTCAACGTGCCCATCATCACTCTCAGTCAGTTGAACCGCGAGATCGAACGCGACAAAAACCGGAGGCCGAAGCTGGCTGATTTGAGAGACAGCGGCCAGTTGGAGAACGACGCGGACGTCGTGTCGTTCCTCTACAAACCGAGGAAAAAGGGCGAGGAAGAGGAAGATGATTCCGCGAAGGAACTCATCCCCGTAAACTGGCTCGTGGCCAAGCAAAGAAACGGGAGGACAGGCGACGTACGGTTGCTGTTTCGGAGGTCGATAACACGATTCGAGTCAGCAGTTAAAGAATCCAAAATAGCTGACGAAGACGTGCCCGAAAGCGAGGCGCGCCAGCAGAAGATGCCGATGGCTGACCCATGAACGAAAGACTTACGATACTTCAGGGTGATTGGATTGAACGGCTGCGCGAGCTGCCGGATGCGTGCGTACAAATGTGCTGCACCAGCCCTCCATACTGGGGCTTGCGGGATTATGGAACAGCCAAATGGGAGGGTGGCGATCCGAATCATTGCCACGACAGGATTCCAGCACGTAACGGACGCGGCGGGTCCGGAGCCCCTGGCAAGCAGACAATGGGCGCGTTTCCGAGCGACTTGCCCGCGGATACTTGTTCATGTGGTGCGGTGCGAGTTGACTATCAATTGGGGCTTGAAAAGACACCCGCCGAATACGTTGCGAAACTGGTTGCTGGCTTCCGCGAAGTTCGACGTGTGCTACGGGACGATGGTGTTTTGTTTCTCAATCTTGGCGACTGCTACTGCTCAACCGACAAATGGGGCGGCGACAAGAATGGGAACACGGGGAAACACACCGTGGCCGATAGCGGCGAAGTGCCGAGTTGGACCTGTCGGGCAAAACGTGAGTCCATTCCCGGCCTAAAACCCAAAGACCTCGTTGGCATCCCTTGGATGGTGGCTTTCGCTCTCCGCGACGACGGCTGGTATCTGCGGTCGGATATTATCTGGGCCAAGCCTAACCCGATGCCCGAAAGCGTCACGGACAGGCCGACCAAGAGCCACGAATACATTTTCCTGCTGAGTAAGAGGACTACCTATTTCTACGATGCTGAGGCGATTAAGGAACCATTCTCCGATGAACGAAATGGCGACCCCGGCGCATATCAGAGGACAACGGCGGCGGCTAAAGGTGCGCGCAATGACAGGCAAGATTTAGGGTTTTCGAATGAGGGCAAAGGCTGGAATACCAGTGGAGACAAGTCGGGTCGAAATAAGCGCACCGTCTGGACCGTGCCCAGCCAAGCATACCCTGAGTCACACTTCGCAACCTTCCCTGAAGATTTAATCAAGCCCTGCATCCTCGCCGGGACTAGCGCCAAGGGTTGCTGCCCGAAATGCGGGGCACCTTGGGAAAGGGTTTTAGGCGAAGCAAAAGGCGGGACTATAGGCGCATCATGGCATGACCATGCCGATGATTCCGGAATGGGGCAACGACAAAAACACGTAGGGGAAGCCGCCTTTAGAACGTATAGGCCAGCGAAAACCCTCGGTTGGCAACCGACCTGCAAATGCGGAGAAAGAACCACCGTCCCCTGTGTTGTATGCGATCCCTTCGCCGGATCTGGGACCACCGGCCAAGTAGCCCTTGAACTCGGTCGCAACGCCATCCTCATCGAACTCAACCCGAAGTACATCGAACTCATCCGCCAGCGGACAAACGTGACTCCGGGCCTGCCCCTTGTGTGAATCTATGAACTGTCCCCAATGCGGCTCACGAATCCGGCCTTTCATCCGGCTCCAGTCCGGAGGCCGGTATCACTACCGGGTTGAATGCAGCGGTAGTTTGATGTGTCCCGCGAAGTGCCTGGACATTACCGGGGTTGGCGATACCCAGGAAGTTGCGGAGCGCGATTTCACCCAAAAATGCGCCCAAAAGCCCCAGACACTCCAGTTATTGTCGGAATTAACCGGTGCGATTGCCCGATCTTAACCCTTGCTTATGTCTCGCTTCGTGGTAGAACCATGCAAAAGGCGACCCCGGCTTCGCCCGTGACGAATGCCCAGCACCAACGACACTCTTTCGGTACGGCGAATTCAGAGTGGAAGCGCACGTCTTCTCATTCCCGAACCACCCCAACTGCCGCCTGACACGAAAAAGAGATTCCCGTCGCTTGCCACCTGGGAAGTGCTGTTCATTGAATGGGCCACTAAAAAGTTGCAGCTCAGCGTCAGCGGCGGCGGAGGAGGAATAAGCGGAGGAACAACCGGAGCAACGGGTCCTGCCGGTCCCGCCGGGCCTGCCGGACCGATGGGTCCCGCGGGTCCCCAGGGTGCCCCAGGCGGAATTGTCGTTGAGGGCGGAGGTATACTTGATGGGGGCAGTCCGAGTGATACATACCCATGGCCCGGTGGAGCAATCAACGCCGGAGGTCCCTAAATGGCTGTCCAGATTCAACTACGGCGCGGCACGGCTGCTGAATGGACAGCGGCGAATCCGATTCTGGCTGAAGGCGAAGTCGGCCTCGAACTCGATACCGACAAGTACAAGGTAGGCGACGGAGTTACAGATTGGAACACCCTGCCGTACTACACAGGAGCCGCTGGCACTAGCGGCACGTCGGGCACCAGCGGCGCCACGGGCACAAGCGGGGCATCTGGATCATCTGGCACCAGCGGCACTTCCGGCACGTCTGGGAGCACCGGAGCATCAGGAACCAGCGGCACTTCGGGCAGCACAGGAGCCTCAGGAACATCCGGTACCTCCGGGGCAACCGGTACCAGCGGCACGTCTGGAACATCCGGGGCCACAGGCGGAACTGGCACGAGTGGGACCAGTGGGGCTGCCGGGACTTCGGGCACTAGTGGCGCTGCGGGGACAAGTGGTACCTCGGGGACGTCCGGTGAGACGGGTGACTCAGGAACCTCTGGCACTTCAGGGACTTCAGGCGACACGGCGGCGGGCACTTCGGGAACATCGGGTAGTTCAGGTACCTCAGGAACAACGGGCACCAGCGGGACATCGGGGGTCTCGGGCACTAGCGGCACATCCGGCGAAAGCGGCACGTCTGGAACCTCGGGTGAAAGCGGAACATCCGGGACTAGCGGAGTCTCAGGTACCTCCGGCACGAGCGGCACAACTGGCACATCGGGGACTTCCGGAACAACCGGCACGAGCGGTACGAGTGGTGAATCAGGTACTTCGGGAACATCCGGTGAATCAGGTACGAGTGGCACCAGTGGGACAACCGGGACCTCCGGAACCAGTGGGGTGAGTGGAACGTCCGGGACCAGCGGGGAAAGCGGCACCAGTGGAACCTCCGGGGTTAGCGGGACCTCCGGAACTTCAGGGACGACCGGTACGTCTGGAACCTCGGGTACTACGGGAACAAGTGGAACGTCTGGTGCAGCGGGAACGAGTGGGACGAGTGGAACTTCAGGGGACTCCGGCACGAGCGGCACTAGCGGTACGGCTGGCACTTCCGGAACCAGCGGCACGTCGGGCGCTCCGGGTGGCGGTGGCACGGTCTATTACCTGGACGATGACGCCTCAGACATTGGCGGCGGTTACGTTACACTTTTGACCCAGGCGGACACGGCGACAGGAGAGGAAACGGACAGTGTTGCGGTTGATAGTGGCGATGGAGAGTTGCTGATTGACGCCTACGCAACCGTATCGGGCGAACCGGGACTGACAGTGCTACCTGATGGCGTATGGTATTTCGACACCTACGCCTCCGTCGATGTCCATACCGGAGACAGCTTCGTCAAAATCTACGTTTACAAACGCACTGTAGGCGGAGTGGAGACGGAGCTTTTCAATGTCACCAGTCCGGAAGTCGTCGATACCAGCGCAACCCTGTATCGCATCACCACTGTTCAATCGTCATTCATTCTCAATGCCAGCGACCGTCTGGTGGCAAAGTATTACGCCTACACAACCAGTGTGGCAGAACGCACGGTCAGCATCTACCACAACGGCACGACCCACTACAGCCACATCATGACGCCGATGGTGTCCATGGGACCGGCTGGTACCAGCGGGACATCGGGTACGTCGGGGGAAACGGGCACGTCAGGCACTTCAGGGGCAAGTGGGACTTCAGGGACCTCGGGCGAGTCCGGCACGAGCGGGACATCCGGTGAATCAGGTACTAGTGGCACCAGTGGGACGACTGGGACATCCGGTACTTCAGGGAGCACCGGAACCAGCGGTACTAGCGGCGAATCTGGTACCTCAGGCACAAGCGGAGAGAGTGGGACCTCAGGAACGTCTGGTACGACAGGGACATCCGGTACTTCGGGAACGACGGGCACGAGTGGGACCTCCGGAGAGGCTGGTACTTCGGGAACATCCGGTGAATCAGGTACGAGTGGAACGAGTGGCACAAGTGGCACCACCGGCACAAGTGGGACCAGCGGGACAACGGGAACTTCGGGAACGAGTGGCACAACTGGCACAAGTGGAACCTCGGGCACTACCGGAACCAGTGGAACGTCTGGGGAGGCTGGAACATCGGGGACTTCAGGTACCTCCGGTGAAAGTGGCACTTCAGGCACATCGGGCACCACGGGTACGTCCGGAACGTCCGGCACTACTGGGACCAGCGGGACTTCTGGTGAAGCCGGTACTTCTGGCACGTCAGGTGCGGCTGGGACCAGTGGTACTTCCGGTGAAGCAGGCACCAGTGGCACGAGTGGTGATTCTGGCACGTCCGGTACCAGCGGAGAGGCTGGAACATCGGGGACGAGTGGGACGACCGGAACGTCTGGTACCTCTGGAACCACAGGGACAAGTGGGACCTCTGGAGAAGCTGGAACATCGGGGACGAGTGGGACGACCGGAACGTCTGGTACCAGCGGCGAGTCAGGTACAAGTGGCACTTCAGGAGAAACGGGAACGTCTGGTACTTCGGGAACGACAGGGACCAGTGGCACGTCTGGAACCACAGGGACCTCGGGGACAAGTGGAGAAACTGGAGCCAGTGGAACATCTGGTACGTCGGGCACGTCTGGCGAGACGGGAACCAGTGGGACAAGCGGCACGACTGGCACCAGCGGGACATCGGGTGCCACTGGAACATCTGGAACGAGTGGTGAGACTGGAGGCAGCGGGACTTCGGGTACTTCGGGCACGTCCGGGGAAACAGGAACCAGCGGCACGTCCGGAAGCACCGCAGCAGGAACGAGTGGAACTTCTGGTACGACTGGTACCTCAGGGACTAGCGGAACCACAGGTACTTCAGGCACGAGTGGTGAAGCCGGGACCAGCGGCACTAGCGGAGAAGCTGGAACCAGCGGTACCAGTGGTGCAGCCGGTACTAGCGGCACTTCAGGCGAGTCCGGAACATCTGGT
>Ga0102851_10003147_pt1 | contig 10192 bp, 7 predicted proteins | sample Mud3Dept3metaG_FD_79558 | JGI IMG/M metagenome (GOLD analysis project Ga0102851, IMG submission 79558) | Freshwater wetland microbial communities from Ohio, USA, analyzing the effect of biotic and abiotic controls - Mud 3 Core 4 Depth 3... | ecosystem: Environmental > Aquatic > Freshwater >...
GATCTGCCGTGATCAAGGTTGCGCAGTAGGCCAGCGTGCCGGCGTCCAGGAGGGCTTGCGTTACCCTGTGGACGTCCTCGGCAACGAGACCGGGAGAGACGAAGTCCACCCCCAAGTAGCCGTTTACCTGGAGGTCGACGAATCCCTGGCGGCGCAATGAGTGTCTCTGGTGCATCGTCTATCGGATCAGAGGATCAGGGATGGATGTTCACCATCCAGCCAAACGTCATTGAGCGTCAACCGGATTCCTCTCTCGAGGAAGTGCTTGCTGTGGTCATCAGCTGGAGGTGTTGCCCTCCTTAGTCCGCCTCCGCTCTGCTTCGGCGGACTACGGCGGGCAGCCTTCGCTAAGTCTCCGGCTTGCCAGCCGAAGCTTTATCGAAGGATGGTGGAGGTGGCGGGAATCGAACCCGCGTCCGAAGGCCTTCAGCTAGAAGAGACTACATGCTTAGCCGGTCCGTTAAGTTTCGCAGGGGCGCCGTTCGAGCCGGCGGGGACGACGCACCGCTATCCCCTTAGAGTTTCGGACGCCGCCCAGGGGCGATGGCGACGACCTAGCCTGCTGATGGTCGCTTCACACCGGCCTCGCAGGCAAGACCGGGGAAACGTGACCGCCTTAAGCGGCCAGTGCTAACTGATTGTCAGCAGTTGAGTTTGTTCCACGGTTTAACGAGTCGCGGAGCGCTCGGCATGCCTCTTCTGCCTCTTGACCCCCGTCGAATCCAGTTCACCCCCTGAAGTCAAATCCAGAGAATAATAACTCATTCCAGCGCTAACTGCCACTCCCTGCTGGATGGCAACCGGCAGCTCACGACAGTGACCGGGCAGGAGGGGAGCGGGAACCGGCAGTGCCTTCCGCCGCCGGGATGATTGAGGTCGTGAACTGTCACACAATCATGTGAATTCGTTTCCGGTGACGGACGATACAGCACGGGAGGTTTTACAGGCCTATAGTGCGGCAGGCGATCGGCGCTGGTGCCGCGACGGCCGCATGGCGAAAATCCAATTTTTTGCATCTTTGGGGTTGACAGCCTCCGGCGGCAACCATAGAATGCTGCCCGTTTCATGTCGTTACCCTGGGTTGGGGTTTTTTGGGCGCGCCTGATGCTCCCAGCCTGCTGATCTTGGCTGAAAGGGGGTCCTGTGCTGAACAAGCGACTTTATACGTTTATCGTATCAAGTCATGATGGCGGCAGGCTCTGGAGGCTCTCACTCCCGTATCCACTTCTTATAGGGATTGCGGTATTCGCAATCATCGGTTTTATATCTGCGGGTGTGGCCACCTACCGGTATGGCCGTATGCTGCTGATAGTGTCGGACTATAACCACCTTTTGGCGGAAAACGATTCCTTCAGGTCCGAGAATCACAACTACCGGATACAGACGGCCCAGCTTGGCGAAAAGATCGACTTTCTAGAGACTCTTGCACGGAAGCTGACGGTCTACTCGGGCATGGAGTCGGAGCGGGCGGTCGGCGGTGTCGGCGGCTATTCAAAGGACGCCTTTGCGCAGCCGTTGCCATCCTCGGCAGGTACCCTGCAGGCGATCGACACTTACAACAGGAGCGTCAGCCGTCTCGAGGAAGGCTATCGGAACATCGAGAACAATTTGTCGTTGCAGGCGCTTGTGAAGTCGGTCACACCGGATCGCCTTCCTGTGCGCGGGTACATCACTGAAGGTCAGGGTATGAGGAGAGATCCTTTCACCGGAACCTCCAGGGAGTACCACACAGGCGTGGATATTTCAGCTCCGCTCGGCAGCCGGATAATCGCCCCGGCGGACGGCATGGTGATCTTTGCCGGCTATCGGGCCGGCTATGGCAAAATCGTCGTCATCGACCATATGTTCGGCATGATCACGCGCTACGGTCACCTCTACAAGTTCAATGTCCAAGCCGGCCAGCGGGTCTCACGCAGTGACGTGATAGGGTATGTCGGCAACACCGGCCGGTCCACCGGGCCACACCTCCACTTTGAGATCTGGTGGCATAACAAGGCCATCAATCCCGCCAAGTTTCTGGCCGGCGTCCGTCGCGGGTAGGTGCCCCGCCAGTTCTTCGGGCTCCCAAGAGCGTTTTCAGTGAAGCAAGCCCACTTGTTCTTCCCTGCAGCGTAGATCTGTGCCGGGTTGGAGTTCCTGCCTTCCTCCCGGCAGGCATACCGCGCCGGGCGCGGATATCCCGTGACGTCTTCCGGGGACCGGAATCCGGCCGTTGCCCCCGCATCGGGCGCCGGACAGGACCACTGCGCCGCGTCCGATGGCGAGGCTCCCTGTCGGCTGCAAACTTTTGAAAAACCTCGTGCTGCCTGATTTCCCGGTTGGTTGACGGGTATAGCTGTATCTGCTACATTGACAAGTTTACACAGGGCGGAGCCCTCTGAATGATCAACGCCATCCTGACCAAGATCGTCGGCAGCAAGAATGAACGAGACCTCAAGAAGATGCGGCCGACCGTCGAGCGCATCAACGCACTCGAGCCCGAACTCGTTCGCCTCTCCGATCTCCAGCTTGCGGAGATGACTCCCAAGCTCCGCCAGAGGATAGCCGGCGGCGAGACGCTCGACGACATACTCCCTGAGGCGTTTGCTGTCGCTCGCGAGGCTTCCAAGCGCCTTCTTTCCATGAGGCATTTCGATGTCCAGCTCATCGGGGGAATGGTCCTGCACCAGGGGAAAATCGCCGAGATGAAGACCGGTGAAGGGAAGACTCTGGTTGCCACACTGCCTGCATACCTGAACGCCCTCGAAGGCAAAGGGGTTCACATCGTCACGGTCAACGACTACCTCGCCGGGCGCGATGCCGAGTGGATGGGGAAGATCTACAGGTTTCTCGGGCTGACTGTCGGCTGCGTCCAGCACCCGTTGTCTGATCCGGAGCGCCGCGCGGCATATGCCGCCGACATCACCTACGGCACCAACAATGAGCTCGGTTTCGACTACCTGCGCGACAACATGAAGTACGATCTCGGGGACTATGTCCAGCGGGTGTTCAACTTCGGGATTGTCGACGAGGTCGATTCGATCCTGATCGACGAGGCACGCACCCCCCTGATCATCTCAGGCCCTGCGGAGGAGTCTACCGACAAGTACTACAAGATCGACCGCATCATCCCCAGGTTGCGCAGGGACCTGGATTACCAGGTAGATGAAAAGGCCCGTACGGTCAACCTGACGGAAGAAGGGGTGGAGAAAGCAGAGAAGCTCCTCGCGGTGGGCAACCTCTTTGAGCCGCAGAACATGGATTGGGTCCACCATATCTACCAGGCGCTGAAAGCCCACCTGCTTTTCAAGCGCGACGTGGACTACATGGTGAAAGACGGCCAGGTAGTCATCGTGGACGAGTTCACCGGCCGGCTCATGCCAGGCCGCCGTTACAGCGACGGGCTTCACCAGGCGCTGGAGGCAAAGGAAAACGTAAAGATCGAGCGCGAGAACCAGACGCTGGCCACGATCACGTTCCAGAACTACTTCCGCATGTACCCCAAGCTCGCCGGTATGACAGGCACTGCGGAGACGGAAGCGGAGGAGTTTTACAAGATATACAAGTTGGAAGTCCTGGTCGTCCCAACCAACCAGACGCTTATCCGGACCGAGTACTCTGACGTCATCTACCGGACTGAACGCGAGAAGTTCAACGCGGCCGTCGACGAAATCAAGGAACTGTATCAGAAAGGCCGGCCCGTCCTGGTCGGGACCATCTCGATTGAGAAGTCGGAGAAGTTGAGCAGTCTCCTGAAGCGGCAGAGCATCCCCCACGTCGTCTTGAATGCGAAATACCACGCCAAGGAGGCGGAAATCGTCGCTCAGGCCGGCAGGAAGAAGGCGGTGACTATCGCCACCAACATGGCCGGCCGCGGCACCGACATCCTCCTCGGCGGCAACCCGGACTTCCTCACGCTCCAGACCCTGCGCGAAAAGGGGCAGGACCCGGATGCCCTGCCGAAGGTGGAATACGATGCGATCAAGAAGCACTGGGTGGAGCATTGCCGGAAGGAGCACGACGAGGTCGTGCAGCTCGGCGGGCTCCACATCCTCGGCACGGAAAGGCACGAGGCCAGGCGCATTGACAACCAGCTGAGAGGCCGCGCCGGCCGGCAGGGAGACCCCGGTTCCTCGCGTTTCTACCTTTCGCTCGAAGACGACCTGATGCGGATCTTCGCGAGCGACCGCATATCGGGGCTCATGCAGTCTCTCGGGATGGACGAAGGCGTCCCGATCGAAAGCAACCTGATCACGCGCCAGATCGAGCGGGCACAGAAGCAGGTGGAGGCCAGGAACTTCGAAATCCGCAAGCACCTCCTCGAGTACGACGACGTGATGAACAAGCAGCGCGAGGCGATTTACGGCCTCCGCCGGGAGCTCCTGGAGGGGACCGACCAGCGCGAGTACATACTGGAACTGGCCGAGGATATCCTGCTGGAATTCGTCGAACGACATGCTCCCAAGGACAAGTCCCCCGAAGACTGGGATACCGAGGGGCTGCGGATCGCGGTGGGAAATCAATTCGGGTTGGATATCGCCGCGGCCGGAGTCGACCTGAAGGACGGCACGTACGCCGAGCTGGCTGAGAAACTCAGCGCCAGGGTGCGCAGCATCTACGAGGAAAAGGAAGCCAGGATCGGGCCGGAATTCATGCGCTTTCACGAGCGGATGATCATGCTCCAGGTACTCGACGCCCAGTGGAAAGACCACCTGTACGCCCTGGATCATCTGAAGGAGGGCATCGGTCTCAGGGGCTATGGACAGCGGGATCCGCTGATCGAGTACAAGAAGGAAAGCTTCGCGATGTTCGAGGACCTCAACGCGCGCCGGGAAGAGGAGAGCGTGCGCTACCTCTACCGTTTCGAGCCCATCTCACAGGAGGAACTGGACGCCAGGGAGAGGGCGGCCGAGGAGGCGCGCCGGAGGGCGCAGCGCCAGCAGAACCTGGTCTACAGCGGCGGGGACGGCTCCGCTGTTCCGGCTGCAAAGCGGCCAGCGGCCAAGGTCGGACGGAACGATCCCTGCCCCTGCGGGAGCGGCAAGAAATACAAGAAGTGTCACGGCAGTTAGCGGACTGATCCGCTTTGCGCCGAGATGAGGAAAAATCCCTATGGCCACAGACACCGATATCCGTGAAGCGTTGACTTTTGACGATGTCCTTCTGGAACCGGCGGAAAGCGATGTTCTGCCGGCCGAGATCGACGTTACTACCCGGCTGACGCGGCACATCTCGCTCAATATCCCGCTGGTCAGTGCGGCGATGGATACGGTGACGGATTCCCGCATGGCGATTGCGATGGCCCAGCAGGGAGGGCTGGGTATCATCCACAAGAACATGCCCGTCGAGGCCCAGGCGGACGAAGTGGACCGGGTCAAGAGATCCGAGAGCGGAATGATCGTCAACCCGATCACCATGTCTCCGGATCAACGGATCCACGAAGCGATGGAGATGATGAAGAAGTATAAAATATCGGGCCTGCCTATAACCTCGCGCGGCAAACTCGTCGGGATCCTCACCAACCGGGACCTGCGGTTCGAAACCCGGCTCGACCTGAAGATCTCCGAGGTGATGACCAGGGAGAACCTGGTCACCGTACCGGTCGGGACGACCCTGGAGGAAGCACATGCGATCCTGCACAAGCACAGGGTGGAAAAGCTCCCGGTCGTAGACGACAAGTTCCATCTCCGGGGCCTCATAACCTACAAGGACATCCAGAAACGGATCGCCTACCCGAACGCCTGCAAGGACACGCTGGGCCGGCTCCGGGTGGGCGCGGCCGTCGGGGCGACGGGAGACAACGTCGAACGTGCGTCCGCGCTGGTGAAGGCCAACGTCGACGTGCTCGTCGTGGACACTGCGCACGGTCACTCCTCGAGGGTTATCTCCGCCGTGAAACGCCTCCGGGCGGAGTTCCCCAACGTGGATCTGATCGCGGGCAACGTCGCCACGGAAGAAGGGGCGGAAGCCCTGATCCGGGCCGGCGCCGACGCCGTCAAGGTCGGCATGGGGCCGGGTTCGATCTGCACCACCCGCGTCGTGACCGGGGCGGGCGTGCCCCAGATCACCGCGGTGATCGACTGTTCGCGTGCAGCCCGCCGGTCGTCTGTTCCCGTCATCGCCGACGGTGGGATCAAGTACTCGGGAGACATTACCAAGGCGATCGCCGCTGGTGCGGACTCGGTCATGGTGGGCTCCCTTTTTGCGGGAACGGACGAGAGCCCGGGCGAGACCGTGCTCTACCAGAACCGGAGCTACAAGGTCTATCGTGGCATGGGATCCCTGGAAGCCATGAAAGCGGGCAGCCGTGACCGTTACGGCCAGGAGGGTGTGCTGCTTGAAGGGAAACTCGTCCCCGAAGGGATCGAGGGTATGGTGCCTTACAAGGGCAGCATCGAGGTAATGATCCCCCAGCTGACGGGCGGCCTGAGGGCGGGCATGGGCTACTGCGGGTGCAGGAATCTCGCGGAGCTTCAGACCAGGACGCACTTCATCCGGGTCACGTCGTTCGGTTTGAAGGAGAGCCATGTCCACGATGTCGTGGTGACCAAAGAGCCGCCCAACTACCGTACGGAGATGTGATCCCGCGGCTGACCTCCGACTCCTGGTTGGGCACTCAAGAGACCGGAGCGCGAATAAGGGAATTTAGAATCTAGAATTTAGAATTTGGAATCGGGAACACGCCTGGGACTGGGATCAGCTGCGGCCAAGCCAGGAATGTGGCTCTCCACTCAACCTTCCTCAATCCTACTTCTAGATTCTAACTTCTAAATTCTAAATTCCAGATTCTGTCCTCCGCTGGTTTTGTGCAGATAGTTTAGACTTTGTCGTGCGCATTCCCATCTCTATGACTGGATCGGACCTGATCGGGGAAACTTTCGATGAGTCGTTCTGAAGACGCGGTTCGAAGGTTTCTCGCAGGGGAGGATGATGCGTTCGAGCAGCTTGTCAGACAGTGGGAGAGCAGGATCTATAACCTGGCCTGGCGTTTCCTGGGGAACAGGGAAGATGCGCAGGACGTTGTCCAGGACACCTTTCTCGCAGCCTACAGGTCGCTCAGGACGTTGCGGAACCCGGAGTGTTTCCCGACCTGGCTTTACCAGATTGCCCTGAACCATTGCCGGGGCCGCTGGCGGTCACGCAATTCGCTCGTGCCGCTGGACGGTCAGCTTCCGGATGGGCAGGAGGTCGCCGAAGGTGCCGTTCAGCCCAATGATCTTGCGGCCGAGTCGCGCGATCAGCTGGAGACCGTCGATCTCCTCCGCAAGGCACTCGGCAGCTTGAGCGAGGAGCACAGGACAGCGATCGTGCTCAAGGAATATCTGGGGCTCAGTCTCGAGGAGGTAGCGGAGGTTATGGAGTGCCCCCTCTCCACTGCCAAGTCGAGGCTGTACCACGGGCTGCGGGGTGTTCAGCGGAACCTCAGGAGACTCGGAGCGAAATTCTGAGCCGCACCCGGCTTCGATCGAGCCGATTCCCGTGAAGAACGAAAGAGGGATAGATATGCGCTGCGAGGAAATCAAAGAGAGACTGGTAGACCTGCTTTACGACGAGGTTCGAACGCTCCACTCGGATCCTGAACTCCAGGATCACCTCAGTTCGTGCCCTTCGTGCCGGCAGGAGCTTGAGGAGCTGGGAAGCACCCGGGCGGCACTGAGCCGCTGGAAGGACGAAGCGCCGTTGCGGCCCGTGAACCTGCCGTTCCTCCACAGGTCCAAGTCTGCGCCACGCTGGGTCGCTATTTGGCCCATGGCGCGGAGGTTCGCGATGGCCGCGGCAGTACTGCTGGCCTTCCTTGCCCTGACCAACGCGGAGGTTTCCTGGGAGAAGGGGAGTTTCTCGTTCAGGACGAGCCTGCTGCCGGCTGCGGCCTCCGGCTCGAACTACTACACCAAGTCGGAGACCCGCGATCTCGTCAGAGAGGCGCTTGATGACACCGAGTCGCGCGTCTATGAAACGAACTACCTTATGATGCAGCGCGTGCTGGACACCATGGACCAGGAGAGATGGAGCGAAATGCGCCAGGTGACCGCGCGCGGAAACAACTCCCGGATCAAGAACTGATCTGATGCACATGTTGCCGACGGCCGTATGTCGGCGAAACAGCCAGAAGAACGATGAGGTTACAGATGAGATTCGCGATTATCATGATGTGTGCCGCCCTGACGTGCGTTCAGGCGCGTGCGCAGGCTGTGACTGGTGCGCAGGGATCGGGAGAGGCCAGGCTCGACCCCGCCCAGATCCGGCTGGAGATACGCAATTTCGAGAGTGTCCTGAACAATGCGGTCACCGCCACCTTCAGCAGCAGCCCGTTCGCGCTCGTGCAGAAGGTGAAGGGAGTCTATTTGCCGGGATACGGCATGAGCTTCACCTTCCTGATCAACATTCACAGGGCGATGGTCAGTACGCCTTTCGGCGAGGTCAAGCGAGGAGAAGCCGTCACACCCGAGCAGAAGAAACGGCGCATCGAGGAGCTGCTCAACAAGCTGACATCGGGCTTGCAGGAGAACGGCGGCAGTTTCCGCCAGTTACGCAAGGACGAATCGGTCACCATCGTCGCGTTCATCGAGGACCGTAACTTCCCGGACGAGGCGAACCAGAACAAGACGGTGTTGCTCAGTGCCACGGAGCGGGATCTCGAAGAGTTCGCCGGACAGACGAGTCGCTTCCAGGAATTCAAACAGCGGGTGAGAACGATTGAGTATTAGAGTCGAAGCACTGAGATCAAGGAAACTCATCGGACAGGTATTCATTGAGCGCGGCCTGATCGACGAAGAAGAACTGCGCACTGCGCTGAACCTGCAGGCGGAGTCGGGTGAGAAGCTGGCAAAGCTCTTCGTCGACCTGGGCTACGTTTCGGAGAGGGATTGCCTGGCCGTCGTCTCCGAGCACCTGCGCATCCCGGCCCTCGGCCCGGCCGACTACCCGTCGGTGCCGGTTCTCGAGAACGTCCTGACACACCGGTTCATGAAGCAGTGCAAGTTTGTCCCCGTGTCGCTGGAAGGGGGTGTGCTGACCCTCGCAATGACCGACCCGATGGATCACGCCACGATCGACTCCGTTCGCCAGGCCACGGGCCACAGCATCCGCGCGGTCCTGGGGGCCGAGAGCGAAGTCATGGATGTTCTCGAGCGCCTGTACGGATCGGCGGCGAGCAGCATGGGGCGCATCATCGAAGGTATCGACGACGTGAATCTCGGAACGCTGTCCGACGAGATCGAAGACGTCGAGCAGTTGAAGGACCTCGCCTCGGAAGCCCCGGTCATCCGGCTGGTGAATCTCCTCATGTCCAAGGCCGTGGAAAGCCGCGCCAGCGATATCCACATCGAGCCTTTCGAAAAGGATCTCAAGATCCGGTATCGGATCGACGGGATTCTTCACGATGTCGAATCGCCACCCAAGAAGCTGAAAGCAGCCGTCATCAGCCGTGTAAAGATCATGGCCAAGCTCAACATCGCGGAAAGACGGCTGCCGCAGGACGGCAGGATCAAGCTCAAGGTGCTGGGGAAGGATATCGACCTTCGCGTGTCCACTCTCCCGACCATGTACGGCGAGAGCGTGGTGATGCGTATCCTCGACAAGAGCAACACGGCGCTGTACGACATCCGCCGGCTGGGTTTTCCGGAAGATTCGCTGCGGGAGTTCACCGCGTTGATCCGTCGGCCGCACGGCATCGTCCTGGTGACCGGTCCGACCGGCAGCGGTAAGACGACCACCCTCTACAGCGCGCTCGATACCATCAACCTGCCGGATAAGAAGATCATCACGATCGAAGATCCGATCGAGTATCAGATGGACGGGGTCAACCAGATACAGGTGCATACCCAGATAGGACTGACTTTCGCGGCCGGCCTGCGGCACATCGTGCGCCAGGATCCGGATGTGATCATGGTGGGTGAAATCCGTGACCTCGAGACGGCGTCAATCGCGATCCGGGCTGCCCTGACGGGGCACCTCGTGTTTTCGACGCTGCACACGAACGATGCGCCGAGCGCCGTCGCGCGCCTGGTCGACATGGGAGCCGAGGACTATCTCATCGCGACCTCGCTGCTCGGCGTGCTGGCGCAGCGCCTCGTGCGCGTGATCTGCCCGCACTGCAAGGTCGAGGTGTTCCCCGTCCCCGAAATGCTGGACGAGTTCGGTTACCGCCGCGGCAACGGGCGCGGGGAGCCTGACCGCTTTTTCGAAGGCCGCGGGTGCGAGCGCTGCAGCA
>Ga0102851_10003148_pt1 | contig 10192 bp, 14 predicted proteins | sample Mud3Dept3metaG_FD_79558 | JGI IMG/M metagenome (GOLD analysis project Ga0102851, IMG submission 79558) | Freshwater wetland microbial communities from Ohio, USA, analyzing the effect of biotic and abiotic controls - Mud 3 Core 4 Depth 3... | ecosystem: Environmental > Aquatic > Freshwater >...
CCGATTTTCTTAAGAGCGATCAAGTCTTTCAAAGTGCCTATGCCACCGGCTGCTATGACCTCAACATCTGGGTATCCGGTCGCAAGGCTAAGTGTTTCGATGTCTGGACCCTGCAACAGTCCATCCTGAGCTATGGATGTAATTAGGAAACTGCGTGTGCCCAGTTTGGTGAATCGTTCAAGAGCCTCTATCATCGTAAATGCAGTTGCAGTCTTCCAACCTTCCACCATAACCTTGCCGTTCTTGTTGTCCAACGCCACAATGACAGAGTGAGCTCCGAATCTTTTCTGAATCATTGCTATAACATCAGGGTTACTGAAGGCTAAAGAGCCAAGAATGACGCGTGTGCCTCCTATTCGAAGCAGTCTTTCTACCGCTTCGCCTGTTCTGATGCCTCCACCAACCTGTACGGGCAATCCCGCAACTTTCGTAATTTCGGCAACAACCAAAGTGTTGCTGCCGGAGCTGAAAGCAGCATCCAAATCGATGATGTGTAAGCGTTTGGCGCCTTCTTTCTTCCATTTCAATGCCACTTCGGCAGGTCTGCCCCACTGATCGTAGAATTTGGCAGTGTCTGGGTCGCCGCGGCTCAATCGCACAACCTTGCCCTTCATCAAATCGATTGCAGGAATAACCATCATATCGATCACTTCTTGACGAGTTTGGCGAAGTTTTTCAAGATCTTCAATCCGACTTCGCCTGATTTTTCTGGGTGAAACTGTGTACCGAAGACATTTTTGTCTGCTATGGATGATGCGAAGGTCGTACCGTAGCAAGTCTCGGTACACACCAATTTTTTTTCGTTCGGAATCGGGTATAAAGAGTGAACAAAGTAAACCTATGATATGTCGGCGACTCCGTCTAGCAGTCTGGGTTGTTTGACAACTCGGAGTGTGTTCCAGCCCATATGTGGTACTTTAACCGAGTTTGGTAACCATACCGTTTTGCCTTCATAGAGCCCTAAGCCGTCTCCTTCTCCTTCCTCGCTTTGTGTGAAAAGCAGTTGTAAACCTAAGCAGATGCTGAGGATCGGCACACCGTCCGAAACTGCATCAAGAATTAAATGTTTAACGGGTTCAACCTGCTTGGCTGCAGCAGAGAAGTTGCCTACGCCGGGCAATGCTATGGCGTCCGCCCTCTTTAAGACGTCTTGGCTTGATCCGATTTCAGTTTTGAGCCCGACTTTTTCCAATGCTATCTTCAGGCTAAGCAGGTTTCCAGCGCCGTAGTCGAAGATAACCGCTTCGGGCATCAAATGACTCCTTTCGAGCTGGGCACGCCTTTCCTGCGCGGATCGATGGTCACTGCTTGCCGGAGCGACAAAGCCAACGCTTTCACCGCAGCTTCTGCTTTGTGGTGATCGTTGCTGCCGTATGAAGTACAAACGTGGATGTTCGCGCAGAGAGAAGCTGCGAATGTTTCAAAGAAGTGTGTGATGTCTTCGATGGACATATCCTCTACCTTTTTTCCTCGAAGCTTCAAATCGATCGCCGCGTATGGACGTTTAACCAAGTCTACAGCGGCAAAGCCTAGCGAGTCATCCATGGGCACGTCTGCCCAACCAAACCGTGTCAACCCCTCTCGAGAACCCATAGCCTTACTTAGCGCCTCCCCCAATACTATGGCTAGGTCTTCGATGCAGTGGTGCTTCAAATCACCCCTAACATCAGCGGTTACATCAATTAGGCTGTGGGTTGCGAAAGACGTTAAGAGATGATCAAAGAAGCCTACACCTGTAGAGATGTCGGCTTTTCCTTCGCCGTCTAGGTTGACCTTGACTCTGACTTCGGTTTCGCGAGTTTTCCTATATACTTCTTCAATTCTCATAAGATGCTTTCACCAAGCTCTTGCTTTATCGCATTAAGCAGTTTATCGTTCATATTTGGAGTTCCAACCGTGGAACGCAGGCAATTCGGAAACTTTAGCAGCCGCCCGAGCTTCTTGATGACCAATCCTTGCTTTAACATGCTCAAATAAACATCCTCATATGGCTTGTCAATGTTAAACAGGACAAAATTTGTCTTCGAGTCGAAAGCCGTCACACCTTTAATCTTGCCAAGTTCATTTGTCAATCTCCGGCGCTCAACTTTCAATGCTTCAACTGATCGAACCACCATAGTAATGTTCTCCAAAAGCTTACGTCCCATGCTCAAAGAAACCACGTTAACCGCATATGGTGTGGGAAGCTTATCAATCGCACAAGCCAGGCGTGGGTTTGCCACCGCATAGCCTAACCTGAGTCCTGCTAAGCCGAATGCCTTTGAGAACGTCCTTAGCACCACAAGGTTCTCATATTTCTCGATTAATGGAACAACCGAATAGTCGGCGTATTCAGCATAGGCTTCGTCCACAAGCACGATACCTGGGAAAGCTTCTGTTAGAGCTTCAACTTCTCTTCTTTTTAGCTGATTGGCGGTCGGGTTGTTGGGTGAACACAGGTAGAGGAGTTTTGCGTCGGGCGTGAAACAAGACTGCATCGCGACAACATCGACTGCGAGGTCATCCTTGAGAGGAACACCGACGAAGTTTGCTCCTCCATAATTAACGCAGAATTTGAATATGGAGAACGTTGGCGTAAATGTAACTGCTTTGTCGCCTCTTTCGAGGAAAATGCGGATAATCCTGTCCATAACTTCATCGCTACTGTTGCCCACAGTGACGCATTCCGGTGAAATTTTTAGGTATTCACCGATTTTTGCCTTAAGCTTGCCCTCTTCCTCTTGAGGATAAATTCTTAGGTCGCACTCTTCCGCTACTTCCTTTAGCAAGTGAATTAGTTGCTCTCTGGGAAGAAACAGGTTCTCATTGTAGTTCAGTTTCACAATGTTAGCGGGTGATAGTCCAAACTTTTTTGCGATGCTCTCGTTTGTCTGTTCAGCGCCGTAGCTCTCTAGACTCTGGATCTTCGAAATCTTACTCTCGAGCCATTGTTTGCATTCAGCTTTCATCGTCAAACCTCGCTGTTACAGATTTGTAGTGGTTTGGAAGGTTCTCAGCTTCCGTTAACACCCTAATGTGATTCCTAAGTGAGAACAAACCCTCTTTTGAGGAATCGACGACGCTAACCCGCCGTGTGAAGTCAAGGACTGACAAGCCAGAGAAGGCGTGGGCAAAACCGCCAGTCGGCAATACGTGATTAGTTCCACTACCGTAATCGCTTAGTGCTACAGGACTGTAAGGTCCGATTAGGATTAACCCTGCCGATGAGACCTGGTCTATCAAAGCGAGAGGGTCCTGAGTCACTATTTCAATATGCTCTGGAGCAAAAGCATTAGCCAAACGAGCCATTTCAGCCGTCGTGTCGCAAGTAATTATGAAAGCACGAGTTTGCAGAGATTTTTGTATAATCTCTGTTCTCTCCGCTGAATCTGACATCGTTGCCAAGAGACCCGCGACTTCCTTGGCGAGATTTTTCGACGTTGTAATCAGTCCAGCTATGCTATCCGCGCTGTGCTCTGCCTGGGAAATCATATCTGCAGCCACAAACTTCGGATTCGAGGATTCGTCGGCGAGCACCAGAACTTCGCTGGGACCTGCAGGCATATCAATAGCGACATCCTTCGAAACCAGAATCTTCGCCATAGTCACGTATTTGCTGCCTGGTCCCACAATCTTCCTGACAGGGGAAATTGTGTTTGTGCCATAGGCTAAGGCTGCGATTGCTTGGGCGCCGCCTACCTTGTAGATTTCATTGACAGCGCAAATGTCGGCCGCTACAAGCACCAAGGGGTTGACTTTCCCGTTTTTGTCTGGCGGAGAGACAACAACGATTCGGGGCACTCCGGCGACTTTGGCTGGAACCGTTGTCATAATCACCGTGCTGGGGTAAGCTGCTTGCCCACCAGGGATATAACATCCAACGCTCTCGATGGGATAAAGCAAAGTTCGTATGGTAGTTCCTCCATGAGAAGTTGCGGTTCCAAGCTGGCTTAAGATAGGTTTTTCGAAGTCGCTTACTTTTTCCGCCATTAGTCTAAGCGATGAAATCTGCTCATCGGTGACCTGACTGTATGCTTCTTGTATCTCTTCTGGAGTAACGCGAAGGGTATTTGGCGCTAGCCTTACTTTGTCGTATTCTTCTGTGAGCTGCACTATTGCGGCGTCGCCTTTCTCCTTAACTTCGGTTATTATCGTTTTGACGTCGTTTTCGACAGATCCGCCTGTTGATTCTGCTCTCCTTAACCAGTCGATGGGCAGGTCTTTAAAAGACCAGGACCTTATTTTGAGCTGTTTTGGCATTCGTTTTTGTCCTTCCGTTTAAGTTCCTCAAGGGCAAGCACTTGCCGAGGCTCATATACAACTATGCCTTGCGCGAGATTTCGGATTCTGGGAAGCAGCTCGATCAGGTGATCTTTCTCGATTATTGTGTTCACAGAAACCCAGTTTTCATCAGCCAATGGAGAAATCGTGGGGTTCTTCAATGCGGGCAAGTCAGTCAACAACTTCCGCAGGTTTGCTTTCTTCACGTTCACGAAGATGTGGATTCTCTTTGAGCCCTCCACCACACCTTTTAGAAGGGTCTTAATGTCACAGATTTTTTCGTTTTTCTGCGGGTCGTCCAAGGATTTCTTGTTGGCTATAAGCACGGCTGAGGAAGTCATAACTGTTTCGATTAACTTTAGGTTGTTAGCTTCGATGGTTGAACCAGTCTCAGTCACATCAATGATGCAATCGCTGTTCTCTGGCGGCTTAGCCTCTGTTGCGCCAAACGAAAGGAAAATCTTCACTCGTGGGTTGTCGCCCTTGCGCCACCATGGCGTGACGATCGTTGGCTCCTGCCTGCCAAACCGTTTCTGGTATGCGATGTTGCTCTGGATATATTCGGAGGCGATGTTGAGGTATTCGGTAGATACTTTGAAGTTGCGGTTCTTGCTCCAGACAGACTCCATAATTTCAGACATTGTACCGATTTCGCTCATGCTTTTTGGCACAGCCACAACCAAGCGAATTTTTCCGTACTCCAAGTTTTCCAGGACTTCAACATCGGCTCGCGTCTCGCGAATCCAATCTTGCCCGGTTATTCCGATGTCTTGCAAGCCTTCGCCAACGAAGAATGGAATTTCTTGGGGTCGAAGAATTTTCAGTTCTATCCCAGGGTCATTTATCGTGGGACGATATGTGCGCTCTTGCCCCGACACTTTGTATCCCGAACGTTGGAAGATGTCGAAGGTTGCTTTGGAAAGGGAACCTGCAGGTATTGCAAATTTTACTTTTTCCATAACATTTCACCAATTTCACTTTTTCGTAGACAAACGCTGGTTTCATTGGCTATTCTGAAATCAACGATTTTCCAAAGAATGGCGGTTTTCCTCTCAGGACTCATGAAGGGTTCAGAATAAGTGTCCGCTAAACGTATATTGCCTTTACGGTCGCCTTTACGGCCGATGAACGCAATCGCCTTGAATGAACGCGATCCCTCATGGTCAACCACTAAACCGCAACTACTACGCTGAGTCTAATAAAGTTACCCTCACAAAACAAGGACGCCAAAAAAAGCGGGAGGAAGATTATACGATTTTAGGCTTCATTTGGAAAACCAATGGCGAAACCGTTGTCTTCACATCTAGCTTCAAATCAAACAACCCCTCCAATAATCCAGTCCAAATTTCTGGGTGGCCGATAAACGGGGTCTTCAACAACAGATATTTGTCTTTTAGGATTATATCTCCAAAGCCTTGCACTCTAAGGCGGTTGAAAACGCTCTCCCAATTGTTTTGGTCTTCTGTTTGAAGACCCAGTGTTGTTTCCATTGAAACCTTCAATGCTTCACCCATACGCTTGCCAATCTCTTGCCACTTCTCTTTCGGAATCTGTTGAATCAGGAGTTCCAGCAACTCCACATTGACGAATGCTATTCGACTTATCCCGCAGTAGTATTCGCCAGGAAATCTCCAGTCATAGATCATCATGCTTCGGTACACGTCGAGCATCTTTGAGATGAGCGGCTTGATTCCAGGTTCCTTTCCTTCTCTGATGAGTGAGTCAATGTATTCGCGTTCGTTCTTTTCTAGTATTATGGTAGTTCGCTTTGCAGGCTGATCTCTAGACACAAGTTCCTCAAGACGCTTGTTCTTGTTCTCTTGCATACTCGGTATATCAGAATGTATATCATATATGCTTTTTCGTGGGCTTGGGAATGACGTTTAATAGAAACATGAAACACCTATTGAATGCCGATGAAGAATCCAAAATGCTGAACTCTGATGATGCACCCTGGGGTATCTGAGGCAGTCGCTTCTACACGATAATCTTCTTGCGGATAAGGAACCACAACAGTAGCAAACCCATTATGAGAAGCACGACCCCCACCACTGTTGATGCAATGTAGTTCACGTTTAGTATTCCGTTCAGCACAAAAGGAACGTACGTGGGACCAGCGAAAATCAGAAGAACTGCGATGATCAACAACGTAGTCCTCCAGAACTTTGAATCCATATCGATCATGCTGGAGCTTTCATTTTCAGTCATCTATACTCCTTCCAAGCCCTGTTTTTCCTTCAGTTTTGATGTTTTTTCTTGTACGCCTTCTTTTATCTCTTTGCCTAAAACCTTCATTAGAAACTTGAAAACCTGAAATCCCGCACCTTTGTCAGCCTTAAATCCTGTTGTAGCACCTAGCAAGCATATCCCGTCAAGACCGCGTTCCCTGCCAATTGCTAATGTCAAACCTGTTCCGCCTACAATCCTGCCTCTGCTGTAAGTGACCGCGCCTTTCTCTGTGAACTCCGTTGCCAGCCTCGATGACGTGGCAGCCACGTAAACCTGAGCTTTCTCTTCTGTAATGGGCACTCCTCCCATGGTAACCATGAAGCGACAATTTTGCTTCAATGCGAAATTCACTATTTCCTCACAGATCTCATAGTGGGCAAGAACGTCGTCAAACGACGGTTGCGTCTCGCCCGTCATAATCACCAAACTTGTCTTGTCCACAGTCGCTGAATAAAAATCGTAGTGGGGCACGTGAGCGATCCCACGTGAGCTTATTGAGACATAATCAGGAAAAGAAGGCGAGTACAACTCCGCAAATGGCTTCGCTTCGCAAAACTTAACCAAAAGGTGCGCTGCTATTCGTCCTACGTTGCCGAAACCAGGAAGACCCTGCACGAAAATTGGGGTCTCAAAAGACGGCTTGCTCAACTCACGTAGGTAAGGCTTGTCCATATACTATGACATCACTTGGTACAGATTAACACTCGACACTAAAATGCTTTTGCTGAATGTCCAGAAAGAAACTATTAATATCCGACAGCCTTAAAGGAAAACGCCTCAAAGCAAACGGAGCGGGGTGGGGTAGCCAGGATTAACCCGCTGGGCTCATAAGTGCCGCTTGTCGGCAACGGAGAGACCCAGAGACCAGTAGTTCAAATCTACTCCCCGCTACCAAACAAAAACAAAAGTAATTTGTCGCCTTTCTGACGAATTTCAGTTTTTCGAAAATTTCGGTTTAAACCAATGCGGTCGAGAATCATGGAGTCAAATAGGACTACTGCTTAGGACCACAACGTTGCCTTTAGAAAATTGCTGACGGTTCGCTGAGTCGCATTCGCAGGCATCCAAGACCATAATGTCGAAGTCCAACATGATTTAGTGTATATGAAACGAAAATGGAAAATCAAAATGGCCTATTTAGGCTGGAATCTAGGCTTTTCCCTTCTCTTCCTTGCCGAAGTATTCAGTCCACTTGAGCTTTCGAGCGTCCCTTCCAAACTCTAGCGTACTCTTCTTGCATTTGCTAGAGCAGAACCATAGGATCGTACCATCGTTCTTAACATACATCATGCCTGTTCCCGCTGCAAACTCGATACCACAGAATGAGCATTTCCTAGGTTTGGGCATTTGCATCTTCCTCTTTCATTAGCTTAGAATGATTACCTTGTGATTTTCTTTGCTTCTCTCTCGGTTTCTCTGAGCATAAGCACATCTTGGACCCGAACGGGCCCCTTAACGTTGCGGGTAATAATGCGACCCTTGTCCTTTCCTTCTAGAATGCGAACTCGGACTTGTGTGATTTCGCCAGTTACGCCTGTACGTCCAATTACCTGGATGACTTCTGACGGCGTGAGAACTTCTTCGGCCGATTTCGCTTCTTTACTCATTACTGGGGTCCTCTTTTGACCTGCTCAAGCCGCGTGATTATTTCTTTGATTAGTCCTGCTGCGTCTCCTTCTTTAATAATACATGCTGAAGCGCAAGGAACGTCAATGCCCACTGAAGTCCCCAATTTGTCTTTGCTCGGGACGAATACGTATGGAATCTTTCTTTCTTCGCATAGAAGGGGTAGATGTGCTATGACTTCGGGCGGATCAACATCTTCTGCTATGACGACGAGCTTTGCTTGTGCTCGTTCAACAGCTTTTGTCGCTTCGTTAGTCCCTTTTCGCACTGCGCCCGATTTTGAAGCAATGCTTAGGGCTTCATAGGCTGCGTCGACGATTTCTTTCGGCGCTTCATACTTAACATAGAATGGTTTTGACATACAACCTCACCCTTTGAAGGCACAGTCTTATCCACACTTCTTATTTAAGAAGCTTTCGACACGAAATTGAGCTTCGGTTTGTTTCGAAAATCGCGCATGTCGAAAGGTTTAAATAAACATAAACGTTGACCTAAGTATTTTTCGAAAGGGGGGTCGGGTTGCAGAAACTGGGTAGAGTAATTACTTTGACGCCATCCCAGAATCTGGTCGTTAAAACGGAAAAAGCCCCAAAAATCGGTTCCAGTGTAGTCGACGATAACCTGAAAGACGTTGGAAGGGTTTTTGACATTATTGGTCCGGTAACCTCGCCTTACGCAATCGTGAGACCGTCCGTCAATGAACCTGAGAAACTAACCAGTAAACAGCTTTACTTGCTCCCCTCGAAGAAGGATAGGAGCAGAGACCGGTGAGCAGTAACAACAGCCTCAGAGAAGATATGGAAGCCTCCCAAGCGACGCAACGTGTTGAGCCCTCCAAGGTTCAATCATGCCCTGAGTGTGGCAGCACACGGATTATGCGGGATTACGAATGTGCCGAAATTGTTTGTATGGACTGCGGCTTTGTCGTGGCTGCCAAAATTGCTGACAGGGGACCCGAATGGCGAGCTTTTGACGACGAACAGAGGTCTAAGCGTACCAGGGTGGGCGCACCATTAACTTACACAATTCATGATAAGGGCTTGTCCACAACAATTGACTGGCATGACCGCGACGTCTACGGCAAAAGTCTTTCTCCCGGTCAGAAAGCGCAGGTTTACCGTCTCAGGAAATGGCAGCGGCGTATCCGCGTTTCTGATGCAACGGAACGCAATTTGGCTTTCGCGTTGTCCGAGATTACGAAGATCTCTAACAACTTGAACTTGCCCAAGAATATCCTCGAAACCGCTTCGGTGATTTACCGGAAGGCGGTCAAGGAGCGGCTGATACGCGGACGGTCAATTCAAGGTGTTACATCTGCAGCCATATATTTGGCCTGCAGGCAATGTGCACTACCCCGGACTCTGGATGAGATTTCTCAATCCTCAACGGTGAATAAGAAGGAGGTCGGTCGAAGCTACCGTTTCCTTATCAAGGAACTCAATTATTCCATCCCACCATTGAGACCGAGTCAGTACATAACCAAGTTTTCTAATCAGTTGACAATGGCAGGTAAAGTGGAGGAGATCGCGCACAAGATTCTGGCTGCAGCTAAGGAGCTTAAGCTTACATCCGGGCGGGGTCCTACGGGAATCGCTGCTGCAGCAAGTTACATTGCTTCTGTGTTAACGGGAGAGCGGAAAACGCAGCGTGAGATTGCCGAGATTGCGCAGGTGACTGAAGTTACTATTCGGAACCGTTACAAGGAACTCGTGGAAAGATTGATGTTTGAGATAAACATTTAGTCTGCTGACCGTTACTTTGCTTACCAACGTTCTTGAGGCTGAAGTCCGCTATTTCTTGATTCTGTGGAGGACTGTGAGATGGTTGTTGATTGTCCGAGTTGTGGAAGCAAAGTCGTTTCACCCCCAAAGAGTTGGCCTTTTTTCAAGAAGCAACACGAATTTAATGCAACGCCGCAACTCTGAAGGGGTGCTTTTAAATGTCCAAAATGCGGAGAGAAATTCATATCTCATGTTGAGCCTGGATCAGCAACTGAGAACAGAAAGCGTCGTTTGTTTAGCCGAGAAAGTCAACGCCATCCGTGATGGTCTGAGTCAGTCTCTGGAAACTCTGGGGA
>Ga0102851_10003149_pt1 | contig 10192 bp, 8 predicted proteins | sample Mud3Dept3metaG_FD_79558 | JGI IMG/M metagenome (GOLD analysis project Ga0102851, IMG submission 79558) | Freshwater wetland microbial communities from Ohio, USA, analyzing the effect of biotic and abiotic controls - Mud 3 Core 4 Depth 3... | ecosystem: Environmental > Aquatic > Freshwater >...
GAGATCGGCCTGGGGATGGCTCTGCTTCGACAGCGAGACCGATGCCCTGTTCTATCTCTTCCACGTCTGGTTCCGGTATATCAAGACCAACTTCTCCGTGCTGGATGACGCGATGGCCGACACGGTGGATCTCGTGGATAAGGCCATGGGCATCGCGCTTCGCGATGGCGGCTTCGGCAACGAAGTGCTCAAGGACATGATCGTGCGCGCTATCGGCCGGATCTCCTCCGTTTCCTTCACGGCAGGGGTCTGTGTGAATGACGGGCAATTCGACGCCGAGGTCGTCGAGGGCTGCTCGAAACACAACGGAAAGCATGCCGAGCTTGCAGACCTCGCCGCAACCGGCTCCCTCGACGTGCAGAACCAAAAGCACCTCAAGATGGTGGAGAGCTGGATGACGGCGGGATAGGAAAAAGGGGTCCAGGGTAAAGGGTATAGGGTATAGGGTAGAGGGAAGAAGAAAGAAAAAGCAAGCCACAAGGATCGAAGAGGATGCTCTTCGATCCTTTTTTATTCTCGACCCTCGCCCCGCGACTCTCTCCCCTCATCAAGGAACTCCAGCACCAGCCGGTTGAACTCCTCGGGGTACTCCACGTTTGGCATGTGGCCGCAGTGCTCGAAGACATGCAGGCAGGCCCCGGGGATCCTCCCGGCGGCATCGAAGGCCTGGCTCACGGGCAGGATGCGGTCCTGGCGGCCCCAGAGAATGAGCGCGGGGGCGGTGATTGCGCCGAGCCCCTCCCGGATCGGTTCCAGGATCCCGGGCCGCGCGCCCCGAAGCGTGGCGATGTTTCGCAAGATCGATGTGAAGGCGCGAACGGAGCCGGGCTGGAAGAACATTTCGTAGTATAGATGTGCGAATTCGGGAGTGATCGCTGCGGGGTCGTAGACGAGGCGATGAAGAAAACGAATGAAGAGCGGCAGGGGCGGCTTGAAGAAAATCCGGTCGAAGAAGGGAAGCGATGCGATTCGCAACGGGAGGCTCACTTCCCCCCCCAGACCGGCGCTGCTCACCAGGATGAGCCTGTCCACGCGTCCCGGGTCATCGAGTATGACTCGAAGAGCCACACCACCCCCCAGGGAATGCCCCACGAGCGCTGCCCTCCCGATGCCCAGGGCCGCCATGAAGTCCCGCACGAACCGGGAATAGGCCCCGGGGCCGTAGTCCATCCGTTCGGGCTTTTCCGTGCGCCCGAAACCGGGCAGGTCGGGAACGTAGACGCGGTGACGAAAAGCCAGGGCGCCGATGTTCGTCGACCAGATCTCCGCCGAGGCGCCGAGGCCGTGGATGAGAATGGCGGGCATGCCTTCCCCGCCTGCCTGCCGGTAGCGTGTTCGAACACCATTCACATCGATGTAGAGATCGGGCAACATGGATCCGGGTATCCTCGTTTTCCCTCTAGGGGATATTCATGACGGCGGGCTATTTTCCCACGATCCCTCAAAGGACAAAAGGGGAATCTGCCCCATGATCCTGCATCCTGTCATAAGCCCTGGACAGCAAAAAATAAACATTGTAATTAGATGCATATTGTATACAATTCATCCCGAGACTTTCACTATGCGGGATATGATTCCGGTATGTGGAATAGATCGCTTTCTGCTTTGATCCGAGGGCACGCGCCATGACTAAAGAAGAACAGATCGGGAAGCTCAAGCGGCTGGGCGACGACGTCATCTATGCCCTCATCGACAATCCCTACGAGTGCCCCATTGTCATCAACAAGCAGGGCATCATCTGCTTCATGAGCCGTTTCAGCAAGCGCCTCATCGGCATCGACGCCGACGAGGCCGTGGGCAAGCACATCAAGGATGTCATCAAGGAGACCCATCTCCATGAGATCCTGAAGGACGGAAAGGCCCGGATCGCCGATCTTCTCTACATTGCCGGCAAGCAGCAGGTCATCTCCCGGATTCCGCTCAAGGATCTTCACGGACGGATCCTCGGTGCCGTGGGCAAGGGGGTTCTCAACGAAGCCGTCAAGGTCGCCGAGCTGTCCGACCGGATCGAGGTCATGGACGGCCAGCTCCAATATTACCAGAAGCAGGTCAGCGATCTGAAGGGCGGCTCGACGATCGTGGGCCGCTCGGCGGCCATCACGCAGATGAAAGAGAACGCCATGCTCGCCGCGAAGAGCAATGCATCGGTCCTCATGACGGGAGAATCGGGCACGGGAAAAGAGGTGGTAGCCTTCTTCATCCACCAGAATAGCGCGCGAGCCGGCGGTCCCTTCATCCGGGTCAACTGTGCCTCCATCCCCCGCGAGCTCTTCGAAAGCGAGCTTTTCGGTTACGAGGGGGGGGCCTTCACGGGGGCCCGTTCCCAGGGAAAGCCCGGAAAGTTCGAACTGGCCGACGGGGGCACGATCCTGCTCGACGAGATCGGAGAGATGCCCCGGCCCATGCAGGCAAAACTGCTGAGGGTGCTCCAGGAACACACCATTGACCGTCTGGGCGGGACCCGGCCGATTCAAGCGGATTTCCGACTGATTGCCGCCACCAACCGCGACCTCCAGGATATGGTGCGCATGGGGGATTTCCGGATGGATCTCTTCTACCGCATCAACATCCTCAGCATTCACGCGCCGCGGCTCAGGGACATCCGGGAGGACATCCCCCTGCTTGCAGCCCATCTCATCGGGCTTCTCAACGAGGAGATGGGCTGGGGGGCCTCCGCCATCTCCCCCGAGGCCATGGAGGAGCTTAAAAACTACGATTGGCCCGGCAACGTGAGGGAACTGCGCAACGTGATCGAGCGCGCCATGATCATCGCCAAGGAGCGACTCATTCGCCCCGATGATCTCCCCGAGAGGGTCCGTCGTGCCGGGACGGGGGAGCCTTCCCTGGCCGCCTCGATACCCGCCCCGCACGCGGGAAACCTCCGGCGCATCCTTGCCGAAACGGAGAGGCGGACGATCCTGGAAGCCCTGCGAAGCGCCGAGGGAAACAAATCGAAGGCCGCGAAAATACTGGGCATCCATCGAACATCGCTCTATGAAAAAATGAGAGCGCACGGTCTGGACCCCGACGCGAAAATCGATTTCAGCCTCTGACAGGAAAGGGGGAATTTTCCCTGCCAAAAAAATTTTTCTCGACAACCTTCTGGGACAATCCTCAATCGACAAAGAAGTGTATGGATATTGCTACATGTCTTGCTAGCCATACACGAATAAAAGCTTTCGCTGTTCCGATAAGTTAGAAATAGATTCCTCATTGTGGAACAAATATCGTACTTTTATTCCTACACTTTTTCCCCTTCACCCCCGATTCAAATCCTGCCCAAAATAATAATTATTTCATTGTTATCATATACTTACGAAAATTATGCCATCATGGTCCGCGTCTTGCGATAGAGTCCCGCCGTCACAGACCTGTCACGACGCCAAGAAAGACTCTCGGCAAGGAAAAAAAGCCCTCAGAGTGCAAAGAAGGCGCCCGCAGATCATGCAGTAAAAATCCGTTTTCAAGGGAGACATCATGGATGTACGAGCGGATAAAGTCATGTCCCTGTCAGAGGCCGTAAAGACCTATGTAAAGGACGGCTCTCACATCTCGATCGGCGGTTTCACCGTCAATCGAAACCCCATGGCGGCCGTCTACGAGATGATCCGCCAGGGAATCAGGAATCTCCACGTCTATGCCCATTCGAACGGCACCGGCGTCGACGAACTCGTCGGCGGCGGCTGCGTGGGCGAGATCGAGATCGCCTACGGCGGAAACGGCCGAGCGGCCCCCACCTGCATCCGGTTCAAGCAGGCCATCCAGAAAGGGACCATCGTCCACGAGGATTACTCCAATTACCAGATGAGCCTTCGGTTTCATGCCGGGGCCATGGGAGTCCCTTTCCTGCCCACCCGGTCGTCCCTCGGGACGGACATCGTCAACAAGTGGGGCTTCTCGAAGGAGATGAGGAAGAAGGACCCGAAGATCCCCAACAGCAAGCTCATCGAAATGGAAAACCCTTTCGACGGCTGGGCAAACTGCAGGAAAGTCGTCCTCGTGCCGGCCATCACCCCCGACGTGACGATCATCCACGTCCAGAAGGCCGACCGGCAGGGCACCTGCCGCATCCAGGGGCTGCAGTTCTGCGATGCGGACCAGGCCAAGGCGGCCCGGAACGTCATCGTCACCTGCGAGCAGATCGTCGATTCGGCGGAGCTGAGGACCGATCCCGAATACAATCAGATCCCCTTCATCCACGTCTCGGCCGTCGTGCCGGTTCCCTACGGGGCGTACCCCTCTTCCTGCTACAAGCACTACGACTACGATCCCACGCAGCTTTCCGACTTCGCCAAGGCCGCCAAGGATGACGGCGCCTTCAAGGCCTACCTCGACAAGTTCGTCTACGGCGTGAAGGACCACCAGGGTCTTCTCGACCTGGTCGGCAAGGACCGGCTCGCAAAGATCAAGGCCGACCCCAGGACCGGTTATGCCTCCGGCCTGGACAGAAAGTAAGGAGGGGAGCGTTATGGATTACACACTCAGAGAACTCATGGCGATCATCGCCGCCCGCGAGATCAAGAACGGCGACATCGTCTTCTGCGGAACGGGCATATCCATGGTGGCGGCCATGGCGGCCAAGCACATGAACGCCCCCGAGAGCATCATCTTCTTCGAGACGGGCGCCATCGACTCGGCTCTCGAGGAGATCCCCATGGCGGTCGCGGACCCCCGCGTCATGTATTGCGCCGCCTCCAACGGGGGGCTTCTCGATGCCTTCGCCACGATGCAGAACCCCATCACCGGCGAGAGGGTCATCGGGATCCTCGGGGCCGCCCAGATCGACAAGTTCGGCAACATGAACTCCACGAGCATCGGCGACTACTACCGGCCCAAGACCCGTTTCTCGGGCAGCGGCGGGGCCTGCGACGTGGCCTCCTTCGTGCCCCGCTACATCATCTTCATGCAGCACGAAAAGAGGAAGTTCCCGAAGAAGGTCGACTACCTCACGAGCCCCGGCTACCTCGACGGAAACGGCGGCCGCGAGCGGGCGGGCCTCATGAGCGGCGGGCCCAGCGCCGTCGTGACCAACCTGGCCATGATGCGCTTCGACGAGCAGACCAAGGAGATGTACCTGGCCCACTACTACCCCGGGATCACACCCCAGAAGATCCTGGACAACATGGAATTTTCCGTGGACGTCTCGAAGGCGACGGAAGCGGCGCCGCCCACGGCGAGCGAGTTGAAGATCCTGCGGGAGGTCGTGGACCCCCAGCGGATCATCCTGTGAGAACAAATGCCATAAAAATAATCATCAGCAAGGAGACGCACGATGAACTTTGAATTACCCGATGAATTGAAAATGTTGAGAGACACGGTGAGAGATTTCGCCGCGGAGAAGATCGCACCCTTTGCCGAAGAGTGGGACCACAAGTCCTACTTTCCCTACAAGGAAGCCGTCAAGCCGATGGGCGAGCTGGGTTTCTTCGGCACCGTCATTCCCGAGCAGTACGGCGGAAACGAAATGGGATGGCTGGCGGCCATCATCATCACCGAGGAGATCGCCCGGGCCTCGAGCGCGCTTCGCGTGCAGGTCAACATGAACGAACTGGGCTGCGCCTACACGATCCTGCGCTACGGCACGGACGCGGCGAAGAAGAAGTACATCGAGAAGCTCGTGAACGCCGACTACATGGGCTCCTTCGGCATCACGGAGCCCCAGGCCGGCTCGGACATCATGGCGATCAAGTCCACCGCCGAGGACAAGGGCGACCACTGGCTGATCAACGGCACCAAGACCTGGATCTCGAACGCCAACTGCGCCGACGTGAACATCTTCTATGCCTACACCAACGTGGGCGGCAAGAGGGAGCTCTCGGCCTTCGTGGTGGAGCTCAAGAACTTCAACGGGATCACCGTGACGGACCTCGAGAAGATGGGCTCGCACTGCTCGCCCACGGGCGAGATCGTGCTGGAGAACACGAAGGTGCCCAAGGAAAACATCCTGGGCAAGCCCGGCGACGGGGCAAAGATCGTCTTCGGGTCGCTCTCGCAGACGCGGCTCTCGGCGGCGGCCGGCGGCATCGGCGTCGCCCAGGCCTGCCTGGACATCGTGACCAAGTACGCCATGGAGCGCGAACAGTTCGGCAAGCCGATCGGCACGTTCCAGATGAACCAGGACATGATCGCGCAGATGATGGCCGACATCGAAGCGGCCCGGCTCGTGGTCTACAAGGCGGCCTGGCAGAAGGACCAGGGCCAGCTGTTGAACAACGTCGAAGTGGCCATGGCGAAGTACCTGGCGGGCGAGCTCTGCTACAAGTGCTCGCAGTACGCCATGAAGATCCTCGGGGCCTACGGCTACTCGCCGGAGTACCCCGTGGCGCGGATCTTCCGCGACGCCCCGACCTACGCCATGGTCGAGGGCTCCACCAACATCTGCAAGTTCATCATGGCCCAGGACCAGCTGGGCATCCGGAAAGCAAACCGCTAACGCGGTAGACATAGGAGACTGCCGGCGGCCTCGAGCCGCCGGCAGCATCATCCCATCGCCCATTGAGGAGGCAAAATACGATGAGACAGTACTTCGAGAAGATGAAAGACCTGGGCAAGGCGCTCAGGCAGTCGCAGATAGACGGCATGAAGGAAAACGTGGAGCGGGCCGCGGAGATCATGAAGGAGATCGACGCCGAGGTCGACCGCATCAAGACGAGCGTGGGTGTCTCCACCGAGGAGATCCACAAGCGCGGCGAGATGACGGTCTGGGAGCGGATCGACTACGTCGTCGACCCGGGCATGTTCTTCCCCCTGCACTCCATCTACGACCCCGACAGCGAAGAGAGCGGCCAGACCAACGTCGTGGACGGCCTGGCGCGGATCAGCGGCAAGTGGTGCGTGCTGGTCGGCTTCAACAACAAGTGGATCGCCGGCGCCTGGATCGCCGGGCAGGCCGACAACAACCTGAGGGTCACGGACCTGGCCAAGCGGCTCCACGTGCCGCTCGTGTGGCTCGTGAACTGCTCCGGCGTGAAGCTTCCCGAGCAGGAGAAGGTCTACGCCAACCGCCGGGGGCAGGGCACCTGCTTCTTCCGCCACGCGGAGCTCGAGCAGGAAGGCGTTCCCATCATCGCCGGCATCTACGGCACCAACCCCGCAGGCGGCGGCTACCAGGGCATCAGCCCCACGATTCTGCTCGCCCACCAGAAAGCCAACATCGCCGTGGGCGGCGGCGGGATCGTCAGCGGCATGAGCCCCAAGGGTTCATTCGACCAGGAAGGGGCCGAGGCGCTCATCGAGGCCACGCGCCACTTCAAGGCCGTCCCCCCCGGAAGCACGCGGATCCACTACAACGAGACGGGTTTCTTCAAGGCCGTCTACGAGAAGGAAACGCAGGTCCTCGACGCCATCAAGGAATGGATGACCTTCCTGCCGGCGTACAACCCCAAGTTCTTCCGCGTGGCCGAGCCGGCCGAGCCGAAGCTCTCGCCCGCCGATCTGACGAGCCTCATCCCCATCAACACCAAGAGGGTCTACTCCTTCGAGGAGGTGCTGGCGCGGCTCACGGACAACTCGGAGCACATGGAGTTCAGGCCCAAGTACGGCCCCGAGATCTACTGCGGCGTGGTGAAGATCGACGGCTACCCCATGGGCGTCATCGGCAACCGCCAGGGCCTCATCCCCAACTACCCCGAGTACACCAACGAGTACCACGCCGTGGGCGGCAAGCTCTACCGCCAGGGCCTCATCAAGATGAACGAGTTCGTCACGATGTGCGGCCGCGACCGCCTGCCCATCATCTGGGTGCAGGACACCTCGGGCATCGACGTGGGCGACATCGCCGAGAAGGCGGAGCTGCTGGGCCTGGGGCAGTCCTTGATCTACTCGATCGAGCAGACGGACGTCCCCATGATGCTGATCGTGCTGCGCAAGGGCACGGCGGCGGCCCACTACGTCATGGGCGGCCCCACGGCCAACAACAACAACGCCTTCACCCTGGGCACCCCCGCCACCGAGATCAACGTCATGCACGGCGAGACGGCGGCGGCGGCCTCGTACGCCCGCCGGCTCGTGAAGGACAAGGATTCGGGCAAGCCGCTCGACGCCACGATCAAGAAGATGAACGAGATCGTGAAGCACTACGAGGAGTCCTCGCGGCCTTACTTCTGCGCGAAGAAAGGCTTCGTCGACGAGGTGGTGCGCTTCGAGGACATGCGGAAGTATCTCGTGGCCTTCGCCAACTGCGTCTGGCAGAACCCGACGTCGATCTGCCCGCAGCACCACATGATGCTGCCCCGGATCATCCAGTCCCAAATCGTCACGGGCCTCGAGCGCCCGCCGGTGGAGCAGGAAAAGAAGGTTGCAGCGAAATGATGAGTTGAAAACCCCCGCCCGGCCTTGCCGGGCGGGGCAATCTTATCCTACCTAAAGTCGGAGGGAGTCTTTATGAAACGGTCTTATTGGATTCCACTAATGGTTGTCGTAGCCGGAGTTCTCATGGGCTGCGACATGGCAAGCCTCAACCAGATGGTCGGGGGGAATGCCCTGGGCGTGATTTCCCTGATCGCGCTGATTATCGCAGTCGTCGTCAGCTGCGTAACCGAGAAAAACGTCGGCATCATGTGCATCGCCTTTGCCTTCATCATCGCCCTGGCGACGGGCGGCGCCCTGAAGGTGTCGGACCTCAACAAGTTCTTCCCCCTGAGGCTCTTCATGATCCTCGTGGGCGCCACGATGCTCTTCAGCATGGCCACCATCAACGGCACCGTGGAGAAGCTGGCCAAATGGGCCGTCAAGGGGTCCGGCGGCAATGTGGGGATGTTGCCCATCGTCTTCTTCATCCTGCCCTGCGTGCTGTCCGCCATCGGCCCCGGCAACATCGCCACCACGGTCGTCCTCGCCCCCATCGGCATGGCCCTGGCCGGCGAGACCCGGATCAGCCCCTTCCTGATGACGCTCATGATCTGCAACGGGGCCAACGCCGGGGCGCTCTCTCCCGTGGCCCCCACGGGCATCATCGCCAACGGCCTCGTCGAGAAGATCGGCGTGGAATACATCGGCAACCAGATCTTCCTGAACTCGATCCTGGGAAGCGGCGTGGCCGGCATATTCGGCTTTGTGGCCTTCGGCGGCCTCAAGCTCTTCGGCAAGAAGGTCGACCCCGATGTACAGGCCCGCGTGAGGGCCATCGTCGACGCCCCCATCGAGCCCTGGAATATCAAGCAACTCATCACCCTCGGGGCCATCGGCGCCTGGATCATCCTCGTTCTCGTTTTCAAGTGGGACGTGGGTTACACCGCCCTGGCACTGGCCGTGCTGCTCTCCTTTGTCGGCGCCGCCGACGAGAAGGAAGCCATGGCGAAGCAGCCCTGGTTCACCATGTTCATGCTCGTGGGCGTCATGGTGCTCGTGGAAGTGGCCGGCAAAACGGGAGGCCTCGAGTATGCCATCAATGCCATCGCCTCCGTGTCGAGCGTGCACACGATCTCCTCGGTCTTCGGCTTCATCAACGGCTTCGTGTCCATCTACAGCGGATCCTCGACAGTCGTCATGCCCACCTTCATCCCGCTCATCCCGGGCCTGGTGACCAAGCTCGGCGTGACGGGGGCCGAAGGAATCGACATGATCCGGAACCTGATCTACACCTGCTGCGTCTCGGCGCACCTGGTGGATGCAAGCCCCCTGTCCCTGCTGGGAGCCCTCTGCATCGCGGCGGCCCCCGAGTGGGACGACAAGAACAAGCTCTTCCGCAACCTGCTTTTCTGGGGCATGGGCATGTCGGTTTTTGCCGCCATCATCAGCTTCGTCTTCTGGCGGTAAGGGTGTAGAGAATGGAAGGGTTTTCAGACAGGGTGTTCAGCCAATACCATTGAACCCTCCCTGTGGGGCCGTTTCCAGCCGGGAACGGCCCCACCTGTTCTCCGCAACCGGGCATGTCAGGGCGGGTGAAACAAAATCGATAAAGAAGTCATCGCGAGCCGAGCCGCGCGAGGCGTGGCGATCCACGGCTTAAATCCTTGCTTTCATATTGTGTTCATACAGAAAACTAAACCGCACGAAGGAGTCTTTATTCTTATGGAAATGGACAATGTCACATTCGGCGTCACGATGCTGGTGGCCGGCATGGGGGGCACGCTGGTGACCCTGGGGCTGTTGAGCCTGATGATGCTGGGCCTGGGCAAGCTCTTCCCTTACAAGGAAGAGGGCGGGAAGGAGGGCTGATACCATGTTGGAAGCAATCATTGCCGGGTTGGGC
>Ga0102851_10003151_pt1 | contig 10191 bp, 9 predicted proteins | sample Mud3Dept3metaG_FD_79558 | JGI IMG/M metagenome (GOLD analysis project Ga0102851, IMG submission 79558) | Freshwater wetland microbial communities from Ohio, USA, analyzing the effect of biotic and abiotic controls - Mud 3 Core 4 Depth 3... | ecosystem: Environmental > Aquatic > Freshwater >...
CCGACCGCGCCTCGATTCATGAGCGTCACCCCCGAAGTCGCCTCGCTGGTGCCCCACGCGGGCAGAATGTGCCTGCTGGAGCGCGTGCTCGACTGGGACGAATCGACGGTGACGCTCGCCACGGCCACGCATCGCGATCCCGCCAATCCGCTGCGCAGCGACGGGCGCCTGCGCGCCATCCACCTCTGCGAGTACGGCGCCCAGGCGATGGCCGTGCACGGCGGCCTGCGGGCCCGGGACGGGCGGGCGCGGCCGGGATTGCTTGTGTCGTTGCGCGACGTTGTTCTCGAATGTGACCACGTGGACGACCTCGCGGGCGAACTGATCGTCTCGGCCCGCTGTGTGCACGAGAGCCTGTCGGCCTGGCAGTACGACTTCCGCGTCAGCCACGGGACGCGACTGCTGGCTCAGGGACGCGCGACGGTCTCCGTCGCCTCGGGCACCTGAGCGTCGCCGCAACCGGCGAAGAGCAGCCGGCTTCCGGACTTCGGGGCCGAAGCATCGAGCAAGCCGAGAACGGCATCGCCGTTCAGTTCCGGATGCTGCGCGCAGGCCGTCGCGACGATTTCCCGCGCAAGCTGCTGCAGTTGCCGCGTCGTGGCGCGAATTCGCGCCTTGAACGCGTCGTCGTCGAGCTCGTCGCGCAGCCCGCGATTGAGCTCCGCGAACCAGTCGAGGTGCACCTGATCCAGTAGAACGGGAGGATTACGGCGCGCACTGCGGACCGACCACTGCCGCAGGAAATCCTGCATCGCGTGGTTGAGCGTCTTGCTCCCACCGAGTTCGTCGCGCAGACGCGACAGCATCGTGAGGTCGGTGAGCCGGCGCTGAAAGAACAGCTGGCACAGCACGCCCCAGTAGTACGTGTAGTCCCAGATCACTTTCACCGGCAGCACTTCCGGGTCGCCAAACAGCGAGTACTGGTCGCGGTACAACGACATCGTGCTGTCGTAGAACGACATGAAGAACTGCTCGTAAATTCGCGCATACGAGGCGACTGGCTGCCCGCTGCGATCATGGGCGACGAGTTCCGTGATGTAGGTGTTGGCAATCGCGATAAAGTCGCTGCCCGGGGAATAGAAGGGATCGAGAAACACGCCCGATTCGCCCGTCATCGCCCAGCGGGCGCCCGAAAAGACCTTCTTGCAACCGTACGAGAAATGCTTCAGGAACGCGAAGTCCTGCAGCAAGCCACGCTTCGACTCCAGGTCGTCAGCCAGCCGCGGCTGGAACTCCTGCAGCCACTCCATCGCCCGCGCGAAGCTGTTGATGCGCTGCCATGGGTGAATGCGGCCGTCGGCGACGATGCCGACTGAGTGCGACCCCGAGGCTAGCGGGATCAGCCAGACCCAGTATCCCTCGCCGACCAGGTGGTTGGTCGAGAGCCAGCGGGACGGTGGGTTGCAACGCTCGAGCCACTGGGCATCGGTGGACCATTCGTTGACGTCGATGCGGGCGCCAATGCGGAACCAGGCGCTGTTGACGTCGTGGTCGTTCTCCACCGCGAGGTCGAGTTGCCGCTTCAGGATGCCCGCACGTCCGGACGCGTCTACGACCCAGCGCGCGTCGATCTCGAGCGACGCTCCGTCACGATCGCACCGCACGCGATGGTCATGCTCCCCCTGCCCGAGTTCGACGCTGCGCACAGCCACGCCGTCGAGGAACGCGACGCCGGACTCCCGCACCCTTGTGCCGAGGAAGTTCTCGAACAGGCCACGGTCGAGCTGATAGCTGGGCGTCGACAGGTAGCAGCTGGCGCCCAGCTCCAGCACCGAGTCGATGTCACGCCGCCGTTCCGAGAAAAAGAAACGAAAGCCAAACTTCTTGAGCTGCTCGCCCACAAGGTGATCCTTGAGGCCGAGCACGGTGTCGAAATAGTTTGCGGCGATCTCCACCGAGGATTCGCCGACCTTGTGCGTGGCAGCGGCTACGGGGTGGCGGCGACGCTCGACGACCGCGATCGCCAGGTCCGCGAACCGTTGGCGTAACTGCAGCGCAAGCGTCAGGCCAGCGAGACCACCGCCAAGAATTACAACGTCCGCGCGCACTCCATCGACTGCCACAGGCTGTCCCCGTGACTATTGCGGCACATAGCCCGTGGCGCCGCCGACTGCCTCTTTATAGTTGTCCAGCAGGTACTGCTTCGTGATGAGTGCAATCCTGTGCATCATGTCCTTGTCCTGGCCACCGAAGGTCCAGGCGCCGCTCATGGCCGCAGCTCGTTGATAGAACTCGGGCTCAGCGACCAGAACGCCACTGGGCTGCTCCGTAATTCGCAGCTTCATCACGACGTACGAATCGCCGGCCAGCGCCCCGGCCCAGAACCGCGCGCCGCCGCTGACGACTTTCAGCTTTTCGATGCGCGGCTCGATAAGGAGTGACTGCCCACGTGCGCTACCCGCCGCATCAGCATTCCATTGGGCGATTACCGGGCCAATCTCCGTCGACACGTGGTCCTGGATTTTCGCCTTGGCCTTTTCCTTGCCTTCGTCACCCGCGTATGGCGGCCCCATGGCGATGGGCGACATTTCGTACTTGTCGTATCCAGCCAGCGCATTGACCGGTGGCGGATTCTGCGGTTCCGCGACGACCGTCGCCGCGACCAGTAGCATCAACACAGCAGGTATCAATCTTTTCATCGCCAGCTCCCATCCTTCCGATGTGGAAATTCGAATTCCATCTCAAGCAGCATCGTCGGACTTAACCCTACGCATACTGTTCGATCGACCGCCATCGCGACGGCCTCGACAAAAGGCAGACACGCCGCCATGGCGTTGCCCGCCAGCAAGTCAGCATTTCGAGCAAGGGGTGATGTGCGCTCGGTACCGCGCGCGAGATCCCATTGAACCTTGGCGACTGTCGTGGTTCCTGCACTGGGTGCCACGACGAGCCCGACCCCGACGATGCCTCGACTGGGCTGCATGGATGCAAGCGGTCCCCGCGCCTCAATGTCGTAGGCGACGAGCAGCACCGGTCGGCCACCCGTATCTGCCTGAACCAGTGCCTCGAGCAGTCCCTCGCCGAAAGTGTCTCCCCAAGCGGTGAGGGCGGTGTACGGCTGCATGCTCCCAGTGCCGATGCTCCAGTAGCCAGCCGCTGCGTTATGGACTGAATTGTGGAACCGGATCGGTGACACGAGGTTTGGCGTACGGGCGAGCGTGTCGCTCATGTAGTCGCTGATGGCCAGATCGCCATGGGTCGAAGCGAAAACGCTCGCGATGTCGCGGGGGTCGACGCGGGCGCTCTCACAGGCGCGCGCCGCCACCTCCAGGGCGATCGCCACCGTGTCGGGCGCACGCCGCCGCTCGGTGGGCGCGAGCAGGGCCGGCGCGGGCCGTGCGGCGGGCTGCTCCGGCGCGACCGCCTCCCCGCGCAGCACTGGCGCGGCAATCTCCCAGCCGGGCAATCGTGGCGTCCAGAGCGCAACGCCGTTCAGGAATGAAGTCAGTACCGCCATGTACCGCTCATCCCGCCCGGTCACGGCCGAACAGCAGCGAGCAGTTGCTGCCGCCGAAGCCGAACGAATTACTCAGGGCGACGCGCACGTCGCGGGTCTCGTTGGCGACGCACACCTGCGGGCCGCAAGCCGGATCGAGGTTCTCGGAGTTGAGTGTGCCCGGCACGAGTCCTGTTTCCAGGGCGATGAACGACACAACCGCCTCAACGAGGCCTGCTGCGCCGAGCGTGTGGCCCGTCCAGCCCTTGGTGGAACTGGCCCGCGTGCTCGGCGGGAAAATCTCCGCCACCAGCCGTGCCTCGACTTCGTCGTTCTTTTGACTGGCGGTGCCGTGCAGGTTGATGTAGTTCACCGCGGCCGGGGCGAGGCCCGCCCGCACGAGGGCCGCTTCGATGGCCAGGCGAGCGCCGAGCCCCTGCGGGTGTGGCGACGACATGTGGTGCGCGTCACTCGACTCGCCGTAGCCCAGCAACCAGGGACCAGACGCCCCGTCGCGCTCCAGCAACGCGAATCCCGCCGCCTCGCCGATGCTGATGCCACGGCGAGCCACGTCGAACGGACGGCAGGGCTCTGGCGACACGAGCTCGAGCGAATTGAAACCGAACAGCACGCTGCCGCAGAGCGAATCCACGCCACCGACGACCGCGGCGTCCGCGAGCCCGGCGCAGACCAACCGCTCGGCCTGCGCAAAGACCTTGGCGCTTGACGAGCACGCGGTGCCCACAGTGACCACGACACCCTCGAGCCCGAGCGCGACACGCACGAAGTCACCAAGCGAATGCGGCGTGTGCACCACCGGACGACGCAGGTCCTCCGGATACTGGCCATCCGGCAGCAGTCGCCGATATGCCTCCTCGGTAGCACCGATACTCGAGGTGGACGTGCCCATCACCAGCGCGACCCGATCTGCGCCATAACGCTCTCGGGCCTCGCGCGCGCGACTGACGAAATCGTCGCACTGCAGAGCGAGCCACGCCAGTCGGTTGTTGCGACAATCCCACGCGGCCCAGTCCGGAGGCAGCGGAGTGTCCTCGACGCCGGTGACGCGACCGATGCAGGTCGCAAGAGGCGTTTCAGTAAAGTCGTTCGGGCGCAGCCCGCCGCTCCGCTGCCGCAATGCCGCGGTCAAGGCCACGACGCCACGCCCGGCAGCAGTGGCTACTGAGTAACTCGTGACGCGTAACGGCTGCATCGACGTCCTGCCGAGCCAGCCGTCACTGCCCGTTCGACCGCTCCATGTCGATCTCGGCTGATTGCAGCTGCACGCTGATATCCTTGACGATGTTGTTGATCCACTTCAGGTAGTTACCGTGGATCCGGCGCACACCCTTCTTTACCTCGTAGTCGAGGTTCGTGCTGTCAATGTATCGGATCTGAATGGACTTGGTGTCGTAGGTAATACCGACCTTCGCGACGTGCGAACGGATGTTGAGCGTCGCCTCCATGTAGCCTGGGTCTTGTCGGCTGACCACCCAGCCCCGCTGCGCCACACCCAGGCGAATGGATTTGGCGACGGCCTTTTCCGAGAGGCCGGGTGGGACCGAGATCGGCTGAGGGTCGACGAGCACCTCGGAGGCCACGGCGATCGGCGCTACCGCTGCCACTCCGAGTAGCATCATCAGCACTAGAGCCCAGCTTGACGCCGCCTTCATATCGCCTCCGTATCGTTCATCCGTCCTTGTACTGCTGATCACTCTGGCAAAGTTGCCTTTCAGGCGGCCCGCCGGCTCTGGATGAACTCCGACAAGCTGCGCAACGAGGCGAAGATCTTCTTGTTGTCCTCGTCGTCTGCCTTGATCTGAACTCCGTACTTCTTCGAAATCTCCAGCGCAAGCTCCAGGGCGTCGATCGAGTCGAGGCCGAGGCCCGAACCAAACAACCCGGCGTCGGGATCGATACCGGCAGGGTCGATTCCCTCGAGATTTAATGCCGTGACAATCAGTTCGGCGAGTTCCAGTTGTTCGCTCGTTTGGACTGCCGGCATGGAGAATCCCGGTCTGGGCACGCGCAATGCGGCGCGCCCAAAAGTGTATCATGCGGACCGCGCAAGCCCGAGAGCGCCTAGTGTCTCCGACTCCGGAAATCACCCCGCCATTGCCCCCCGCAACCTGCGACATCGTGGTCGTGGGCGGCGGCCCGGCAGGCTGCACAGCGGCCACACTGCTCGCGCGCCGCGGCTGGTCGGTGGTCTTGCTTGAGAAGGATAGACACCCACGCTTCCACATCGGCGAATCGCTGCTGCCGATGAACCTGCCAATCTTCGAGCGGCTGGGCGTACTCGAGGCCGTCGAGCGCATCGGGGTGCGCAAGGTCGGCGCTGATTTCCCGGCGCCGACGGCGACCGGCTACAACGTGTTCCGCTTCGAGCGCGCCCTTGACGCGACCTGGCCGCACGCATTCCAGGTGCGCCGCGACGAGTTCGACCGGCTGCTGTTCGAGCACGCGGCGGGCAGTGGCGTGCATGCGCTCGAGGGTCACCACGTCGCCGCGGTCGATTTCGCTGCCGACGGTGTTACCGTGCGCGGCCAGACTGCAACGGGCGCGCCGTTCAACTGCCGGGCGCGCTACTTCGTGGATGCTAGCGGCCGCAACACGCTGCTTGGCAACCAGCTGCGACTGAAGCGCAAGAGCACGCGCCACCAGAGCGCTGCCCTGTTCGCGCACTTCCGTGGCGTGGAGCGACGGCGGGATGCCGACGCCGGCAACATCAGCATCTACCGCTTTGAGCACGGCTGGGTCTGGCTTATTCCCCTGCGCGACGACATCACCAGCGTCGGCGCGGTGTGCTGGCCCGAGTACCTAAAGCAGCGGCGCACGGACCGGCAGGCGTTCCTGCTCGATACTCTGCGCTCGATCCCGACCCTCGCTGGGCGATTGGCGAACGCCGAGATCGTCGGCAACCTGCACGCTACGGGCAATTACTCCTACAGTTGCACCCGTATGGCGGGCCGGCGCTGGGTGATGGCCGGCGACTCCTATGCGTTCGTAGATCCGATTTTTTCGAGCGGCGTCTATCTGGCGATGCACGCCGCGGAGCGCGCCGCCGCCGTCGTGGACGGCGCCCTGCGCGACCCGGCTGCCGAGCGAGCGCTGCAGCGGCGCTACGCCGGAGAGATCGAGCGCGGTCTGTGCACGCTGTCGTGGTTCATCTACCGATTCACGTCGCCTGCGATGCGCAAACTGTTCGCCAACCCGCGCAATGACTGGCAACTCGAGCAGGCCATGATCTCGATGCTAGCGGGCGACGTGTTCCGAGACAACGGGGTTCTCTGGCGTCTGAGGATCTTCAAGCTGATCTACTGGCTGACGGCGCTCGGCGACTGGCGCGAGCAGGCGAGCGCCTTCCTCGCACGCCGTCGGCAGGCCCGCACCCAGTTCAGCGGCGGGACCACGAGCCAGGACACCACCTGAGATGCCGGCAGATCCGACGACAGCCCTGCCGTTGCGTGCGAGCTACGAGGCAGTGAAGACCGGCCGGCCGTTCGACGAAGACGTCCTCCTCTCGGTCGTGTTCGGGTCGCACACGCCTTGTCCGGACGACCAACGGTGCCTGCATATCGACCTCGCGCCGCTCGCCGGCGCGGCATGCATCGAGGTGTGGCGCGGAATCGGCCCAGTGCGCGTTGGCACCGCCGGACAGGTGCGTTACGCGGAGGATGGGGCGCACTGTGCGGGCTGGCTCAGCATCGAGGAGGAAGCGGTGGGCAACCTCGCTGATGCCACCCAGGCGGCTTATCGCAGCCTGCTGCGTTTCCAGGCAGAGTCGCCCTATCGCCACGTGTGGCGAATGTGGAACTACGTCGCCGATATCAACGCCGGCGAGGGCGACGAGGAACGCTACCGCCAATTCTGTCTGGGCCGGGCGCGCGCCTTTGCCGCGGAGATGGCCGATGCGCAGGCGATCGGCTACCCGGCCGCCTCCGCCGTCGGGAAACGGGGCTCGGCACGTACGCTGGAGGTTTGCTGGATCGCGAGCCGTTCGCCCGGGATCACGGTCGAGAACCCGCGGCAGGTGAGCGCCTTCGAATACCCGCGAGAGTATGGTCCTGCCTCCCCGACTTTCTCGAGGGCAACCGTCACGTCGGACCGCTTGCTACTGGTCTCCGGCACCGCGAGCATCGTCGGGCACATCTCCATGCACGCGGGCAACCTCGCAGCCCAGATCGAAGAGACATTTCGCAACATCGACGCCCTGGTGGAGCGCTCCACCGCCGAGCGACTGATCAAGCCGACGCCTCTGGATCAGCACAGCACTGTCAAGGCCTACCTGCGCGATGCATCCGACGCTGCCAGCGTGACGCAGGAACTGCGCCGCCGGCTCGGCCCGTCCGTGCCTGTGCTCCTACTTGCGGCCGACATCTGCCGCTCCGACCTGCTAATCGAGATCGAGGTCGCACATCAGGGTTGATGCGGCGACGCGCCGGCGCGCCGGCTCAGCGACGAATCGCCGCGAGCAACTGCTCGCGGGGCAGCTTGCCGACCTCGTTGCGCGGCAGGCGCTTCACCAGCACCAGCGGGCGCGGGAGGAACACAGGGTCCGTCAGCTGCGCGAGCGCGCCAAAGATCGCCGCCTCGGTCAGGCCTTCGGCCACCGCGAGCGCTGCCAGCCGCCGCACGTGGCCGGGCCGGTCAGCCTCTGGCTGGAACACGACCGCGTCCGTCACGCCGGGCACAGACATCAGGCGTCGGGTGAGGTCGGCGAGCGAGGCCCGCTTGCCGGCGACTTCCACCATGTCGGCATTGCGGCCGACGACCACGAATGTTCCGTCGCCACGCAACTCAAGGACGTCATGCAGCACCACTGGTTCCGGTAGCCACGGAGCGCTCACCGTTGTTCCTTCGGCCTGCGGCACGAGTTCCATGCCGGCATATGGTTGCCACGCTTGGTCGTGCGCGGTTCGCCGGGTGGCGATCACGCAGGTCTCCGTCGAGCCGAAGAGCTCAAGCACGGTCGTCCCGTACCTCTCCTCAGTCGACCGTGCCACCTCCGGCGCGAGCGGTGCCGTGGCGGAGACGATCGCGCCGAGGGGCGGCAGTTCGACTCCCGAATGCAGCAGCGCACGCAGGTGCACAGGCGTAGTCACCAGCACGCGTGGTCCAGGTAATTCGCGCAGGGCCGAGGCGATGTCCGCCGGGTAGAGCGGGTGCGCTGCGTGGATGCCCATGCCACCAAGGATCGGCAGGAGCACGGTGGTCTCGATGCCGTACATGTGCTGCGACGGCACCGTGGCAAGGATCCACGGCATGCCGGTCTCGCCACGGGCGGACAGCGTGGCGCGCAAGGCCCCGGAGTTGAGGCGTGCCGAGGCGAGCAGGCTGCCCCATGTCTTGGGATTAGCAGTTGGCCGGCCCGTGCTACCGGAGGTGTAGCCGACCAACACGACACGCCCGACCGGCGGTTCAATCGCTGCACCCGCGGCAAGCAGCGGCTGGGTCCGGCTTGCCGCTACAAGCGAATCATCGAGGCTGTAGGCGCCGGGATGTGCCGCGAGCACCTCGGATACCACGGCGGGCGCCCTCGAGGGTGGCAGCAGGCAGGTCTGCTCCCGGATCAACAGGGCGAGCAGCGAGACGACGAAGTTCTCGCGGCGCTCGCAGAGGTTCACTGCCGCGGGTCCGGACGGGAGGGAACCGGCGAGCGCGTGCGCGGCCGCGCTCAATTCCGCCCAGCGGATCTCACTGCCGCCCAACATCACAACCGGGCGATCGACCGGCCGGGTTCCAGGCCGCTCGACCGGCAGGTCGATCATTGCCAGCGCCGAAACACCAGCGACGTGTTGACGCCGCCGAAGGCGAAGTTGTTGTTCATTGCGTACTCGACATCCATCGCGCGACCGCGGCCCACGATGTAGTCGAGCTCGCCGCAGCGCGGATCGACGTTCTCAAGATTTACCGTCGGCGCAAACCAGCCTGCACGCATCATTTCGATAGTGAACATCGACTCAAGGGCGCCGCAGGCGCCGAGCGTGTGCCCAAGGTAGCTCTTCTGCGAGCTGAGCGGCATGCGCGTACCGAACAGCGCCTGCGTCGCACGCGTCTCGGCGATGTCACCGTGCTCCGTCGCCGTGCCGTGGCCGTTCACGTAGGCGATGGCCGTCGGCGGCAGACCCGCCGACTGCAGTGCCAGCTCCATCACGACTCGCATCGTCTCCTCCTCCGGGCGCGTGACATGGGCGCCGTCGGAGTTCGTGGCAAAACCTACGATCTCCGCGTAAATGCGCGCGCCACGGGCCCGCGCGTGCTCGTATTCCTCGAGGAGCAGCATGCCCCCGCCCTCGCCGATCACCAGTCCGTCACGGTCGCGGTCATAGGGACGCGGCGTGCTCTGCGGCGCGTCATTGCGACGGCTGGTGGCGTACAGCATGTCGAATGCCATCGCCTCGCTCGGGCATAGCTCCTCGGCGCCGCCGCCGAGCATCGCATCCTGAAGGCCGTGCTTGATCGCTTCGTACGCGAAGCCCACGCCTTGGCTGCCCGAGGTGCAGGCGGTCGAGGTCGGGATGATGCGGCCGCGCAGCCCGAAGAAGATGCCGACGTTCGCGCCGGTCGTGTGCGGCATCATGCGCACGTAGGAATTGGCGTTCAGCCCAGGTGCGTCGCCGCTCAGCAGCATCTGCGCGAAGTCGCTGATGTCGGGCGTGCTGCCGATCGACGAGCCGCAGGCGACGCCGACCCGGCCGGACCGCAGCAGCGGGTCGCCGAGCAGGCCCGCATCGGCCAGCGCCAACTCAGCC
>Ga0102851_10003152_pt1 | contig 10191 bp, 10 predicted proteins | sample Mud3Dept3metaG_FD_79558 | JGI IMG/M metagenome (GOLD analysis project Ga0102851, IMG submission 79558) | Freshwater wetland microbial communities from Ohio, USA, analyzing the effect of biotic and abiotic controls - Mud 3 Core 4 Depth 3... | ecosystem: Environmental > Aquatic > Freshwater >...
GCAAAGAACGATGTTAAAATATCTCATATATTGAATGTTTTCGGGATTTTCGAAACTTGCGAGATAAAGAAGAGAGGCTAATTTTTCACGCCAAGAGATATCAAATGATCAAAGCCCGACCCCGTGGGCCTAATGGTGATAGTCCCGCTCTTACAGCCAAAGAGGGGATCAGACCTAACACTGACACCCTCTGGCTCTTTCGTAAGACTCTTCAAACTCTTTCCTAGGCTACGATTCTAGGCCCGGCCGATATCGAATCGTCAGCCTTTCTTTGCCAGTGCCTCTCCGATGGCAAATGTCTTACCCACAAGATAGCCGAATGTTACTGCCACGGGCCAGTGGGTGGAGCTCAAGTAGACTTCTCCACACGTCCCACCAATAATTTCACCTGCCCCGTACAGACCTGGAATGACGTTGCCGTACACATCCAGTATCTGAAGACGAGTGTTGGCCCGTAAGCCACCACCATTGTGCAGCGGGACAATGACCCACTTCATCGCAACGAATGGGGGGGTCAGTATCTTGTAAGCACGGCTTGGCGGTTTCATTGACCTTCCAAATTCCGGATCTACACCATCGTCCACGTACTTGTTCCAGTTTGTTACTGTTTTCTGCAGGCCGGCGGGATCCAGCCCTGCCTTAACAGCCAGCTCTTCAATCGTGTTCCCGAACCAAACAGGGATCTTCCCCTCCTCAGCCAATTTTATGATCCGTGGCGGCGACAAGCCCATGATGTTTGCCTTAACAGATGCGTCATACAAGGTCTTGTCGGCTATAACGCAGAGAAACTTACCCGGTTGTTGGACCATTGCCTCTCCAACATCGCAAAGCGCCCTGTATTCGCTGATAAACCTTTTACCTTCTTTGTTTACGGCTATGGCATTGTAAAAAGTGTCGTCCAGCATGGTCTTGAAAGTCGGCGTATAGGTTCGGCCGTACCCAGGCGCATCCGGTCCTACTGGCGTGCCTGTGTACATGGTGATACAATACATGTGGGTCGTGTCGGCCCCAATGGCCATGCCCATTTTATAACCATCTCCAAGTCCAAGAGGTCTCGCTGGACCCTCAGGAATTTTCAAGGTTCCAGGAGGCCCCGGTTCAGCCCAAGCAGCAAGTGCTTCTACTCTTGGAGCGTATTTTTTAAGCATTTCCGGGCTGCCGCACATTCCACCGGTCGCAAGCACTGTAACCTTGCCCTGAATGAAGATTTTCTTTCCCCCTTTGTAATCGGGTGGAGTCACCCCTTGCATAGCCTCTATCCCCAGGACCCTCGCTGTTGGGTAATCTGTCACCAGGCGCGTCGCTCTGGTATTAAAAAGGGTGGAGATGCCCCTTTTCTTAATCTGACCGTACAATGCTTCCTGACACTGCCTGTTAAGGTGGGCTACAGTCCGCTTCCTGCTGTGGCCCGCCAAAAAACTATTGGTAATGGGTTTAGCGCCCAGCTCCCAAAACCTTGTGAATGCCTCAAGCTCGTTATCGACAAAGAGCCTCAGTATGTCTGTACGATTGGAATATTGTCCAACCTTCATCATGTCCTCGTACAGGAGATCGGGTGAATCATCCAGAATACCCTCTTTGATTTGCATCGGGTTTCTCGGAACGGACGCCAAACCGCCGCAACACGATGATTCAGAAAAATACGGTGACGGGGCCATCTCCACGAGCAATACCTTCGCCCCTTTATCGTGTGCCTCTATTGCAGCCATTTGTCCAGCGCTCCCTGCTCCGAGGACGATCATGTCCGCCTTGTAGTCCCATTTAGCGGGCAACCAAGGCTTCGGCTGTGCCTTTTGCGCTGCCAGGGCAGTTCCTGCAGCACCAGCCACCAATCCACCCGCTACACCAGCAGCCGTGCCCTTGACAAAATCCCTCCGTGTTAAGCCCTTCTGTTTTTTCTCATCGGAACTCATGAATTTTTCTCCTTTCTTTTCTTTGGTGAATTTGGTTGATGCACGCTGTTAAGGCCCCCTGGGTTTGATAAGGTATTGTTTTTCAACGATAAATACTATAGGAAGGCGGTTTTTGTTTGTCAATGGATATTTTGCATCGAAAGGCAGGGGCTGGCGATGCCGTTGGGAAAGAGAGGTGGAAATCAAGGTTGACCCTGAAATTGAGAAGGCGCCAGCTCATCGAAAGGCTTGTGGTCCGTGGAAGATAGGAATCTATATGGTTTTCGGTCGAATAGCCGGCAAGAATGCCGCTGCAGAAAAACCCTTGAAATGAAGAGGAGATCCATATATCTCGGATGACAGATGGAGGATTAGATACATTTGATACCCCATTATCAGAGGTATGATCCAGAACCAGGGAATGAAAGTGCTAAACCTGAAAGAGGAGGAGTTATATGAACAAAAGCATCGTTCTTATCTTTATTACCATAACATTTCTTGTACTCCTTTGTTTTTCATTGTTTCCAAACGACGGTTGTATTGCCCAGGCGCAGGAAAAGAAATTCTTGGCTGATGTGCATGCCGGCAAGGGCATGAACTGCGCATCATGCCATAAGGAGAGCCCACCGAAAGAAAAAGTTCCGACGGATGCTTGTGTGAAGTGCCATGGCGATTATGATAAGCTTGCTGAAAAGACAGCCAAAATAGAACCGAATCCGCACAAATCTCATTTAGGAAATTTAGACTGCGAATTTTGCCATCATGCACACAAACCCCAGGAGAACTTCTGTACACAATGCCATGCGGGCTTCACTTTCAAGTCAAAGTGAGATGATCATGATCCCCCTTACGTAGCTTTACATTTAATATCATTATCGACGACATTAAGGGGGTCAGGTCCATTTTCTTGGCATGGCAGTTTTGTTTCGGAGAATACGACTGATGGAGGAGAAATGCAACCCGAGATGCTCCGCTATCTCTCTCTGGGTATATCCGATGGGATAAAGGGGACAGGCTACTTTTCCACGCCTGGAAATATCAAATGATCAAGGCTTGGCATACCCCTGAAACTAACTCGCAAAAAATGTCAAGCCCGCCTCCAGGAGTTTCCCCCGCGACAGCCTCAATCGTCCGCGCCCCGGTGCGAGGTGGCTTCCTCGTCGACCCAGTCTTCTTCTGTGTATGACATGCCTTTCCGCCCCGGCACCTTACGCACGGGACCGGACCGATAAAACAGGCAACTTTTCGGCCCGTAGCAAAAGGTCTCGAATCTATAATTCTTCTGGGACGGATCCCACTGGTCGATGATCAACTCCACCGGCATCCGGCAACCCCAGATGCAGACCGAGCATTTCGAATCATAGGTCCTGCTGTCCAAACGTCGATGGCCCCGGCTGCGATAGGTATCCAGGTCCGGCGGTACCCCACGGAACGGTGGTACTGAATATGACCCGGCCTTGACTTCTGCGCCAACTCTGATTCCGCTGGTTTTGTAGAATCCGGCCGCTTCGAGCTTTGGGTTGTCAACTGGAACGGAAAAACCGCCTATCTGCATGCCGGCATAGAACTGGTGCTTCTCGTGCGCCCCCTTGCCGACGGCGATCATGAATTCTCCCGTCTGGTCGCCGCATCTTCCGTTGATACGAATGACGTATCCCTGGTAGCCGTGGTGGCGCTGATCAAAAGATCGCAAAAGACGTATGCGCGGCTGGACCGCCACGATCCGGCCCGACCAGGCAACTTTTTCCATGCTCACCTCGCACGTTGCATCGGCTTTCTTTCGGCTGAGCTGCTTAGCGATGAATCAGAATCATTTTTAAAGCGAGTGGAAACTGCCTACCCTGCTGATCCCCTTTACCTGCTCACATTTTGAAATACCTTTCGAACAGCGTCTTCGATCGCTTGGCCCCCTCTTCCGTCAGCATGACCGACTTGGCTTTGCTCTTAGGATCGCCGATGCAGCCCTTTTCGTGCAGGCGATTCAACGCCTCCCAGTCCATTCCCTTCCAGGCACGCAGCCTAGGGCCGTCCTCGAAGGACGTCAGATAGAGAAGCGCCAGCACCATTTCATCAACCTTGTCCCTGTCGTATTCCATTGCGGTCTCCATTCCGGGTCGCCCCGGAGGATTCCCCTCCTGCGGCCCGACGCACCTCAAGCATGATTATGGGGTCAGGTCTATTTTCTTGGCATTTCTGCTCTTGTCCTCAGGATCCGACTGACCGAAGTAAAATGCAACCCCAGGTGATCGGCGATCTCTCTCTGGGTATATCCGATGGGATAAAGGGGACAGGCTACTTTTTCACGTCGGAAAATATCAAAGCCTGACCTATCACGTTATGTCAAGAAAATAGAACTTAACCCCGACTTTCAGGATCCAATGATAAAGAGGGGCTCTTTTTTTAAAGAAACCCCTCTTTTTTCAAGCGATAGATCGAATACTGTTAAAAGACTAACACCTTTATGTCAGGGTAGCCCATCAGTTCGAGAATGTAATAGTTGACGGCTGCTTCACCGGGATCATCGGAGAAGCAAACAAGCTCCCCGTATCTCGGAACTCCGGCTTTTGTAAGAATATTCCAGATGTCCTTCGCGAGCTTCGGGCTTCCATCTGCATTCAAGAGCTCCGTATACGGAACATGTACAACCTTGCCTTCAAGATCCTTCTTGGGGATATCTTTACCCGATGCAATAAATACCTTTGGATAAAGTCCCTTCGTGCTTTTCGGATCCGTGATGACCACGCCCTTGTTGGGTTTAACAGGATAATTCGTGGGCGGTATGGATAAATCATGGCGGACTTTTTTAGGTCCGACAACCGTCGCGTCTTTCTTTAAAGCGAATCCAAGGTTTGCCCATTTATCCATGGTGTCCATGAATATAGAGACTTTTTTCTGTCCCAGTTTCTCCAGCATCAAGTACGCCAGGGCGGAGTCTTTAGTGATGCCCGCGCCTGAAATGACAACCGCTTCATGAGCCGCGTTGACGCCAGCAGGTCCCAAGATTTTGGCCAGCGCCTCCGGATTTTTGAGGTTGTTCTTGAATGTGTCTACGGGGATGTTCAAAGCAAAAGGTACGTGTCCCTGATTATAGACTTCCGCAGGACGCACATCTAGAATGCTGACATGTATGCTTCCGAGCGTCCTTGTCCTCTGACCGCCCCACCACTGCAGCCAGTTCGTATCCCTCATCAGGTACGGTGCATCGTACGTCCAGAAGGGAAGTTCTCTTTCATCATATAGCCATCCGAGCTGAGAGTCTGTAAAATGTTTGACTTTGGGGTATTTCACGATGAACTTGAGGGCGAAGAACGGCACACTGCCGCCTATTCCGCCCCCTCAATGGGTATAGACCGTCTGTTCGGGTCTTATTCCCAGATAGGTCAGCATTTTCTGAATTTCTGCTGGTGACTTGTAAGTTTTATCCGCGTTAAAAAAGTCAGCAAAGGACAGCATGATCGCAAAAGGGACATGGCCGCGCCTGTTATAGTTAAGCGCTTCCCCGAAATGCCAGACGGCGGGCAGTCCCTCCACAATTGCGTTATTCTTCCGGTCACCGGTTGCAGTGAGAAACTCCGGCAAACTCACTTTGATATCCTTGTTAAGTTTTGTAATTTTGAAAGTGCCTTTTTTAGGGGCGGGTGTGATGTCCTTGGTCACCGGCAACCCCTCTTCCTGCCATTTGGAAAGGCCGCCGTCCAGAATGTACAGATTGTTTGTGGGAAAGCCGTGATAGTAAAAAGAGTAAAAGAGTCTTGTGGCTAAAAATGCGCCGCCCTGGTCGTAAATTACGATCTTGCTATTGGCGTTGACACCCCAGGATTGATACAGTTTTTGCATTTCAGGCACAGGCAATTCCTGAAAGGCGTAAGGGCAATCTTCCGTGTCGGTGAAATAATCAACACCTCCGCCGTAGGACAGGGCTACACCCTGCGAAGTGGCCTGTTCCTGGGTAAATGAAACACTGACTGCGCCCGGGATGTGCTTGGCCGTGTAGTTCTGGGTTGGTGATGCATCGAGTACCAGAACACCCGGCTTCTTCATGTTTTTCTCAAGCCAGTCGGCACTGACAAGGTTTCCTTTGATACCTTGCGCCATGACCGGCTGAACAACAAAGAGGCAGCCAATCAATGCAAGAATCAAGGATAGTCTAAAAACCTTCAACATTGCTTTTCCTCCTTTCCAATTATTGTTTTTTATACACTTTAAAGGACTTATGATCATACAGCAAAGCCCTGTTCTGCTTTGAGCCGTCTTTCGGGAAAGATTGCTCGCTGATAAAGCCTTCTTTATTAGCCGTGTGACATGGCCCGCATGTCCTTGTCCTGGCTGTTCTCTTACGAATATGGTGAACAGGTGCAGAAGAAAAGTTAGCAATCTGATCATAATTATCCATAAGAATTCCTTTTGATGCGAAGGAATCCCTGGAGACGGGGCTCATCCGCAGGGTCACGATTCTGTTTTTATTTTGGGGGTCCCTGCCGAGGATGAATGCTTGAGAAGGTGTTGCTCCCTTGCCGATATGACAGGATGCACACTGTTTATACTCGGCAGCAACATGACACGCCTGGCAGCTCGTATTGCTCGCATGCTGTCTGTGAATCTTGCCGCTCGGGGCGGTGGTATCCAGCTTGTGGCAGTTTGTACATGCCGGTTTTCCCTTGACATCTATCTTGCTTCCGGCATCCGTGCCGTCACCATGGAGTTCTTGTCCTTTGTGACAACCCAGGCAAGTCATGCCCCTTTCAAAATGTATATCTACTATTCCGCTGGTTTGTCCCGTATATTCAGCATAAATTCGTCCGCCGTGGCACGATGTGGAGGCACAGGTTTTCTCTTCCTTTTTTTTCAAAAAGCGATGGTTTGCTAAAAGCCCTTGATTGATTCCGGATGCAATCGGCGTCTTAACATGACAGTCCCCGCAAGAGGCGTGGCAGGTCCTGCAAGACTGTTCAAATACCTTTGAGTCAAACTGTTCTGCCTGCTGTTTGGAGAAACGCTTGTGGATGCCGTTGCGTAGACCGGCCGTCGTATAGTGAAGTGACTTCTTGAAATGATTGCCTATGTCTTTATGGCAGGATGCGCAAATATCGATATTTTCGGATGGTCTTGAAATCAGCCCTTTGTGGGCGTCTGACTTATTGGCGCTTTCGGGATTTCCTTTATGACATTCCGGACAGCTTTTTTTAAGATGGATATCCTCTGATAAACTCTCCTGCGTGACCAGAAAGCCCTTGTAAGCCTCCGTGACCCGCGGAGGAGGGCCGGCTCACCCATAGCCCTCAACTGAACTTTTATTGAAATCTTCGTCCTTGATCAGAGCTTTAAGATTATCTGCACTGCCGTGACATGATAGACATGTATTTGCAGCATAAGAATTTGAAGAAATTCCCCAAAATAGAGCACACAATGTAAAAATCACGATGATTACGACAGTGGATTTACGCATGGCTAGACCTTGAAGAAGGGTGTTTTTACGATGAAAAACTTAAAAATAATACGCATGAAAAAATGCCAAGTCAAGCAATTTAACCTCACAGATTCTGTGCTTTGTCGGGGTCAGGCATTGATAATTTTTTTGTCAAGACCGCATTATTTGGTTGGCAAGGACAGCCGTTATCAACAGGCGACCGGTATGGGATCGAGGTTTACAGGCAAAAAAAGGGCACATTGTGCCCGGGATACATTTGACCAACGGGATGAAACTGATTGGAGGATTGTGATCGGATAGAAAAAAAAGGCAGGGTCATTTCTGACCCTGCCTTCAATGAATTCTGATCTCTTTTTTACTTCCAGGGCTTTTCGGTGGCTGCGTTTTTACCTGCTATCCGTCCTGAAACAAACGCCCAGGCAATATTGCAACCTCCCAAATAATACGCGCCTTGCGCACCACATGCGACCTCCCCTCCTGCGTACAGACCCGGGATAGGAACATTGTATGGATCCAGCACCTGCGTCTTCGTGTTAACTCTGAGGCCACCTGTGCAAAGCATTATTATCGGCTTCGACGCTATGCTGTAGAACGGCGGCTTCTCTATTTTGGAAATGAGATTTTGTTTCTTCCTTCCAAAGTCCGGATCAGTCGATGACTCCACATAACTATTATATTTCTCTATTGTGTCTTTCAATCCTGACACATCTATCCCTGCACTTGCACCCAAGGCTTCGATGTCATTGGCTTTCTTTATGACCTTTCCTATCTCAGCTTCTTTCTTGAACATTTCGTTCGTCCAGCCGATTGTGCAGGGCGCCTGCAATGAGAGTGCTTTGTCCCAAACTGTCTGATCCGCGATGGTGAACATCACTTTATCCGGTTGTTTGGCTTGCTCGTCCGTTAGATAGGTACTTGATGTATCCTCATTCGCGAATCTCTTGCCTTTCTTGTTAACGATGACACTTCCCATTGAAGTAAAATTGTACCAACGGAAAAAGATCCCGCGCCGATCTACGTCCGCAAAGCCAGCTGGATAATATCCTGCGCCATCTAAATTTGAAATGGTGGCCCCGGTTTTTAACCCCATTTTCAAGCCGTCTCCTGTAGACATCGGTGAACCACCTGTCATTGCACCCTTCAGTCTCCATACGTATTCATCAATAAGTTTCGGATCGCCTGCATATCCGCTCGTTGCAAGGACAACGGCCCTCTTTACCTTGATCTTTGCTTTTTTCTCAGTTTGAACCCCCACAACTCTGCCTGACACGGGATTAACAAATAATGCAACGACTCGTGTATTGAATGATATGGGAACACGTTTCTGCTCAGCGACCTTGGATAATACATCCAGATAATCTTTCCCCGTGCCGCTTTTATTTCGATGAAATCTCTTTACACTATGTCCGCCGTAGTCCACCACTGTGGATTCCAAACCCCAGCTGCTTACTAGATCAAATGTCTCTCCCGATTGATCCGCTACGAGTCTGACCATTTCCGGGATGTTTTGGTTTTGTCCATAGGCCATCAGATCCGAATAGAATAAATCCGGCGTGTCTTTGATGCCCTTCTCCTTTTGAACCCGCGTACCGGCAGCGGCAAATCCGCCCCCGCAGATATTTGTCGCAGATATCCGCACGGTCGGAGCTTTATCCAAAACGATGACATTTGCTTTGGCATCCTTGGCTTCTATGGCAGCCATCAAACCGGCGCCTCCCGCGCCCACGACCACAACATCATACTCCTTGTCCCACTTCTTCGGCGGTGGGGCTGCATCAATTCCCTTCACATTTAATCCTGTCAGGGTAACAGCGCCTGCTCCGATTGCAGCGCCCTTTATAAAACCTCTCCGCGTAATCTTGTTGGAATCTTCGTTTCCTGCCATAAGGCTCCTCCTTCTTGTAGAATGGTTTAAATGATAAATTGTTGGGTAAAATTACCTCATAGGGTTGACAGCCTTTTTCATAGGTAACTCGCTTTGTTGGTTGATGAAGAAGTAGCCTGTCCCCTTTTCCTAGCCTAATACTCGTCGAGGTGGCTTCGGTCATTGAAAAGACCAATCTCACCGACCCCATTTGTAAATTGGACGATGGTTTTAGAAGCTGTTTCCACACAGAAGTTTCTGAACTGCGATAGGTCCACACATTTGATCTTGCAGAGAATAGCGGCAATAGTGAAGTTATGGGAAACAACCAGGGCGTTTTCAGCCTCCAGGATGATGTCTCCAATGGCGTTCCAGGCCCGTTCCTGCAACTCAATGATAGATTCCCCATTGGGCATCTTGGTCATTGCGGGGTCTGCAATCCATCTCTGGAGAAAATCTTTTTCGTTCGCCCTCAATTCTTGAAAAGACAAACCTTCAAAGTCTCCCACGTCCATTTCCATTAACCCGTTTCTTCTATGGATCGGGACATCGTGAAACTGATTGATCGCTTCGGCTGTTTGATAAGCTCTTCTCAGGGGGCTGGAATAGATCTGATGGATTTCATGATCCTTTAAGGACAGGGCCAGCTGGTGGGCTTGGCGCAACCCCGTATCGTTCAATTCTATATCTGTTATGCCCTGAACTTTGCGTTCTCTGTTGAAAAGAGTTTCCCCATGCCGGACCAGGATCAGTTCCATATTACCTATGCCTTATGTCCATTCATCTGTTATTTGTAGGCGATATCATAATTCATGTCATTTAAAATATTGACCTTTACCTGATATTTGTAACACAAGTTGAGTTAGAGTTTCGAAGTTTTTTGATTATTTCTGACTGAAATGTTGCATAGGCAGCCAAAATTAGAAAAACAACTTTACAGGAAGGACTCCTCGCATATCCGGTTTTTTCCGCCGAGCAGCTTTTTATCGACTTCACCTACTAGCAAA
>Ga0102851_10003153_pt1 | contig 10187 bp, 8 predicted proteins | sample Mud3Dept3metaG_FD_79558 | JGI IMG/M metagenome (GOLD analysis project Ga0102851, IMG submission 79558) | Freshwater wetland microbial communities from Ohio, USA, analyzing the effect of biotic and abiotic controls - Mud 3 Core 4 Depth 3... | ecosystem: Environmental > Aquatic > Freshwater >...
GCGTCGATCGGCAGCCACAGCGGCGCGCCGTCGCTGCGCTGGCCCGGCAGCCGGATCGCGAACTCCACGCGCTCGGCACTGCCCGGCACCGTGGCCACGTTGGTCGCGTACTGCTCGGGCGTGAAGACCTGCTCGAGCAGGCCGGCGAGTTGCACCTCGCCGAAGATGCCGCGCGTCTTGACGTTGGTGAGCACGCGATTGAGCGAACCCACATCGCGCGCCAGCACCTGCATCTCGCCGAGGCCTTTGTGCACCTGCTCCAGACGGTCGGCGACCTGCTTGAAGCTCTCGCCCAGGCGTTGTTCGAGCGTGGCGTGCAGTTTTTCGTCGACGGTCGCGCGCATCTGCTCGAGACGCTGGCCGTTGTCGGCCTGGATCGCCGCCAGCTTGTCTTCCACCGCCTGGCGCATCTCGGCGACCCGCTTGTCGTTGGTGTCGGCCAGCGTGCGCAATTGCTCGGCCTGGGCCTGCCCGAACCGGTGCAGCGCCGCGTCCTGGGCCTCGCGCGCGGCCTGGGCCTGGCCGGCCAGCGCATGCGTGGTCGTGGCCAGCGTGTCGCTGACCAGCTGCTGCATCGCCGCCAGCTGGGTGCGGAACGAATCGATCTGCTCGTTCTGCGTGCGCGCGACGTCGCTCGCTTGCGCCAGCAGCGTCTGCTGGAACGTGGCCAGCGACTGCGACAGCTCGCTGCGCGTGGCGCGCGCGCTGTCCTGCACATCGGCGCGCAGGTTGCGTTCGAGCCGATCGGTGGCGTCGGCGTCGCCTCGACGCAGCGAGAGCCAGAGCAGCAACACCACCACCAGGCCCAGCAGCACGAGCTGGGCGATCGAGATCCATGACGCCATCGGGCGATTGTCGCCGCAGCGCCGGCGCGGCGCCTATGACAGCAGGTCGAGCAGCGTGCGCGCGACGACCTTGGTGGCGCGACGCAGGTCTTCGAGTGCAATGTGTTCGTCGGCGCGCTTGGCGTTCGATTCGAGCACGGTGCGCGGCCCGGCACCGTAGAGCACAGCCGGAATGCCGCGTTCGCAGTACAGCCGGGCATCGGTGTAAAGCGGCGTGCCCGAGGCCTGGATCGCCTCGCCGAAGACGCTGCTGGCATGGCGGCAGAGCGCGTCGACCAACGGCCGGTTGCCCTCCAGCGGCTTGAGTGCGCGGGCCAGCAGGATGCGCTTGACGTCCACCGTGACGCCTCGGGAGCCGGCCACGGCCTCGCCGATCACACGGCGCAGCGTGGCTTCGACCTCGTCGGGGTTCTCCTCGGGAATCATCCGGCGATCGAGCTTCAGCACCACCTTGCCTGGGACCACGTTGGTGTTGGTGCCGCCCTGGATCAGGCCGACGTTGAGGTAGGGATGCGTGATGCCCCTGACCTGGCTCGTCACCTGCTTGTACAGCGTGTTCTGGTGATAGAGGGCGTTGAGGATCAGCGTCGCGGCCTGCAGCGCATCGACGGCGGTCTCGGGCACCGCCGCGTGACCCATCTTGCCGTGCACCGTGACCTCCAGCTGCAGGCAGCCGTTGTGCCCGGTCACGACCTGGTAGCTGAACCCCGCCGCGATCAGCAGATCGGGCTTGGTCAGGCCTTGTTGCAGCAGCCAGCCGGGACCGAGCTCGCCGCCGAACTCTTCGTCGTAGGTGAAGTGCAGCTCGACGCTGCCTTTGAGCGGCACTTTCAACGCCTCGATCGCACGCGTGGCAAAGGTGAACGTCGCGAAGTCGCACTTGCTCACCGCGGCGGCGCGGCCGTACAGCTGGCCGCCGTCGATCTCGCCGCCATAGGGATCGTGGCTCCAGCCTTCGCCGGGCGGCACCACGTCGCCATGGGCGTTGAGCGCGATCGTCGGGCCCGTGCCGTAACGACGGCGCACGATCAGGTTGGTGATCGACTCGAGCCCGCAGGCCTGGACTTCCGCGGCGGGGACGGCATGCTTTTCGGCCTCGAAGCCGAACCCCTGCAGCAACTCCGCGGTGCGCTCGGCATGCGGCGCGTTGTTGCCTGGCGGGGTGTCGGTCGGCACGCGAACCAGCGCTTGCAGGAAGCGCACCTCGTCGTCGAAATGCGCGTCGATCCAGGCGTCGAGTCTTTCGTAGTCAGCCATCAGGGTTCCAGGGTCAGTTGGTCGAGCAGGGCTTGGAAGGCGCGCACCGCGAGATCGGTGTCGTCGTTGGTGATCGATTCGAGCGGGTTGTGGCTGATGCCGGCATTGCCGCCGCGCATGAACAGCATCGCCTGCGGCATCACCTCGTGCAGCTTCATCGCGTCGTGGCCGGCACCGCTGGGCATGCGGTGCAGCGGCAGTCCGAGCGACTGCACCGCGCGCTCCCAGCGCTGCTGCCAGGCCGCATCACTCGGCGCGGCCGCCGCACGCATCGTTTCCTCGAGCGTGAAATGCAGCCCGCGCCACTCGCAGATCCGCGCCAGTTCGGCGCGCACATCGGCAGCACAGGCATCACGCACTTCGTTGGTGGTGGCGCGGATGTCGAGACTGAACCGGCAGCGCCCGGGCACCACGTTGATCGAGCCGCCGGGCACCTCGAGCATGCCGACGGTGCCAACCAGGTGCGGCACGCTGGCGGCGCGCTTCTCGACGTGCAACACCAACTCGGCCACCGCGGCAGCGGCATCGCGGCGGCGGTCCATCGGCGTGGTGCCGGCGTGGCTGGCCATCCCGATCACCTCGCCCAGGTAGCGCACACTGCCATTGATCGACGTCACGATGCCCAGCGGCAGATCGAGTTCGTTCAGGACCGGACCCTGTTCGATGTGCACCTCGACGAAGCCGAGGTACTTCGCCGGATCACGCTGCAGCTTCGGGATGTCGTCGACGCACAGCCCGGCATGCCGCATCGCATCGCGCATCGTCACGCCGTCGGCATCCTGTTGATCGAGCCAGGCGGTGTCGAAGTGCCCCGTCAGTGCCCCCGAGCCGAGGAACACCGCCTTGTAGCGCTGGCCCTCCTCTTCGGCGAAGCCGACCACCTCGAGGCCGTAGGGCAGCCGGCGCCCTTGCCGGCTCATCTCGCGAACGCAGGCCATCGGCACCAGGATGCCGAGCCGGCCGTCGTACCTGCCACCGTTGCGCACCGTGTCGTAGTGCGAGCCCGTCAGCAGGCGCTTCGCTTCGCGGTCGGTGCCATGGTAGACGCCGACGACATTGCCGACCGCATCGATCGCGACCTCGTCGAAACCGCAGTCGGCGCGCATCCAGTGCGCCAGGCGCTGCGCGACCGCGCGGTGCGCCTCGGTCAGGTAGGTGACGGTCAGCTCGCCGCGCTCGGCGTAGCCGGGGTCGCTGTGCTGCGCCAGGCGCTCGGCCCAGTCCCACACCTGGTTGCCGAGCTCGGGCGTGTGGCCGAACTTGTCGTCCAGGCGCATTTCGGCGATGCGGTGGATGTTGCGCAGGCACTCGGCACGCTCGTAGTCGGGGTGGTTGTCGAGGCGGCGCGCGAAGGTGGCGATGATCTCGGCCTTGGCCAGGCCGCTGCCACGCGGCCCACGCACGGCCAGGATGAACGGAAAGCCGAACTTGGCGTTGTAGTCGGCGTTGAGCTGCTGGATGCGCGCGAACTCCTCGGGCGTGCAATCGGTCAGACCGGCCTTGCCCTGCTCGTGGGTCGACTCGGCGGTCAGCGTCTTGGTGACCATCGCCTTGCCGGCTAGCTCAGGGTGGGCCCGGATCAGCGCCAGCTGCGCGTCGCGGCCGGCAGCGCGCACCACCTCGACCAGCGCGAGCTTGAGCTGCGCCAGGCTCTGGAACGGCCGCAGCGGCAGCGCGCGCTCGACGATCCAGGGCGAATGCTCGTAGGTGCCGTCGAGCAGTGCGACGAACTCGGCGGGGGCTGCGGCATTGAGTTGGGCCAGGGTCAGGCTCACGCGTTTCACTCCCACAAGAAGGCGGTGCCGGCATCGAACGGATGCACTGCTTTCCAGTGCCTGGCGATGTCGATGCGCCGCGCGATCCAGACCCGGTCGTGGCGCTCGACGTGATCGAGGAAGCGCTGCAGCGCGCGCATGCGGCCGGGCCGGCCGAGCAGGCGGCAGTGCATGCCGATGCTCATCATGCTCGGGCACTCGTCGCCCTCGGCGTAGTGCACGTCGAAGGCGTCGCGCAGGTAGGTGAAGAAGTCGTCGCCGTGCGCGAAACCCTGCGGCAACGCGAAGCGCATGTCGTTGCAGTCGAGCGTGTACGGCACGACCAGGTGCGGCGCCAGCGAGCGGTCCGTCCTTCTCACCTGCAACCAGAACGGCAGGTCGTCGCCGTAGTAGTCGCTGTCGTACTCGAAGCCGCCGTGGTCGGCCACCAGCCGGCGCGTATTGGGGCTGTCGCGGCCGGTGTACCAGCCCAGCGGCTTGTCACCCGTCAGACGCTCGATGATCGCCATGCCGCGCAGCAAGTGCTCGCGCTCGGTGGCCTCGTCGATGTGCTGGTAGTGGATCCAGCGCCATCCGTGGCACGCGATCTCGTGGCCGAGTTCGACGAACGCCGCGGTGACCTCCGGGCAACGCTCGAGCGCCATCGACACGCCGAACACCGTCAGCGGCAGACCGCGCCGCTCGAATTCGCGCAGCAGCCGCCACACGCCGACCCGCGAGCCGTACTCGTAGATCCCCTCCATGCTCAGGTGCCGGGCCGCGAACGCCGGCGGATTGAACAACTCGGACAGGAACTGCTCGCTGCCGGCATCGCCGTGCAACACCGAGTTCTCGCCGCCCTCTTCGTAGTTCAGGACGAACTGCAGCGCGACACGCGCATTGCCAGGCCAGCGGGCTTGCGGCGGCGTGCGGCCATGGCCCTTCAGGTCGCGCGGATAGCGGGGGCTGGCGGCGTCGGACATCTGGCTCTCAGGCGCCGCCGCGCAGTGCGGCAGCCAGGTCGGGTGTGCGTGGGTCCAGCCGCAGGTTGCGCTCGACGCTGGTGATGTGCTGCTCCATCAGACGCACGGCAGCGCGCATGTCGCGCCGCTCGAGCGCATCGACGATCAGCGCGTGCTCGTCCTGCGAGTGCTCGGCCGAATGCGCCGACTGGTACATCAGCGAGATCAGCGATGAGCGACTGAGCAGATCGGCCAGCAGTTGCGCCAGCACCTCGTTGCCGAGCAGCCGCGCCAGCACGACGTGGAAGTCGGCCAACAGCCGCGTGCGGCCCGAGACATCGGTGCGTGCGATGGCTTCACGCTCGGCCGACAGGTGCACGCGCAACTGCGCGATCTGGGCGTCGGTGATGCGTGCGACGAGTTGCCGCACCATCGCCGCCTCGACCATCGCGCGCACCTCGAAAACCTGTCGCGCCTCGTCGACGCTGGGCATGGCGACGAACGCACCGCGTGCCGGCTCGAGCGAGACCAGCCGGTCGCGGCTCAACTGGTTCAGTGCCTGGCGCACCAGCGTGCGCGAGACCTTGAAGATGTCGGCGATCTTCTGCTCGGCCAGCTTGGTGCCTGGCATCAGCCGGCGCTCGACGATGGCGGTGGTGATCGACTCGACGATGCGCTGGGTGGCTCCGGCCGGCAGGCGCTCGGAGGTCGCACCGCGGCGTGCACGACGCGGTGGCGGTGTCGACGGTTCGATGACCTGGAGGCTGGCGCGAGAGCGAGACATGGCCGGTGGGATGGGGAGCGACTCGCGCAAAAGTGTACGCCAAAGTGCATACACATTGACCGTCACCACGTTCAGACAGCATTGCGGGGGTGGCGCCGGAGCCTTGCAAGAATGCGGGTATCCCCGCATCTTTCCGGTGAGGCAGGTGTATACACTTTTGTCACGTCGCCGCGGAGCCCGCGCGCCATACGCCCCCGGGCGACTGCGCACGGTCGCGACGTCCGCCCTCACAGAGCCCGCTGTGGTGAGAGGCAAGCGCAGCGTTCATGCTGCGCCTGCCAAACCTGTGGGGAACGCGATGGATGCTTACTTGCTCGACTGGGCCAACCTGCTGTTGCGCTGGGCCCATGTCATCGTGGCGATCGCCTGGATCGGTTCGTCGTTCTATTTCGTCTTCCTCGACAACAGCCTGACCCGTCCCGAGGACGCGGGGCTGCTGGCCAAGGGCGTCGACGGCGAGCTGTGGGCGGTGCACGGCGGTGGCTTCTACCACCCACAGAAGTACCTCGTCGCGCCGAAGCAGATGCCCGCGCATCTGCACTGGTTCTACTGGGAGAGCTACAGCACCTGGCTGACCGGCTTCGCGCTGTTCACGGTGCTGTACCTGTTCAATGCCGGTACCTTTCTGGTCGACAAGAGCGTGTACGACTGGTCGGCCGGCGCCGCGATCGGCGCCGCGCTCGGCTTTCTGGTCGCGTGCTGGTTCGTCTACGACGTCATCTGCCGGGCTTTCGGCCAGAAGAAGAACGGCGACCTGATCGTCGGTGCCGGCGTCTTCGCCTTCGTCGTTCTCGCCTCGTGGCTGGCCTGCCAGTTGTTCGCCGGACGCGCCGCCTTCCTGCTGGTCGGCGCGATGCTGGCCACCGCAATGAGCGCCAACGTGTTCGTCTGGATCATTCCCGGCCAACGCAAGGTGGTCGCGCAACTCAAGGCCGGCCAGGCGGTCGACCCGATCCACGGCTGGCGCGCCAAGCAGCGCAGCGTGCACAACACCTACTTCACGCTGCCGGTGCTGGTGGCGATGCTGTCCAACCACTACGGCTGGCTCTACCAGGGTCGGCACAACTGGCTGGTGCTGGTGCTGCTGATGCTGGCCGGCGCGCTGATCCGCCACAGCTTCGTCGCCCGCCACAAGGCACTGGTGCAGGGCAAGCGCGTGCCCTGGGAGCACGCGGTGATCGGCACGCTGGTGCTGGTCGGCCTGGCCGTCTGGCTGGCACCGCCGCCGCCAAGCGCTGCGGCCCAGGCGGCAGCCGCCAGGCCGGTCGGCTTCGCCGAGGTCAAGGCGGTGATCGATCAGCGCTGCGTGCTGTGCCACAACGCCCAGTTGCAGAGCAAGAACGTCGCGCTGCACACCCCGGCGCTGATCCAGCAGCATGCCCAGGCCCTGTACCAGCAGGCGGTGGTGCTGAAGCTGATGCCGATGAACAACGCGACGCAGATCAGTGACGACGAGCGCGCGCTGATCAAGCGCTGGTTCGAGGCCGGCGCGCCAGTCAACTGACAACAGGACACATCCATGAATGAATCGACCGTTCATCCGGTGGACGAGAAGCTGCCGACCGGCCGCCTCGCTGCACTCGGCCTGCAGCATGTGCTGGTGATGTATGCGGGCGCGGTCGCCGTGCCGCTGATCGTCGGGCGGGCCCTGAAGCTGACGCCGGAACAGGTCGCGCTGCTGATCTCGGCCGACCTGTTCGCCTGCGGCATCGTCACGCTGATCCAGTCCCTGGGCTTCACAAGGTGGTTTGGCATCAAGCTGCCAGTGATGATGGGCGTGACCTTCGCCGCCGTCGGCCCGATGGTGGCCTTTGCCAACGCGGTGCCTGGCGTCGACGGCGCGCGCGCGATCTTCGGCGCGATCATCGGCGCAGGCCTCGTCTCGATGGCGATCGCACCGATCGTCAGCAAGCTGCTGCGCTTCTTTCCACCGGTGGTCACCGGCACGATCATCGCGATCATCGGCATCAGCCTGATGCGCGTGGGCGTGGGCTGGGCGATGGGCGGACCTGCATTCCTGGCCCAATCGACCGACGTTCCCAAGCTCGTGGCGATGGTCGACAGCGCCAAGGCCGCGGCCGCCGCCGCCAGTGCGCCGGTCAAGCTCGCCGGGCCGATCCCGATGGTCGACAACCCCAACTACGGCTCGCTCGAGAACATGGCCGTTGCCGGCTTCGTGCTGCTGTCGATCCTGCTGCTGGTGAAGTACACCAAGGGCTTCATTGCCAACATCTCGGTGCTATTGGGCATCGCGATCGGTTGCGCCGCAGCAATGGCGATGGGCAAGATGAACTTCGACAAGGTCGCCAAGGCCGGCTGGTTCGACGTCGTCACGCCGTTCGCCTTCGGCATGCCGACCTTCGACCTCGTGATGATCCTGACGATGGTGCTGGTGATGATCGTCGTGATGATCGAGTCGACCGGCATGTTCCTGGCACTGTCCGACATCACCGGCAAGAAGATCGGCCAGCCCGAATTGGCCGCCGGCCTGCGCACCGATGGCCTGGGCACGCTGATCGGCGGCATCTTCAACACCTTCCCGTACACCAGCTTCTCGCAGAACGTCGGCCTGGTCGGCGTCACGGGCGTGAAGAGCCGTTGGGTCTGCGTGGCCGGCGGCGTGATCATGATCGTGCTCGGCCTGTTGCCGAAGATGGCCGCCTTCGTCGAGGCCATTCCGCAATTCGTGCTCGGCGGCGCGGGCCTGGTGATGTTCGGCATGGTCGCCGCCACCGGCATCCGCATCCTGTCGACGGTCGACTACAGGAACAACCGCAACAACCTCTACATCGTGGCGCTGTCGATCGGCTTCGGCCTGATCCCGCTGGTGGCTCCGCGCTGGACGCAGCACATGGCCCACAGCCTCCATCCGCTGCTCGAGTCCGGGATCCTGCTGACCGCGGTGGCCGCCGTGCTGCTGAACCTGTTCTTCAACGGCGCAAAGGGCGACACCGCCGAGGCCATTGCTGCCGCCAAGACGGCCGAAGCCCACTGACCCCGCACGTCAGGGCCGCCTAACCGTTTGGCGGCGTGCCCCCGCGAGCGGCAAAATGGCCGGCGCCGACACGCCATCCCCACACTGCACTTGACCGCCGCCCGCCCCCCACGCACCGAACAGGCCGTGCGAATCGATCTCGCGGCCGCCTACCGGCTGACGGCGCTGGCCGGCTGGGACGACACCGTCTACACGCACCTCTCGGCCAGCGTGCCCGGCGAGCCGGGCGTGTACCTGATCAATCAGTTCGGCCTCGGCTTCGACGAGGTCACGGCGTCGAACCTGGTCAAGGTCAACCTGCGTGGCGAGGTGGTCGACGGCTCCGGCCGCCCGGTCAACCCGACCGGCTTCACGATCCACGGCGCGGTGCACGCGGCGCGGCCCGAGGTCGAGTGCGTGATTCACCTGCACGCGCCGTGGGGTGTGGCGTTGTCGATGCGGTCCGAAGGCCTGTTGCCGACCTCGCAGTGGGCGATGCGCCTGCACGGCCGCCTCGGCCGCCACCCCTACGAAGGGCTCGCGCTGGGCGGCGACGAGCAACGGCGGCTGACCGCCAGTCTCGGCGCACTCGACGGACTGATCCTCACCAACCACGGCACGCTGACGGTCGGCCGCACGGTGGCCGAGGCCTTCATGCTGATGCACCTGCTCGAGCGCGCTGCGCAGGCTCAGCTGCGCGCGACGGCAGGCGGCGCCACGGGCCTGGTGGTCGCGAGCGACGAACTGGCGGCGCGCACCCACCGACAATGGGTCGGCGACGGCAGCGAGTGGGACGGCGATGCCGAATGGCCGGCGCTGTTGCGCCGCGCCGAGCGCCTGTCGCCCGGATTCAAGGACTGAAAGGAGACCACCGATGCCGACGATTCGCGTTGAACTCTTCGAGGGCCGCAAGCCCGAGCAGAAGGCCGCCCTCGCCAAGGAACTGACCGATGCCTGCGTGCGCGTGCTCGGCGGCAGTGCCGACGGCGTCGACGTGGTGTTCCAGGACGTCGCCCGCCACGATTGGGCCACCGGCGGCGTGCTGTGGAGCAACAAGGCGCCGCCCAAGCCTGCGGGTTGACGCGGCACCGGCCGCGGTTCAATCGCACGGAGTCGGCGGCCTGCATGCGGCCCGATGTGGCCGTTCGCGAGCGACCGCTTTGTCATGCTTGCATCGGCGCAAGCAACCGTGTCGGTGTTCGAGGTCGCGCACGCCCCCGTCTGGTTGTGCAACACGGGGCAGCCGGGCAACGCACGGCGCGCATGTCAGGGCGCCTTGCGCCACCAGTCGCCGGCCAGCGACTGCTGCAGGAAGGCGATGAAGCTGGTCACCTTCGACGGCACCCACTTCGGCGACGGGAAAACGGCGTGGACTTCCTGCGCCGGCAGGCTGTGGTCGGCCAGCACCTGCACCACGCTGCCGTCGGCGACCGACTCGCGCGCCACGTACCACGGCAGCACCGCCAGGCCGAGTCCGGCGCGCGCGGCGGCCAGCACCGCCGACAGGTTGTTCGACCGCAGCGGGCCTTTCACCGGCACCGCCAGTTCGACGCCGTCCGGCGTGGCCAGGCTCCAGCGGTCGTCGCCCTGCACGCTGCTGTAGACCAGGCA
>Ga0102851_10003154_pt1 | contig 10187 bp, 9 predicted proteins | sample Mud3Dept3metaG_FD_79558 | JGI IMG/M metagenome (GOLD analysis project Ga0102851, IMG submission 79558) | Freshwater wetland microbial communities from Ohio, USA, analyzing the effect of biotic and abiotic controls - Mud 3 Core 4 Depth 3... | ecosystem: Environmental > Aquatic > Freshwater >...
CGTGACGCCGACGTACTACCGCCGGATCGTGCGCCATCGCGGCGTGTTCCCGGTCGCGATCGACACCGTCGGCTACCGGATCGAGCTCGTCCCCCCGATCCCGGTGAACGTGCTGCCCGGGCGCATCCATCGGTGACCCCACGCGGCGCGCACGCCCGCTCTCCGGTCAGAGCTCCATGCGCTCGAGGTCCGCCCACGTGCGGCCGGCCTCGACACCGACGACGAGCGGCACCTCGAGAGCAAACGCACCGCGCATCGCGGCGCTCGTCACCCGCGCGGCGACCTCGAGCTCGGCCTCCGGCACCTCGAACAGGACTTCGTCGAGGACCTGCAGCAGCGGCACGGTACCGAGCGCCTCGCGGCGGAGCGCGCGATCGGCCTCGAGCAGCGCGCGCCGCGAGACATCGGCGACCGAGCCCTCGTGCGTCGCACGCCGCGCGAGCCGCTCGGCGTATGACCGATCGTGGGGATCGAGCGACTCGAGCCCGCCGATCGGCCACCGCCGCCCCGCGATCGTGACGAGGTAGCCGCGCTCGCGCGCGAGGCGGAGCTGCTCGTCCTGAAACGCGCGGACCTTCGCGTAGCGGCGATCGAACCGCGCGATCAGCTCCTTCGCCTCGGCCACCGGCACGCCGAGCTGGAGTGCCAGCGCACTCGCGCCCTGGCCCGCGAACGTCGCGAAGTTGACGACCTTGCCGAGCTGGCGCTCTTCGGGCGTGATCGCCTCGACCGGCTTGTCGAGCACGGCGGACGCGGTCAGCGCGTGCATGTCCGCGCGCTGGCGCAGCGGCTCGACGAGCGCGGGATCCCGGGTCAGGTGGGCGAGCACGTGGAGCCCGAGCTGGTTGAAGTCGACCGACATCAGCAGCCGGCCCGGTGGTGCGACGAACGCGCGCCGGATCATCGCCATCTCGGGCGTCCGGCCCGGCACGCGCCCGAGATCGGGGTTCGTGTTGACGAGGTGCCCCGAGAACGAGCGCGCCGGATGGAACCGCGAGTGCACGCGCCCGTCGTCGGCGATGCACCTCCGCAGCGCGATCACCCAGCTGTCGCGGAGGCGCCGCAGCAGGCGCCAGCGGATCACGAGGGGCACGATCGGGTGCGCGTGCTCGATCTTCTCGAGCGCCTCGGTCGCGGTGCTCCAGCCCGTCTTCGTGTGACTCGCGATCGGGAGCGCGAGCTCCTCGAACAGCACCTCGCCGAGCTGCTTGGTCGAGTTGATGTTGAACGCGTGCCCCGCGAGTCCCTCGATCTGCCCGGCCAGCTCGGCCTCGATCGCCGCGAACGCCTCCTCCGCGCGCTCGAGCGCGGCCGGCTCGACGAGCAGTCCGGTCAGCTCCATCCGCACGAGCGTGTCGGACAGCTCGAGGTACTCGGCGAGCAGCGTGCGATCGACGGTCGGCGCGAGCGCACGCCACACTGCGGCCGAGACGTCGGCACCGAGCGCCGCCTCGTGCGCTGCCTGCTCGACCGGCAGCGCGGCCCACGCCTTTCGCTTCTGCCCGACGCCGCGCACGGCTTCCTCGGCGGGCAGCGCGCGCCCGAGCACGTGCTTCGCGACCAGCGCGAGGTCATGCGGCGCCCAGTTGCTCGGCTGCGTCAGGTGCGAGGCACACGCCGAGTCGCCGACGACGCCGGCGAGCTGCACGCCGGCGCGGCGCAGGGCGACGAAGGTCCCGACCAGATCGTGGCCGAGCTTGTCCGCGCGTGGGTCCTCCAGCCACGGCACGAGCGCGGCCCACGCGGCGCCGCCGAACGGAATGTACGTCGCCTCGCCGTCGCCGACCCCGAGCGCGATGCCGACGAGCGCCCCGGTGTCCTCGATCAAGGCGTGCAGCGCGATCGGGCCCCCGTCGAGCGTGGCGAGCGCGGCCTGCACCGCCTCCCCGGTCTCGCACACCGCGGCGCGGATCGCCGCGCCCTCCGAGACGAGCAACTCCACGAACCCGAGCCGATCGAACACCTCGTTCTGAGCCGCCGCCGCGGGCTCGACGTAGGTGGCGTCGGCGAGCGCGAGCGGCAACGGTCGGTGGATGTCGAGGCGCGCCCGGGCGAGCTCCGTCGGCAACTGATCGCGCGCCGCGCGCAGCGCATTGCCGAGCCGCCCCTTGATCTGATCGAGCGCGACGACCGCGGCGTCGACCGAGCCGTAGGTCTCGAGCAACGTCGTCGCGCCCTTCGCCCCGATCCCGGCGATGCCCGGCAGCGCATCCTCGTCGCCGACCAGGGCGAGCCACTCCGCGACGTGCTCCGGGGACACGGCGAACCGCTTGCGCACGATCTCCGTCGTGTACCGCGCGTCCTTGTTGGCGTCGTACCACCACAGCCTATCGGTCACGAGCTGCGCATAGCGCTTGTCGACACCGACGATGATCGCGTCATCACCCGCTTCGAGCGCGGCATGCGCGTACGACGCGACGACATGGACCTCGTCCGGCGCGACCACGACGTGCATCCCCATCGCCTCGAGCAGCCCCGGCAACGGCGCGAGCTGGGCGGCGAGGATCGCGGGTGCCAGCGTGCTCGCGGCCTGCGGATCGATCACCGCGATCGCGCGCGCGGGTCGCTTGAACGCGATCACGCGCTGGATCGCGCGCGCCACCGCGAACAGCCCGTTGACCGGTTCGCCGGCGCGCGACACGCGATCGGTCGGCACGAGCAAGAAGCCGCGCGCGAGGACGTTCGTGGCGGAGACCACCAGCGTGCGATCGGACATCGGCGGACCGAGTCTATGCCGGTCCGCGGCGCGATCCGCGCGACGATCGTCGACAGAATCGCCGCGCGCCTACCCGCGCGGCCGCGATCGATCTAGTGGTTGACCTAGTGTTTGATCTCGCTCTTCGAGGCGAGCTTCTTCTCGATGTCGTCGCGCAGCTCCTTCAGGAGGTCTCCGACCGCCGAGAGCTGCGTGGTGACAACCTTGCCCGCCTTCTCTCCGCCTGCCGCGATGTCCTTCTCGAGCTCCTGGAGCCGCGGCTGCAGCTTGGTCCAGCGTTCACGCACCTCCATGCCGGCGAGGTGGATCTTGAGCTGGAGCTCGTCGGCGATCCGGCGGACATCGTCCCAGGTCGGGGTCTTGTTCTCGTTCATGCGGCAGCCGGTTGCAAGCCTGGGCCCAGATCACGCGGCGAGCGGCTGGATCACGAGCGTGATGTGCTCGGCAGCCGGCACGGTCGGCTCGGTCAAGTACACCTCGCGGAACGCACCCGCCTTGGCGCGCTGATGGTCGGTCATCCAGCGCTCGATCGACTGGTACGCCGATCCGACCTGGTCGTAGGGGCCGACGTGACGGACCTGGACCGCAGGCCCCCCGGTCAGCGAGACCGGCTGCACGCGACCGACCGGCGCGATCGGTACCCGGACGGGCATGACCGCCTCGACGTCGATCCGCGCGGGATCGAACGAGTGGTAGATCGCGAAGGGAGGCCCGGCGATCTGCGCCGCTCCGCACGCGGCGAGCTCGTGAAACGCTTCGGCGAAGAAGCTCGGGAGCTCACCGAGCGGTACCTGCGCGCGGATCGAGATGGCTGGACCTGATTCGAGCTGGATGACTTCGGGGGCGGTGTCCATGGCTCCGGTTGCTGCGATCGGGGTGCCAGTTCCACGCACGCTCGCACCGCCAGGGCCCGGCGATCGATGCGCACCGGTTGCACGGCCGCCGCGATTTCGCGCAAGCACCGCGCTCTCTCGATCGAGGGTCCTGCGATCTCGCAGCACTGCGCGTGGGGCCTGGCGCGACAGCTGCAACGACGCTCGATCACCATGTCCAGCACAACCCCTGCAGAGCTCGAAGACCTGCTCGGCGATGTCAACCCATTCATGATCGAGCGCATCCTCGCGACGCAGGCAACCACGGCCGAGGTCGCCGAGGCACTCGCCGACGCCGAGGACGAGCGGCGGTTCGGGGAACGCCGTGCGCCGGCGTCCCCGCGAGTCGCCGAGGTCCGCGAGATCCTCGAAGAGCTGCTCGAGGACCGCGAGGAGGACGACGCGGCGACCTATGCGGCACCCGCGTGAGGCGACCGTCGCTCAGGCGACGACCGTGATCCGATCGATGTCGGGGTAGTCCTGTGCGATCAGCCGGCGGACCTCGAGGCCCCACGGTGGCGTCGTCGAGATGATCGCGCACGCGAGCCGCCCACCAGAGCACGCGAGCACCTGGATCGCGTCGACGGGCGACAGACACGCCTGCACGCCGAGGCTCGCCCGGCGGCCGAGGTCGGCCAGCATCGACAGCAGCGGCTCGATCGCGATCACGAGCATGGTGTCTCGACCTGGGCGCGCGCGAAGATCGAGCGCAGGTAGCTGACCCGGATCCACCGTCTCGATCAAGCTGCGTGATCCCCGCGAACCCGGCCGCCCGCCCCGCCCCCGCAGAATTCTCATTGTTCGCCTGGCGAGCACGAGTCGCGCCAGGGCCGAGCCGTCGTCAGCACGCGGATCGGGCGGGAGCGCGCACGGGTTGCGTTGAATCGCGCCCCGACCTGCACCACTGTCGCGAACCCGGCTCGCGAACCTCGGTCACGAGACATCGCGCGAACCGGCTGCAGCGCGCCGCAGGATCCGGCCGACCTCCTCGGTGGAGACCTGGCGGAAGTCCTCGTACCACGCGCCCACCGCGCGGAGGTTCCGCGGCTGGTGCAGGCACACCACCTCGTCGACCTCGCGCCGCAGCTCCGCGACCGTGTCGGGAGCCGCGACGGGGATCGCGATCACCAGCCAGGCCGGCTGATGTCGCTTGATCGCGCGGACCGCAGCTCGCATCGTCGATCCCGTCGCCACGCCATCATCGACGAGGATCACGCGCTGGCCGCTGATGTCCGGCTGCGGGCGGTCCCCGCGCAACAGGTCGACGAGGCGACCGAGCTCTTGCAGCGCGCGCCGGGCGACGCCCAGGATCTGCGAGCTCGGGATCCCGAGCTCGCTCACCAGCTCACGATCGAGGAACACGGCGGGACCCTCGGCGATCGCTCCCATGCCGAGCTCGGGCTCGGCCGGGACGCCGAGCTTGCGAACCACCCAGACGTCGAGCGTCGCCCCGAGCGCGAGGGCGACCTCGTCGGCCACGGGGACACCGCCGCGCGGTAATCCGAGCACGAGGGCGTTGGTCCCCGCGTGGTGGATCAGCGCCTGCGCGAGCTGGCGACCGGCGTCGCGGCGATCGACGAACATCTGGTTCCCGAGGACGAGCTCCTCGGTCGACATGGAGGACGACGGCATGCAGCCACCGGCTGCAACCTCGAGGCCGGAGGTGACTTGCGCGCCCGCGCAGTGACTGCGCGGACCCCGGCGAGGCACGTCGTCTGCAGTCGAGGAGGGTATGTTCCAGCAAGGTGCGGTGACCCTCCTTCGCGTCCGGGGCGTCCCGATTCGCGCGCACTGGACGTTGCTCTTGATCCTGCCCTACCTCGCACTGGCGCTGTCGAGCCAGTCCTCCGAGGTGGCCGAGCTCGCCGGCGTCCCCACCGCGGAGCTCCGGCTGCCACCGATCGTGTGGGGCGCGCTGCTCGCGATCGGGGTGTTCGCATCCGTCACCGTCCACGAGCTCGCGCATGTCCGCGTGGCGATGCGCTTCGGCGGCCGCGTCCGGTCGATCACGCTGATGATCGTGGGCGGCGTCTCGCAACTGTCCCGGATGCCGCGCGTGCCGTCGCAGGAAGCGATCATGGCGGCGGTCGGGCCGGCGACGAGTCTGGCGCTCGGAGGCGTGCTCTACCTGGGCTTCGCGGCATCGCGGGGCGCACCGGTCGACCTCCAGCTCGGGCTGTTCTACCTGGCCTCGATCAACCTGATGCTCGGCCTCTTCAACCTCGTGCCGGCGTTTCCGATGGACGGCGGCCGCGTGCTCCGCGCCCTGCTGGCCGGGCGCCTCGGACGGGAGCGCGGGACGAGGATCGCCGCCCGGGTCGGAACGATGTTCGCGATCCTGTTCGGCCTCGTCGGGTTGTGGTCGCAGAACCTCATGCTGCTGCTCGTCGCGTGGTTCATCTACGGCGGCGCGCAGGCGGAGATCGTCCAGGAAGGGATGCACAACGCCCTCCACGGGCTGCGCATGATCGATCTGTTGCCTCGCCTGCGGACCGCGATGCCCGTGATCGCCAGCGACCAGCCCTTGTCGAGCGTGTTGCGCCGGATGCGCGAGCTCGAGCGATTGGACCTGATCGTCCTCGATCCGCTCGGGGCGCCGCTCGCCGTGATCCAGGCCAGCGATCTCGACGCGTTCTCGCCGAGATCGCTGTCGACCATCACCGCGGGTGAGCTCGCCCACCGCCTGCCGATTCGTCACGCGATCGTCCGGCTGGACACGACCGCCAACGAGGCGACCGAGGGGGCTGCCGAGATGGACGCGGAGTACTTCGTCGTCGTCGATCCGCGCGCCGACGAGGTCCTCGCCCTCGTGGCGGCGTCGGACCTCGCCAAGGCGGTCGTGCTCAGGAAGCTCGCGAGCCGCATCCCGCTGGAGACCGCGGCCCACGCCGCGTCCTGATCGCGCAGAAACGTTCGCGTCCCCGCGGCGGCGCGCAGGAACTTCGCGCTCGCGACCGGGCGCGCCGGTGCGGTGTGGTGCATCCCTTGCACCGATCCAGGCACATGGAACCCGCCGTGATTCACCCCTCGGTGCGACGAGGGGTCGCGTTCAATGTCGCGGACTACGAGGCAGCTCGCCGGTCGTTCCGCTGGAGTGATGCGGCCGCGCAGCTGACGGGGCCCGACGGCGTCAACATCGCCGAGATCGCGGTGCTGCGCCACGCGCGTGGAGACCTCGCCCGCAAGATCGCGTTGCGCTGGCGTGGCAAGCGTGGCGACACGCGTGACGTCACCTACGCCGAGCTCGCGACCTCGACGGCGCGGTTCGGCAACGCGCTGCGCGCGCTCGGTGTCGGCGCCGGCGACGTCGTGTTCGCGCTGTGCCCCCGGATCCCGGAGCTCTACGCCACGGCGTTCGGCACGCTCGCGATCCAGGCCGTGTTCTCTCCGCTGTTCGCCGCGTTCGGGCCGGAGCCGATCACGACGCGCGTGCACGCCGCGAATGGCGTGGTCCTGGTCACGACAGCATCGCTGTACGCGCGCAAAGTCGCGGCGATCCGCGAGCGGCTGCCGATGCTGCGTCACGTCATCGTGATCGATGACGGCCCCGGCATCCCCGCCGGCACCCTCGACTGGAAGGCGCTCGTCGACGCGGCGCCGGCCGAGCTCGCGCTCGCGCCCACGCCACCCGAGACGCTCGCCCTCTTGCACTTCACGAGCGGAACGACGGGGCGACCGAAAGCTGCGATGCACGTGCACGGCGCGGTCGTCGCCCACCACGCGAACGCGCGCATGGTGCTCGACCTCCAGCCCGACGACGTGTTCTGGTGCACGGCGGACCCGGGCTGGGTCACCGGCACGTCGTACGGCCTGATCGCCCCCCTCGCGCACGGCGTCACGTGTGTCGTCGACGAGGCGGACTTCGTCGCCGAGCACTGGTACGAGGTGCTCGAGCGCGAGCGCGTCACGGTCTGGTACACCGCGCCGACGGCGATCCGCATGCTGATGAAGGCGGGGCCCGAGCTGGCGCGCCGCCACGATCTCTCGCGGCTGCGCATCGCCGCGTCGGTCGGCGAGGCGCTCCACGCGGAGGCGGTGACGTGGGGCGCCGAGGTCCTCGGCGTGCCGTTCCTCGACAACTGGTGGCAGACCGAGACCGGCGGGATCATGGTGGCCAACCTGCCGTGCATGGACGTGCGGCCCGGGTCGATGGGCAAGCCCCTGCCCGGCATCGACGCCGGGATCGTGGAGACCACGACCGACGGCGCCGTCACGGAGCTCGCCGCCGGCAGCGTCGGCCAGCTCGCGCTGCGTCCCGGTTGGCCGTCGATGTTCCGCGGCTACCTGCACGAGGACGCGCGCTACGCAAAGTGCTTCGCGGGCGGCTGGTACCTCACCGGCGATCTCGCGCGGCGCGACGCCGATGGCTATTACTGGTTCGTCGGCCGCAGCGATGACGTCATCAAGTCGTCCGGCCACCTGATCGGCCCGTTCGAGGTCGAGAGTGCGCTGCTCGCGCACCGCGCCGTCGCCGAGGCCGCCGCGATCGGCATCCCGCACGAGGTGGCCGGCGAGATCGTGAAGGCCTTCGTCTCGCTCAAGCCAGGCTTCGCGCCGTCGGACGCGCTGCGCGACGAGCTCGTGGCGCATGCGCGCAAGCAGCTCGGTGCCGCGGTCGCGCCGCGCGAGATCGCGTTCCTCGCGGACATCCCGCGCACGCGCAGCGGCAAGATCATGCGGCGCCTGCTGCGCGCCCGTGAGCTCGGGCTTCCGGAGGGCGATCTGTCGACGCTGGAGAACCTCCCGTGATCCCATCCCGCGAGCAAGCGCTCGCGATGCTGCGCGCGATGATCCGGATCCGGCGGTTCGAGGAGCGCTGCGCCGAGGACTACGCGGCCGCGAAGATCCGCGGCTTCCTCCACCTCTACATCGGGCAGGAGGCGATCGCCGCCGGGGTGGTCCCCGCGCTCGGTCCGGCGGACGCGGTCGTCGCGACCTATCGCGAGCACGGCCACGCGCTGCTCCGCGGGATCTCCGCCGATGCGATCATGGCCGAGATGTACGGCCGGATCGACGGCTGTTCGCGGGGACGCGGCGGCTCGATGCACCTGTTCTCGCGCGAGCACCGGTTCTTCGGCGGGCACGCGATCGTCGGAGGTGGGCTGCCCGTGGCCGTCGGGATCGCGCTCGCCGACAAGGTCCGGGGCACGCGCGGTGTGACCTGCGTGTTCTTCGGCGAGGGGGCGGCGGCCGAGGGCGAGTTCCACGAGTCGCTGAACCTCGCGTCGCTGTGGCGGTTGCCGGTGCTGTTCGTCTGCGAGAACAACCTGTACGCGATGGGGACCGCGCTCGCGCGCTCCGAGGCCGAGCCCGAGATCCACAAGTTCGCCGCCGTCCACCGCATCGGCGCCGAGGTCGTCGACGGGATGGACGTCGTCGCGGTCACCGAGGCAGCCACCCAGGCGGTCGAGCGCGTCCGCGAGACCGGCACGCCATGGTTCCTCGAGTGCATGGCGTATCGCTTCCGCGCGCACTCGATGTTCGACCCCGAGCTGTACCGCGACAAGGCGGAGGTCGAGCTGTGGCGCAAGCGCGATCCGATCGCGACGTTCACCGCGCGCATGGCGGACGTGATCACGACCGAGGACATCGCCGCGATCGAGGCGGACGCCCAGGCCGAGCTCACGCGCGCGTGTGCCTTCGCCGAGGCGTCGCCGCTCGAGCCGGTCGACGACCTCCTGCGCGACGTGAGGGCCCCGTGAAGCTGTCGTACCGCGACGCCGTCCGCGAGGCGCTGCGCGAGGCGCTGCGCGCCGATCCACGCGTGTTGCTGATCGGCATCGACATCGGCAAGTACGGCGGCACGTACGCGGCGACCCGCGGCCTGCTCGACGAGTTCGGCCCCGATCGGGTGCGCGACGCCCCGCTCTCGGAGGCGACGTTCGTCGGTGCAGGCATCGGCGCGGCGCTCAACGGCCTGCGTCCGATCGTCGAGATCATGACCGTCAACTTCAGCCTGCTCGCGCTCGATCAGATCGTGAACAGCGCGGCGACGCTGCGCCACATGTCGGGTGGCCAGCTCGAGGTCCCCCTCGTGATCCGCATGGCCACGGGCGCGGGCCACCAGGTCGCCGCGCAGCACTCGCACAGCTTCGAGAACTGGTTCGCCCACGTGCCGGGGCTGCGCGTGCTCGCACCCGCGACCGTCGCCGATGCGCGCGGCATGCTCGCCGCGGCGCTGCGCGAGCGCGATCCGGTGATCCTGTTCGAGCACGTCCAGCTGTACGCGCTCGAGGACGACGTCGAGGCCGGGCCGGTCGATCTCGATCATGCAGCGATCCGGCGTTCAGGCAACGACGTCACGATCATCACGTACGGCGGTTCGGTGCCGCGCGCGCTCGCCGCCGCCGACACGCTCGCGACCGAGAGCATCGCCGCGGACGTGATCGATCTGCGCACGTTGCGGCCGCTCGATACCGACACCCTGGTCGCGTCGCTGACGCGCACCCACCGCGCCGTGATCGTCGACGAGGGCTGGCGCACCGGGAGCCTCGCCGGCGAGATCGCCGCCGTCCTCGGGGAGCGCGCGTTCTGGGAGCTCGACGCACCGATCGGCCGCGTGTGCAGCGCCGAGGTCCCGATCCCCTACGCGAGACACC
>Ga0102851_10003155_pt1 | contig 10183 bp, 10 predicted proteins | sample Mud3Dept3metaG_FD_79558 | JGI IMG/M metagenome (GOLD analysis project Ga0102851, IMG submission 79558) | Freshwater wetland microbial communities from Ohio, USA, analyzing the effect of biotic and abiotic controls - Mud 3 Core 4 Depth 3... | ecosystem: Environmental > Aquatic > Freshwater >...
AACCAGCAGGTCGTTGACCAGTTCAAGCAAGCCGCTCAACCTCAGATCGACCCGCTTCAGCAGGTCGCTCTGCTTCTCATTCAGTTCACCCGCCAAACCTTTCAAAAGGGTGCGCACCAGGCTCTGCGCTCCGCCTACTGGCGAGCGCAGCTCGTGCGCCACCAACACAGTGAAGGCTGATTTGAACTCATCCAGCCGCTCCATCTCTTCTTTGGCGCGCGCCAACTCTTCTTTCTCGCGTTCAACTTCCTGCAAACGGCTGGCTTCCTGCGAAAGGTGGCGCTTCTCCAGCCCCTGGTTAACCGTCATCAACAGCATGTCAGCCGTAAAAGGCTTGGAGATGAAATCGTATGCTCCAACCTTGATGGCGCTCACCGCTAGCTCCACCGTGGCATAGCCAGTGATGATCACACACACGATATTGGGGTCTTTAACATGTATTTGCTTAACCAGGTCGACGCCGCGCCCGTCTGGCAGCATCACATCCAGCAACACCAGGTCATAACTCCCAGCGCGCACCTTTTCCAGCCCCTCACGCAGCGAAGCAGCCGTTTCTATATTAAAGCCTTGCGGCTTCAACACCCGCTTGCAACCCTCGCGAATGCCTAGCTCGTCATCAATGACCAGGATGTTTTCTTTGGATTCCATTTATAATCCTGCTATCCTCAACCGATCAACTCAGCTTTCAAATCCATTGGTGTCAGCTGCCCTTGCGGCAAACGGGTGGGCAAGGTGACAGTGAATGTCGTTCCCTTCCCAATTTTGCTGTCCACTGTGATCTGCCCACGATGCATCTTGATAATACCGTAAACGATTGACAATCCCAACCCGGTTCCCTTTCCGGGAGGTTTAGTAGTGAAAAACGGTGTGAACAATCTCCCTAAGTTTTCTTCCGGGATGCCGTTGCCGGTATCCGCCACCTTGACTTCTACCCATTGGCCATCCACCGGACGAGTGCTTAAGGTTATGGCGCCGCCTTTCTCCATCGCTTCTGCCGCATTATTCATTAGATTGATAAATACCTGCTGCAGCTGATCTGGATCAGCCTGTATGTACGGCAGTTCGTGGTTGTATGCGCGTATGATAGTCACCTTTTCAAAAGCGGGTTGGTGCTTCACACATTCGATTACATCGTCAAGCAGTACATGTAAATCGGTGTCCTGGAAAGTCACACTCTGTTGGCGGGCGAAATTAAGCAGATCAGCAACGATGGTCTTAGCGCGAGCTGTCTCGTCGATGATCATTCTTAGGTCATCCCGCCTTGGATCACCTTCCGGGGTTTCCTTATACAACATATCTGAAAACAGCAAGATTGTCCCTAAGGGATTGTTAATCTCATGCGCCACACCGGCTGCAAGCTGGCCTATCGAAGCCAGTTTTTCCTTCTGCAATAATTCGGTTTGCGTATGCTGTAAGGTCTCCACCATGCTGTTGAACGAGCGTCCCAACTCGGCCAACTCGCCCTTGCCTTCCGCCTGCACCCGAATATCCATATCCCCCTCAGCGAGCTTACGATTTGCATCCACCAGGTTGATCACCGGGCGTACGATCCAACGGGAGATCGGCACCGCGACAACAAGGGTAAGTAAAATTGAGATAATAGCGATGATAATTACCCGGCCATAATATTCATCCACCAATGCCTGAAAAGTCGATTGCTTCGCCCCCACATAAAGGCTGCCCACCACTCGGGCTTTATGGTCGTAGAGAGGTTTATAGCGAGTGATATACCAGTCATTGACTACGAAAGCCTCACCTTTATAATCCTTGCCCTGCTCCAACACCACATCATAGACTTCTTGTGAGATGCGCGTGCCAATGGCGCGCTCTCCCTCCTCGGTCAACACATTGGTAGAGACACGCTCGTCACCCAGAAAAATCGTTACTGTATCGATCCCAGCTACCTGCTTGATGCGATCCACCAGGGTATAGTCGTTGTTAAACATATAAGCCGCCACGACCGCGCCTATCAGCTCCCCTTTTTCATCTCTCAAGGGGGAAACACCAGCTAGCGCAAGGCCAGCAGACCCTTCACGCGGATCGAAGGGTTTCGGGGCAGCCTTAGGAGTATCAATCAGCTCAATGCGCGCCTGTTCATCCAATCCAACCTGGATAAGATGCTCTTTGGGGATGATCTCTGTCGCTGCGTGATCTCTACCGCTCTCCAAAGTATCCCGCACAATCGGTAAAGCTGACCAATTTCCACCCACGATTATCGGCGAAAGTATCCCATCCGGTGATAATACTCTCCCGGTGACAATATTTCCCTCTTTGTCTAGCACGGCAATGAAGTGCGTCCCTCCCAACGCCAGCACAGAAATCTTGTTAGTGATCTGCTGGTCAAGAATGCCCAAAGCCTCGGGTTGGCCTTCGGCAGCTGCAGCCAAATTGTTCACAACAAATGAATCGAGCACCAGTCGATGGCTGATGGCTGCGGTTTCGTCGAGCTTGAGTTGGTAGAAGGCAGCAGCTAGATCCATATCGCGAGCCACCCGCCGGTCTTGGGCATCCTTGAGGTAATCACTAATCAGCCTTGAGATGATCACCGAACCGAGGATGACGGTGATAGCCACAACCAGCTCGTAACTGATGATCAGGACGGACTGCAGCCTGCCTCCCAGTAAGTTGGTAACAAGCCGCCTCATTGCCTCACCTTTCTTGCAACTATGCCTTGATTATAAATGTAGGGGCTGCTTTATCGGTCGTAAAGTTCAGCCCCTACACATCTTATAGCCTGAAGGGCTTGGTTGAAATAACCGAAACTGCCGGTTATCCAAGCAACCAAACCTCCTGAAGCTGGTTAGGTAGATAAAACGTTAGGCTTTCTCGCGGGAAAGCAGCCAATCCACTTTACTGATTAAATCATCCGGATCGATGGGCTTATCCACAAACAGCTCGACTGGCAGATAATCAATGTCAGGCTCAAAGCGCAGGGGTGTCGTACTGTGGATAGCAGTTAGCATCAAGATCGGGATATCCTTGAATTTGGCAAATTCCGATGTCGGATCTGGGCTGCGCAGTTTGAGCGCCAATTGAAAGCCTTCAGTTTTTGTTTCCATCATTACGTCCAGAATTATTAATTCTGGGCGATTAGCCTTGATGACATCAATCCCTTCCTTGCCGCTCTTGGCTTCCAGCACCTGGTGACCAACAGATTCCAGGCACATGCGCACAGCCGTCACGATATCCGGGTCGTCGTCAATGATCAATATCTTAGCCATTTCCTCTTTTCCTTTCTAATCTTGATTATAAACGGTAGTCTATCTTTCTAATTATTAATTCGTTGAAAGCTCTTGATATATTGCAGTACATACTTCAGGGATGGATTGCCGAACATCCTCACTGATCTCGGTAGACCACCTAAGTTCTTGCGGCTGAACACCAGCGATAACAATCTCGGGCATTTTCATGCTTAACGCTTCACCTAGAGCCAGGGTTTCGGCCAGGCTGGCGTCATGCAGGCTGCCGCAGTGCGCCATATCGATTCCTGACAAGACGGCGTTCTGCAGATTGAAAAGCATCCATTCGCCTGGGCGCCTGCCCAACTCGGCAGCATCCACCACAATCGCCTTGCGATAACGGCCTCCCAGCAGGGCGTCCAACACATCCCCTGAAGAACAGTCGTAAAGCAAATCTACACCGGGTGACAGTTTATACTTGCGGTCTAGTTCTGCTAGCACCGCATTGCCCACCCCATCATCGCCGCGTAAGGGATTGCCTAGCGCCAGAATCGCCAGATCAGACAAACTTGACCTCCAGCATGTGCGTCGAGCACGAGATGCATGGATCATATGCCCTTACCAGCATCTCCAGTTGTTGTGTAATGTCTGCCTGTGAACGGTCAAGGATGGTTGGCACTAACGTGCGCATATCCGCTTCAATGTTCGCAAGGTTCTGCCCGGTGGGGATAATGCAATTAGCTCCGGTCACATATCCATCTTTGATCTCGTAATTGTGGAAAAGCGTGCCGCGTGGTGCTTCGCAAGAGCCAGTGCCCTCACCTGTTAAACGGGTTGGCGGGGCTGGTTCTTCCCACATGACGCCCCTTTCTAGCAGCTGATCGATCAACTGGATGGCGTCTTCCACACAATGCACGATCTCCACCACCTGTGCAACGGTATTGAGATAAGGGTTGGTGACCTTAGGTTTCAGGTTTAGGGCTGTTGCAGCTTCCTTCGCCTTCGGTTGAAGCTGGTTATGGCTCAAGTTGAAGCGGGCTAGCGCACCAACCATATATGAAGCTCGCTGGTGGCGGGTATGCTTGGCTGTCGAGTGGTCAACAATTCGCTCGTTAGTAATCTGACGGTATTGTTCAATTGGCCACTCACCGCCGTCGGTGCTCTTGATCACACCATCGATAAAGCAATATTCATCGTCTTTATACAGGGCGACGTATTCGGTCTCACGCTCAAAATGTGGAAGTTTCAGGCTTTGGAATAGCTCAATTGTCGCCTCTACATCTGCACGGGTTGCTTCCAACCGCTCACGTAAAGAGAGCAGCTCGCTCTTGGACGGGAAGTGCGTGAACCCGCCTACCGTCATTGCAACCGGGTGAGTGTGCCTTCCACATATCGCCGCACAAAGGTCGCTGGCCAGCTTCTTCATGCGTAACGCTCGCAAAACAACTTCTGGCGCGCTCTTGGCGAGAGGAATCACACTCCCCACCCCTACCAGATCAGGAGCGACGAGCATATAGGTATGCAGAACGTGACTGTCGAGCATCTCGCCATGATAGTTGAGCTTACGTAGCAGGATCGTTTGTGGGCTAAGCTCAACGCCCAGGGCTTTTTCAGTGGCTCTCAGCGACGTGGTTGAGTGAGCTACGGCGCAGATGCCGCAGATGCGCGAGGTAATGTGCATCGCATTCTGGTATGGCTGGCCGCGCAGCATCGCCTCGAAATAACGCGGCGCTTCAATAACCTCCAGATCGCATTGCTCCAAAACGCCATTTTGGGCGTTAACCACGATATTGCCATGACCCTCGACGCGGGTGATGTAATGGACATTGATATCTAAAGTTCTAGGTTTAGTGGCTGCCATGGTTGACTGCCTCGCTTTCCATCAATTGGTAACTTTGGAAGAGCCTCATCTTCTCATCGAAGAGCGACTCGTCCATTCCATGTTCTCTAAGGGCCAGTTTTAGCCCGTCAAAATTCGGATTCGATATCGCTCCCCGGCACCCTTCGCAGCCCATACCATAAGCTGGGCAGATAGCGTTACACCCAGCGATTGTCACGGATCCCATACAAGGGACACCTTTCAGAAAGACGCAAACGTTTTCCCTTAAACGGCATTCCACGCAGATTGGGTAATCAGGCAAGCGCGGTTGGCGACCCTGCAGCAGTACCTTTACGATGCGGATGAACTCCTCGCGATCGATTGGGCAGCCTGGGATAGCCCCATCGATAGGGATAACCGCTGCAATTGGTCGGGCTGCATAGTCAGATTCCTGCTTGCCCATCTCCCCATACACATAGCGATGGACATCAGGATGAGACTGCCAGTTGCGCAACGAATTGACACCACCCAGGTGTGCACAGGCACCCAACGCGACCACCAGGCTGGCTTGCTTGCGAATGGATTTCAGGCGTGCCTCATCCTCCAGCCTCGTACATGACCCTTCAATAAAGGCAATCTGGTAGTCCTCGCCACGCTCACTCATCGCCTCGCGGAATTGCACAATTTCAACCACGTCAAGCAGCTCAGGGTGGGTTTGAAGAGAATCTACAACGGTAAGCTGACACCCCTCGCAGCTCGAGAAATCGAAGAAGGCAATTTTCGGTTTGATAGCAGTCATCACAGCGCCTCCTCCAAGTGTTTAATCTGGGCATATGAGAACACCGGGCCTTCTATGCAGGTGTAGATATTGTTGATCTGGCAATGGCCACATTTACCAACGCCACACTTCATGCGCCGCTCCAAACTGAGCCAGATATTGCCTTCGCTAATGCCCACACCACCCAGGGCTACCAGCTCCATCAAAACGAAGCGATACATTACTGGTGGCCCACATGTGATGGCTACTGTGTTCGGTGGATATACCTCAATTTTATTGAAGAGAGTCGTTATCACCCCCACATTACCGGTCCAGCTTTCATCGCCGCGATCTACAGTGAGATGAAGCTCAACATCATCGCGCTCTCCCCAGGTTTTCAACTCATCCTTGAAAAGCAGTTCGGAAGGACTGCGAGCGCCATACAGGATAATCACCCGCCCAAAGCTGCTACGTTCGTCCAGCACCTGGTTGATCAAGGAGCGCAGCGGAGCTAAACCCAAACCCCCAGGGGCGAACAAGACGTCTTTTCCACGGTAACGTTCAATTGGGAAACCATGCCCGAAAGGCCCGCGTATACCGATGGAATCCCCAGGTTTAAGCTGGTGGATTACACTGGTTAAATCCCCTGCTCGCCGCACGCAGAGCTGAAAGCTGCCGTTACTCCGGCTGGGAGAAGATGAGATACTGATCGGCGCCTCGCCGACGCCAAATAGCGAAACCTGTACAAACTGTCCGGGATCGTGGTTGAGTGACATCCCACTAGGAAGCTCAATCGTGAACAGCTTTTCCAGTTGGGTCATCTGACGAACATCCACGATGCGTGCCTGAACAGGCAGGTATAACGATGTTTCTTGGATCGTATCAAGTAATTGCATGCTCATTTCACCACCACCTCTCGCTTGGTTTGCAGTGCAGGGGCTTTGTGTTGCACTAGCTCGTTTAAAACACCAACTGGGGTGATGTCTGCAATACAAGTTTGCCCGCAACGACCGCACCCGACACAGCCAACCAGACCCGGTTCGATAGCCTGGTACCTGTACTTACGCAAGAATCGGTGTCTTTGTCGACTGGCACGGTTATTACGGAAATCATGCCCGCCAGCCACAGTGGCAAATTGGTCAAGCTGGCAAGAGTCCCACACCCGGAAACGCCTGCCCGAGGTGAGGGTGAACTCCACCTCGTCCTGGATATTGAAGCAATAGCACGTAGGGCAAACCAGTGTGCACATCCCGCAAGCCAGACATTTTGCCCCAACTTCTTCCCAAACTGGGGATTTGTAGTTCGCCGCAAGCAGATTGGGCAAATTGGTTACATCCGTTTCGAGTTTATAAGTGAAGTGTGGCCATTTGTTGCTTAATACCCGGTTGGCTAGCTTGCGGTCTTCTGGGGTCGACTCACGCATCTGGTTGAATCCTTTCAAGAGCGCCTCACCCTTGAGAGACCCAATATCCACTGCATAGACCTCGCCTATATCCGTTAAATGCAGATCAAACTCTTCTGGGACAGTCCAGGTACCCATATCCTTACAGAAGGAATGCTCGGTGCAGGGCTTCAAACACTCTATACTGACAATGGTAGTGTTCTCGCGTTTCGTCATATAATGTTGGTCGGTAAAACGCTGAGTAAAAACCCTGTCTAGCAAAGTAATTGCATGTAAATCACAAGTATGCATCCCTAAGATAACTGTCGGTTGGTCATCCTGGTGAGTTTGTGCCGTTTCCTGAGTATCAAAGGTAAGTAAATCTTCGTATTGAGGCAACAACGCCTTTTTAGGGGGCAGGATCGAGGTTCGATATCCCAGGTCGAGCTCATTCGCAGAGTGCATATCTGCAAAGACATACTGGTCTTTTAGAGACTTTGGCCCAACCAAGCGGTATTCCTTGACTAAAAGCTCGATCCACTCAGGTATTGCTTCTTTTGGTAATATCTTTAAGCTCATAGGCTTTTGGCTCCTTGCAAGATTTGAGCTTCATGATGCCCGGCTCATGAAACCAAACCTTATCCATATTTGTAACGCAAGATAAATCTTGCGCTTATTCTATGTCTTCTCTGACCAGCTCGTCGAAGATGGCATCAACAGCTTTGAGAACTGCCGGACAGGGAGGTGAGTCGAATGTGGTATCGGCAAGCTGGATGCCAAGCAAAGCTACTTCGCAGCCCATTTCGGCGATCAAATAACTGGCAAAGATATTTAACGGCAGTGTGTGGGTGGATAGTTTTAGACCGCGTACATTTTTCCAATCTAACCAGCGGATTTCTCCCGGTTGCTCTTCCATGCGCGCCGCATCCACCATCAGCACCAGATCTGGGTGGAAGCGGCACAATGTCCCGACGAAGTTCTCCGGTGCAGAGCACGCTTCCACCGCCATAAGTCGCCCATTCCGTCCCGGGTGTTGCTGGATGGCACGCGCCAGGAGTAAGCCCGCTGAGTCATCCCCGCGTAGCTCGTTACCGATGCCCACTACCGCCAGGCGTGGGAGATGTTCACCCTTCGACAGGCGCTTCAGCGTCTGGTGCAGGTGGTCCCGCCAGCACATATTTGATATCATCCTCAGTTCCATAATATATCGCAAAAGCGTTTCTTGCCAGTGCTGCCAGCTCCCATCCGTCGTTATCTAATGAAATACAATCATGGTTGCAGCTAAACACACATTGCGCGCAAAACGTGCAGCGATCAGCCTGGTAATGCATCACAAAGCGTTTGGCCTTCTAGTCAATCACTATTACCTCAATGGCTTTTGCCGGGCAATCCATGGAGCAAATGTTACAGCCCGAGCAGTTCTCACCATTCCAGTTTAACAACCCGCGCAGCCTCTCCGGCGTTTCCCGGCGCTCGAAGGGATACCGTTGGGTCACTGGTTTGCGGAAAAATGACGTCCGTACATCGCCAATCATCGTTGCAAGTTTCATATTGCTACCCTCATTCCTATCATGAATAACCATTGAATCAACACTAATAAGGCGCCATATCGCCACCACATACCTACCGTCTGGTCAATGCGTAATCTTGCCAAAACTGCCTGCAAGATAGCCACCACAAGCAACAAGCCGAGCGTCTTGACCAGGAACCATAGCGGATTGCTCACTCCTCCCAGGTAAAAAGCAGCGACCAGCGTCAGTCCGATTACCATCTCGATGCCTTTGCCTAAGCGGAACATAGCTAAGCCCCGCCCACTATATTCGGTTAGTGCGCCGGCGACAATTTCTGTTTCTGCTTCCGGCGCATCAAATGGCGGTAGCTCCAATTTTCCCATCAATCCAATCAATACAACAATGAAACCCAGCGGCTGGGTGAGAACCAGCCAGTGCCCATTGGTGTAGTTGGTAATTTGGCTGATCTGCCAGCTTCCGGCAACAATCGCAGGGCCTAATAGAGCAAGCAAGAACGGCGCTTCATAGGAGAAGAGCTGGGTCAAGGTGCGCGTGGCTCCTACCAGTGAGAAGCGATCCATCGTATTTGAGCCAGCCAGCCCCATGCAAAGCGTCAACAAGCTCAGCAGATAAAGGGTGACGATCAGATCTCCATTGAAACTGTATGCCGGGGCAACCCCGCCAATCGGGACATAGAGAGCTGCCGTCAGGCCTCCAGCCAGGGCAATAATCGGGAGTCCGACGAACAGGTACGGATTTACCCCTGTGGGGATTACTTCTTCCTTTGCCAGCAACTTCGTCACATCCGCAAAGGGTTGAAACCAACGCGGTCCAATCCGGTTCTGGAGTTGAGCCAGCAGCTTGCGATCCGCCCACTCATACAATAAACCGGCGATCAGCAGAAAGAGACCGCTTGGAAAGATCAAGATGGCAAACAGATCACTAAGTATGTCCATGGTAAAACCTGATCCCATATTCTCGAAGTTCTTCCATCGACCAATCTTCTCGTCCATGCTGGTGGTGATCGATGCTCACTGCACGGTCATTACAGGAGAAGCAAGGATCAATCCCGACCAGAATCATTGGAACATCGGCCAGTTGGTGTCCTACGGCAAGCTTGACCACCGAGGTCATATTACAGATGGTTGGCGTGCGCACTTTGACGCGTTCGGGTTTGTCCGTACCATTGCTCTTTACAAAATAGAACAACTCGCCGCGCGGTGCTTCCACCCGGCTGATAGCTTCGCCCGGTTTGATGCGCCGTGGAAAGCGCGCCGTCAGCTCACCTTCCGGCAGCTTATTCAGGATTTCACGCACCAATCGGTAGCTTTCAAATAACTCTCGGATGCGCACCACGAAGCGCGCTTCAACATCGCAGCCTTTCTCCGTAATCATGTTGACCGGAAAGTCTTTGTAAGCCCCGTATGGCGCTTCAACGCGCACATCGCGCGCCACGTCTGAAGCACGCGCCGTCGGTCCGACCGCGCCCAACACTTCCGCCTGTGTGCGGGTAAAGATGCCTACGCCGCGCGTGCG
>Ga0102851_10003157_pt1 | contig 10182 bp, 9 predicted proteins | sample Mud3Dept3metaG_FD_79558 | JGI IMG/M metagenome (GOLD analysis project Ga0102851, IMG submission 79558) | Freshwater wetland microbial communities from Ohio, USA, analyzing the effect of biotic and abiotic controls - Mud 3 Core 4 Depth 3... | ecosystem: Environmental > Aquatic > Freshwater >...
ACCTTGAAGATGATTTGATCATAAGCCAGAATCTCAAAGTTGTCCTGTTAAAATTTGTGGGAGGTGATGTCTGCATGAGGGATATGACTTTCATGACATCTCCGGGTCCGTTAAGCCCGGGAGTAAACAGGTTGAACGGAATAGTACATTTCTGTAGCCGTAATGCTCAGTATAATTCAGAAAAGGAATACATCAATGTGGTGGTAAATAATGTGGAGATTTCAGGACACTGGGAGAACACCACCAGCGGAATAAAAGTGGAAACTGATTTTCAGAACACTATTTCCGGCGGCATTCCGCTCTCACATGTTGATATTTCGGTCACCAACTGCTCATTTAATGGCGTTTCGGATTATGGAGTGCTTATCCAGTTTGTCAAAGAGGGTAAAATTGTTATCGGAACAAAAAACAACGGGAACATCTTCGATAACAACTCCTGGGCCGGGCTGGGCTTGTGGAGTAATGTCAATGTCGATGTTCTTGTTGAGGGGAACACATTCATTAATCCGACAGGAACCAAATATGCAATTGATTTAAACAATTCACCCAGACTTCCTCATCTCGAATCGGTGCAGCAAACCAAAGTTACGGTATACAATATTGAGCAAAATGAATTCAATCTGATTGGAGGAAAACCTAAAGTTTATGAAGCTGCTATTTATACCGAAGACTTACGTCGTACCAGGTACCCGGAAGAAACACCGGCACTCGTCCATGTAAAAAATAACAAATTCAATTTGATCGATAATCCTTACAGCGTTTTCAGAACTTTTCACATGTCGGGAATGGTGATAAGGAACAATCAGTTAAGTGGAAACGGACAATATGGGGTGATGATAAGGGCAACAAACAGTTCAGCATATAATGAGAATGGACTCATGCTCGGCAACAATCTGTCCAATACGACTTTCTCCGTTGCTTCAGTCTGGTTGTCAGCTTTAACGCGAAACTGGACTATGGTGGGAGGAAATCTTGGCGAAACAATAATTGACGATACCAATGGAGCAGGGAATCATATCATTACAGGATTTAATGTTAATACCTCTGAAGTTCCGCCCGGGCAAACCATTGTTGACAACCTTGAAGAGATGAGAGATGCACTCCATCTCAATCCGGATAACCTCCTCTGGACTGTTATTCAATAATATAGAAGTCCTCCAACGTCTTATTAAACTGCTTTTAATACGTTGATTTCTTATTAAATTTAATTCTGATTTAAATCCCAGGCATGAGGTGTGCGAAGAGCGCAATGGCGCAAAGATACGCGGGTCATAGCCGGCACTTTTTATTTGTTTTCAATTGTATAGTAAACCAGCTCATCATAAACTGCGAAAGAATTGGCATCCTGTTTTAATGCTCCGAGTTTCAACACAAAATTGCCCTTTTTTGGAATATGAAGCTTGTAATATTCAGCACCGCTTTCAAATAATCCCGGATTAGTGGGGATCCATTTCTTGCTATGAGTATCATATAATCTGGTTATTAATAAACATTTAAAGTTCGGTTTTATCTTAATTGTAACAGAATCATTAACTGCGGTAAAATGCCCTGTTTTTGATATGTCATTTGTGAATTTTATATCATAAAACAAACTGGTGTAAATCGGGAATTGACAGAAATCCTCAAAAGAATATTGTTTTTTTGTAAATGTATAAGGTTCGTACAGAGGGTAATGATTTAATATAAAAATATCAGGATCAGTTTTAAACCAGAGGTCATTTACTTTTTGTAATGTATCTCTTGCCCAGGTGACATCGAATAAATACCACTTATTTTCAATTTTGACAGAATTCCAGGCATGATCAGGATTTTTTGATGGAAAATAGTTTTCCAGATCAGTCCTTGAGTATCCGGTTATTACTCTGCTTCTGATTCCGGATAATCCCAGCATGTATTTAAATAAATGAGAATAACCACTGCACACTCCTTTCCTGAATTTGTATGTGTCATTAAGTTTTGTTTTGACAGATGGGTAATTTGTCCATAAATTTGTTTCATTGTCTTTATAATCATACTCAATATTAGCAGCTAACCAATAGAATAACGCTCTGGTTTTAAGTAAATCTGAACTGAAAGGCATAGTTAACTTTCTGGTTAAATCTGATATCGGGATATCTTCATCAACCTTTAATGTATCGACATAATTATCTACTATACTGAAATCATAACTTTGTGAACAGGTAATAACAGGTATCAATATCAGTATAATTGCAAGTAAATGCTTCATTGTGTCTCGACCGGATGAATTTACTTTTTATCATTTGTATACCCGGTAACGATTGGCAAAGTAAATTTAAATTCGCTTCCCTTGCCATCTTCACTAACTACCCATATTTTACCTCCGTGTTTTTCTATAAATTGCCTGCAGAGCACTAACCCTAAACCTGTTCCTTTTTCATTTGCAGTACCTGTTGTTGTTTGAATTTGTGAAATATCAAACAGTTTAAATAAATTATCAGGCGGTATTCCAATACCATTATCTGAGACTGATATTGTTATGTTTGGATGTGTTTGCTCTGCATTGATATTTATTGTTCCGCCGTTGTCTGTAAATTTTATTGCATTCGAAATCAGATTTCGCAATATCGCTTTTAACATATCAATATCAGCAAAAATAATTATCTCATTATCTGAAACATAATTAATTTTTATGCCTTTTGCTTCGGCTATTGGTCTGAGATTTCCCAGAATATCTTTACAAATATCTTTAAAGCTCAATTTTTGTGGTTCGAAAGGAATTTTACCGGATTGAGTTTTTGCCCACATCAAGATGTCTTCCAGTAATTTATATGTGTTCTGTGCGGATATATTAATTTGATTTACGAGAGTTTCTATTTCGGAAAAATCATGTTGGCGAATGTTTTCTGTTAATAAACCCGATAAACTAAGAAGCCCCTGAAACGGACTTCTTAAATCGTGTGCAAGAATTGATATAAAAAGGTCTTTGTCGGAATTTAGTTGAAGCAGCTGCTTAAGTTCTTTGTTGGAATTAAATAGCTCTTCTGCCCATTTTTGTTTTTCTTTGTTTTGAAAGGCAAGTTCTTTGTTTGCAATTAACAACTCTGCTGCCAGCTTACGGTCAGTGATATCCATCATGTTTACAAAGCAATGGTCGCCATTTTTATTAACGATCCCATTAAGGTAAACATACATCGGAAAGTTGCCATCAGTTGACAGGGTTATCTCGCACGATCCTTCACCTTTGCTGCTAAACACTTTCCTGAGAAAGGAATTGAATATTGGTTTCGTTTCATCGGATACAAAAAATCCAAACATGCTACTTTTTAATTGCTGGATTTCTTTACCAAGTATATTTGCACCGCAAGGATTTAATTCAATGATTTCACCTTCTTTAGAAAGAGTAAAGTAACCGGAGGGGGCGTAATTGTATAATTCGGTATATTTTTGTGCTACAATATCTGCCTGCTCTTTTGCAATTGCGAGTTCTTCGTTCTGAATTTCCAGTTCTATCTGATGCACCTCAAGTTCGTGATTGAGCTTAAGAATTTTGGTTTCAGTCTGAGCAGATGACATTTTTGATGATTTCTTTTTAAGCAACTCTTCTGCCTTCAGGCGAAGGTTAGCGGACTCGGATTTGTAACCTTTCTTTTTCATTGTCAAATTTTTAATTCACTGGAAAGTTCAATATCAGGATGTCTGAGAAATGAAGCAGATCTTTCCTTTTCCAGGTTGCGCGATGACCATACCTTATTCAAACACCCGTAAATGAATAGCTTGATTAAATCTGCCGGATGATCTGCCGGCCTGTAAAACCGACAAAGATGAATTTGTGATCTGTATTGTCCCTGAATGAATTTCATATTGTTAAGGTACAAAATTCAACGATTTCAGAAGATCCTCCAGCATAACAGTTATTAACAAATACAGAAAGTTTGCAGATAGTCTGACGGTCCGGCAATAAAATTAGCAGGTGTTGCTGAGTGAATGCCTGCCTGCCCAATAATGATTAGTTTTCGTTTTTTTTTTGTCTTTATAATAGTTCTTTATCATCTTCCCGAATATCTTTTCTTTTTTACGTTTTTCAGCAACAGTAATCTGAAATCGTTCCTGCTCTTTTTGAATTTTTTGGTAGTTGTCATATGAATTTTTGTCAATAGTCCCATTGTTAAGAGCTGTAATTACTGCACATCCCGTTTCATTAATATGTTTACAGTCAGGAAATTTGCAATTTAGCGAAATGTCATAGATTTCCTGAAACGTTGTTTTAATACCCCCGGTATTCCCGGTAATTCCCAGCTCTCTCATGCCTGGATTGTCGATTATTATACCACCACTATCCAAAATAAATAATTCCCGATGGTCAGTAATGTGTCTTCCTTTATTTGTGCTATTACTTATTTGTCCGGTCTTTAATATGTTCTTTTTTAATAAGTTATTGATTAAGGTTGATTTGCCAACTCCTGAAGATCCTACTACACAATATGTTTTACCTTTTTGTATGAAATCGAGTATCTGATCAAGGCCTTTAAGAGTTGTGTTACTAAGTAATATGCACTTTACTTTTTTGTCTCTTTTTTCAATATCTCTTATCGCATTCTGAATGGTTTCTTCATTGGACAAATCAATCTTGCTGAGTACCAGAACTGGTTCAATGTTAGCGGAATAACAGATTGTCAGGTATCTTTCAAGTCTGTTGATGCTGAAATTATTGGTTATTGCCTGAATAATAAAAACAACATCGATATTAGTGGAAATAATTTGTATTTCTCCAAATTTGCTTACAGCTTGCCTGGCAAGCACTGACCTCCTTGGAAGAATTTTATGAATAATCGCCAGATCTGAATCAAATATTGTCATGGTGACCCAGTCGCCAACTGCAGGGAAATCGGCCCGTGAGTTTGCAGAATATCTTAAGTTACCTGTAATCTCAGCATCATACTCATTATCACCATCTGAGACAACATATCTTTCGCGGTGCTCCTGAGTTACTCTGCCGACTGAGAAGCTTGAAAGTTTGTTGTCTTTCAGGTATGCAGTGAGTTCGTTAGTTAACCCAAGGTCAATGAGGTTCATTTCTGTGTGATGTTGTTAAATTTGCTGCTACAGGTTTAAAGTTTTGAAAGTTTTACTATATCCCTGACTTCGAGAATTTGTTTTTCATAACCCTTTGTCACAGAATTGATCATGGCTATTCCCAATTCCTGTAAAGTCAGGACAAAGTTTGGAAGAATTATTCTGAAAATCGGATAAAATGGGGTAAAAATGTAATAGATCTTATGAGCGTTCTTAAGTCCTCTTGTTGGTTTAAGAAGTCCTGGCCGAAAGCAGTAAACTTTTTTAAATACCAATTTCATAAGGTCAGATTCAATCTTACCTTTGACTCGTGTCTGCATGAATTTTGCTTTTTCAGGATTATCAGCTCCTGCACCGGATATATAGCAAAAGATCATACCGGGACTTAATCGTGAAAATCTTTGAGCTATACTCAGGGTCAGGTTGTAGGTAATATTGTAATATTCAGATTCTTTCATTTTCAGGGATGTGGAGCCCAGGCAGTAAAAGCATGCATTGTATCCAACAAGCAGATTTTCAAGAGTTGTGAGTTCAAAGAAATCATTTTGAATTAACTCTGTTAGTTTTGGATTTGATACATTGCAGGGGCGACGGTTGATGACCAGAACTTTGTCAACATCAGGATTCAAAAGACATTCATGCAGAACACCTTCACCAACCATTCCGGTTGATCCGAAAATAATGACGTCTATTTTCATTGACTTTCAATATATACAAAATTTTTGAAAAAAGAAGTTGTCAATCCGGGTATAAAGCTACATCTGTTGCAACTAAGGCAAGGCAATAAAGCAGGAGTGAGCGTTAAGTCCTGCTTTGGCGGGACAGCACCGCTGCCGGTTAGCCTCTTACGGCCGATGGAAGAGCCAGATTGCATTAGCAGCAGTTGTTTAAATAATATTTGTCAATTCCCCCAAATCCTTTTATAAATTTATTTTCTCGTGTTTTGTCAAGGAAGTTGGAAAGTCGTTTTTTAAACTCATCAGGTCTTTTTCGTGCACCTTCGATATAAGCAATACGAATCCTTTTATATGAATCTGAAAACTTTTGATAATTGTTCCATGTTGTTTTATCGTTTTTTATAGCATTGATGATATCAGGTGGAAAGACAAACTTTCTACTGATTATATCCCGAACATTCTTTTCAAGTGGAGGATAAATCAAATTTTTGTCCAGGAGCCATTTTAATCTCTCTTTATTAGCTTGTGAATAATCACTTTTTGGATTTCTTGTAGTAAATCGTTGAATTATATGATTCTTGTCAAGCGCTTTAACAGTACTGTCAATCCATCCAAAACATAAAGCTTCTTCTACGGCATCATTGTAAACAATACGGATTTTCCCAGTATTTAGTTTAGGATAAACTAACCAAATCTCTTTTGCTTCATCGAAATTATCAATCAACCAATCCCGCCATTGTTTTCTGGTTTTTACATAAAGTGTCTTGTATGGAGTCATTGAATAATTGCTTATGGCTTTTCAAGCATATTTGAGCACACATTATTTGCGTGGCGAACTGTCATACGCCACTTACCATGTCACTGATTTTCCAATATATTTATCACTACATTTCCTTTTTTATGGAATTTTTCCACATATGAATGTGCCTCTCTGATCTGCTCAAGTGTGTACTTTCTGTCAATAATTGTTTTTAGTTTTCCGGATTCAATAAGCTCCTTCAAAGTCAACAGATCATTTGAGTTTTTGCTTGCAGAACCGAATACAGATACATACTTTCCTTTTGGCTTTAATAAATGTTTACAAGCTGATTTAGAAGTTTTTCCAACTGCATCAAAAATTATATCAAACCGGGTCTCTTGTTTTGTAAAATCTTCCCTGGTATAATCAATGACGTTATCTGCTCCAAGTGATTTCACAAGGTTTACATTTGTTGTGCTGCATACAGCAGTCACATTTGCACCAAAATACCTGGCAAGCTGAACAGCAAATGCACCTACGCTTCCTGATGCCCCATATATAAGTACATTGTGTCCTTTCGTTATACCGGCTTTTTTTAAAAATCTTAATGCCGTCAGGCCACCAATGGGAACTGTTGCGGCTTCTTCGAATGTCATATTAGAAGGTTTTATGGCAATTAAATCATTTTCCGGAAGGCATTTATATTCAGCATATGCTCCGAATGTAAATCCGCAAGAGGCAAAAACACTATCACCTGTTTTGAATGATTTAACTTTTTTACCAACTTCTTCAATTATTCCTGCTAATTCAAATCCCAGTATTTTCACCTTTTTGGGTTTGAATAAACCGTTAAAAAGTCTTGCAATGAATGGATCGGCTTTCCGCATACGCCAATCTCCTGCTGTTACAGTGGTAGCATATATTTTTACCAATACTTCCTCGTCTTTGGGAGTTGGTTTTAAAATATCCTTTAGTTCAAGAACATCTGGTGTTCCGTATTTTTCATAAATAACTGCTTTCATTTAAGTAATTTATTATTCTGAGTTGCTCAATCTTTGTTTTTATCTGTTCTGACAGACTCGCCTTCAGGGTCACGCCACTTCCAGGCAAACCAGACAATTAGTGCAGTACACGTAATTTCAATAACTGTGAAAAATACGTAATAACTGGTTGGTTTTGCGACAAATAGCGTCACAGGCAGAGCAGCTGTCATTATCATGCCTGCGATGATGCTCGTCCAGCGACTTGCCCGGTACTTCAATATCCGGGACAAGAGAACCATGGTTATCGGAATCATCATGAATATGGAGCCTCCTAACAGAAATCCTTCAGTCAGTTGAACCGACCCGTGTTTAACAGGATCCATTAATGTTACAACATCGCCGTAAGTATAAGTAAGCATTGCAAACAGCCATAGTGCTGATAGTCTCATTTTCATATCTGGCATTTCAGTGGTCTTTTTGTTGGCATTCATATTTCTTAATTGTCAGCCTGCGTATATAATATTATTCATATAAAGAATTTTGTTCCGTGAACTATAAACATTTGTGTCCGGATTATGTTCATTGTCAAATCTTAATCACTCTGCAACAGCCAATGGCCCTGGGTATGGATTTTTGTCATTCGTGTCAGGCAGGAAAGCAAAACCGTGACAACTTTGCAAGCCGAAGCTTTAGCGGAGGCTTGACCTATTGTCCGTGTTAGGTGTTCGTAGCAGTTTATTTCTTGTCACGCAGTTAGCCTGACATATAATTATTTGTCCCGTTTTGATATGTGTGAATTTATTTATCAGATAAATACATGTTAACAATATCAATTGATTCTTGAGCTTCTTCTAAAGAACCTATTCCCAGGGTAATAATGTCATTGTCTTTAATATTGTCAAGAGCAAATTCCAATCCTTCTTTTGGAGGTATTCTGCCAGCTGCTAAGATTTTCATTACAATAAATTGTTTATCTGTATTTTTAATGAGGTCTAATCTTTCCTTAACAGTTTCATTTCCATCATATCCCGGATATACAAATCCAAGCATATTCATTGGATATAAATAAACATCAATATCATATTTTTTTTCACATAATTCAATTGTAGAATTCTTATGAGCAGATATCCCAGCTAATAATCCAGCTGCATGAATTTCATCCACCATATATTGAAGACCTTTTATTTCGCTGCCAGAACTAAGTCTGTCCACAAATTGTGAATGAATTATGCAAATATCAGCACCATTATTTATTAAATATTTCAGTTTCATCTGATGACTTTTCATGGGTGAAGTTTCATCAATTCTTGTTGTCCCAATTACGTTAATTTTACTCTCTTTTTTGATACTGGTAATAATATTCAGGATTCTTTCATTCGCACAAGTTTCAATTGAATTAACTCCTTTTGCGATACATAACTTAAGCACATTTTTAATATAGTCATCCGAAAACCTTTTTTTATATTCTGAATCTCGGGCGGCACTAAAATGTGAATGACCGTAAAAAGCATTCGTGCCCGCTATTATTTGAGAATATTCCTTCTTCCCAATTTTTATTTTTTTCATCCGAATTTTTATCTAAATATTATTAAATGGGTTTAAAATATTGTCTATTCCCGAATGTTAGCTGAACATAGTTTTTCTCGTCATACAGTCAGTCAATCTTTGTCATAAGTAACAAAGTAGTAATTTGTCAAGATACAAAACTTTCTTAAGGCCGTTAGGTGGCGGAGCTTTTTATGAGTCCCGGTAAATGGCGGTGAACACGGCTTGCAAGAGCTGGGAAACTTAGTGATTTATTTTAACTCTTCAATCACATTCGAGATTTCCTGTACATATTCCCGGATCTCGGTTGGAAGATTTGAAATTGTAGTATCAAAATGCCATCTCTTTATTTGTCCCTTTTCTTCAATCTCAATGTGGATACCTCCCTGGTCAGCACAATCAGGACAGCCAAATGTTTTATTTGGATTTTCAATTAAATATTCTGGAAATCCATCTATTAATTTTTTTGCCAGATTATATTTTTCATTTGGCAAAGCTTCTGATTTAAATTTCAATGATGATCCAGGATAATAATCCATGTCATCTGGATATATGTCACCATCTTTTATAATGAAAAAATTAGCACAGTTCCCCTGACAAAATCCATAGGCACTACCAAAGGAAAAACTATCAATATTGTCCAGGTTATCTTTGGTGCATGAAGATGATAAGATGAGAATGACTATAAATGTAACTATCTTTATTTTCATTGGTATTGTGTTGAGTTAATAAGTACCATAAGTTATTGATATTAAGCCCGCAAAAATCATGCCGCCACAGGTCTGTCGCTTTCCATTAAGGCAGGCAGGAAGGCTGGAACAGAAAGTTTCATTGGGGTAGATCCCGATAGCTATCTGGACTGGTACCATTGGCCGTGTTATGGGCCAGACCTTATTTTTATCGGTTTAATACCTGTCGTATTTACCGTCAATGATAACCTCCTTCACTGCTTCCAGGTAGCCGAACCCGTTGAGCATGTCGGGCAGCAGGTAACTGCCTTCCACCCATTCATTCCATGCATTAATTGTAATCAGTTTGGGTTGTTCGGGATGACTGTCCGCATATTTCTTCGCTTTGGCAAGCAGGGCTGCAAAACTCTGTGGCGTATTATGGTAGTGAACCACATCCTTAATGCCTTTTGCAGGGAAACGAGGTGTATCATCCCAACCGATGGAAACGCAGGGAAAAACCGGAACATCCAGGA
>Ga0102851_10003158_pt1 | contig 10182 bp, 4 predicted proteins | sample Mud3Dept3metaG_FD_79558 | JGI IMG/M metagenome (GOLD analysis project Ga0102851, IMG submission 79558) | Freshwater wetland microbial communities from Ohio, USA, analyzing the effect of biotic and abiotic controls - Mud 3 Core 4 Depth 3... | ecosystem: Environmental > Aquatic > Freshwater >...
CTCTGTTCCAAAAGTTGTTTCAAGAGCAACTCCATCAATCAATACCTGAAATACTCCCGGGTAACCTTCTGCTTTTTTGTCAGCCTCCATATCGGGTGTTTTCCATGGACCAACCCAATCCCTTGTCCTGACCCAGACATTATAATTATCTGATTTTTTAAATCTGACTTCGCATGAAGCATCTTTTACAGGAACGCCCAATCCATGAGCCAGCAAATAGGGTGATCCCATCTCATTCATAAACTGCTGGTCGATAACCCACCCTCCCTCATCTTCAAAACTCTCAGCTTCGACAAATATGTTATGTCGGTTATTTTGACAACCAGTGTAAAATACGAGTATCGGAAGAAGTAAAATGATTTTCTTTAATCCTTTCATAATTGACAAATCAGTCAATATAATTAATTATCTATTTCAAATTTAGTATCTTCCCTGTAAATAAGATTGCCGATTTACGACATCTGGGAAAACCTTCCGGGAATGCTGCTTATTTATGTTATTTTAACCCTGGTCAGTGGCAATGAATTAAAGTATTGAATATATTTGATTTTAAAAACGAAACGGGAATTTGTGTTTTTTTTAAATAATCTTTAAACCTAAAAAACAAGCTTATGAAAGAATTCAACATTTTACTTAGGACAACCTCATCAATAACAGGATGTCCGGTAAAACCCTTCAGGATCATAAAACTAACTGCAATTCTGTTGCTGTTCAGTGTTTTGAATGTTTTTGGAGGTGTTAGTGTTTCAGATGAGGGGAATCTCAATCCTGATAAAAAATCCGGTTCAGAGACAGATCTTCAGCAGAATCAGGTAACCGGGACAATCACTGATGAACAGGGCAATCCCCTGCCCGGTGTGACTGTCCTGATAAAGGGAACTACCATCGGGACTCTTTCAGACAATTCCGGGAGGTACACTTTAAGCAATGTACCTCAGGATGCGATTTTAGTCTTTTCCTTTGTCGGCTCCGCAACACAGGAAATTCCGTTAAATAACCGGACAAGGATTGATGTTTTAATGAGGGAAGAGACTGTCGGGCTGGAGGAAGTTGTCGTAATCGGGTATGGAACTCAGAGAAAGGTTAACCTGACAGGATCAGTTGAGACTATTCAGTCAGAACAAATTGTTAAACAGCCGGTTCCGCAGGTGTCCCAGGCGCTTGTCGGTCTTACTCCGGGTCTTACAGCTATTCAGTCAAGCGGGCAACCCGGCAATGATGAATCAACTTTGCGAATAAGGGGAATAGGATCATTAGGTGCATCCAATGATCCTTTGATTCTTATTGACGGAGTTGCAGGGGATATCAACGGCCTGAATCCAAATGATATCGATAATATCTCTGTGTTAAAAGATGCTGCTGCTGCCTCAATTTATGGTTCCCGCGCATCGAACGGAGTGATCCTGGTAACAACCAAGCGGGCAAAGACGGGTCAATTGTCGCTTAAATATTCAAACTATATTGGCTGGCAGAAACCAACTGAACTTCCTGAATTCCTTGGAGCATTGGATTTTCTTAAATATTCAGGAGAACCTCAGAGTAAAATTGATGCTTATACTGCAGGTATGGCCACTGATCCTGATCTCTATCCCGATACTGACTGGGTAGGTATGCAATTCAGTGAGAACGGCTTTCAGCAATATCATGACATGACTGCAAGCGTTGGTACTGAAAAAATCAGGACAATGGCTTCCATTTCATTCCTGGATCAGGGAGGAAACATAGTTAATTACAATTTCAAAAGATATAATGGCCGTTTCAATACAGATTTGAAAGTATCTGATAAAATTGATGTTAACTTCGATATAAGCTTCAACAGATCGCAGAGGAAATCGCCCTCTACAACTCTCACTTATATAGTCCAGGATGATTACCGTATACCTCCTATTTACCATGCCATTCATTCTGACGGATCATGGGGTGACGGCTGGCAGGGACAAAATCCTATTGCTGCAGCAAGGGCCGGTGGAATAACAACAAACCTGTGGAATTATTTCCGTGGAGTTCTCAGAATTAATTACAAACCCATTAAAGATCTCACTCTTTCAGTGATGTATTCTCCCGAATATGATGATGCATACACGAGTGCTTTTACAAAACAGTATAAAACCATAATCGACTGGACCAGTAAAACCACAAGATATTATCCCAGCCGTAACGGTTTATCACAGAGCAGCTCAAGAGCTTTTACAAACAACTTTAACGCTTTGGCCACATACATTAAAACATTCAATAACCATAGCTTAACAGCGCTGCTGGGCTATGAATTTATCATGTATGAGTGGGCAAATTTTGCTGCTTCACGTCAGGACTATATCCTCGATAACTTTGAAGTACTTAATGCGGGCTCTGCTGAAAGCGATGCTAACAGCGGATCGGCAACACATTCGGGGCTTGTTTCATATTTCGGCCGCCTGAACTATGCATTCAGAGATAAGTATCTCTTTGAAGCCAATTTGAGAAGAGATGCATCTTCCCGTTTTCAGGAAGAAAACCGTGTATCTTATTTCCCCTCTTTTTCTGCCGGTTGGAGAGTTACAAAGGAATCATTCATGGAAAATCAGAACGTTTTTTCCGATCTTAAACTCCGCTTTTCATGGGGGCGCCTTGGCAACCAGCAGATCGGAAGCGACTTCCCATATGCATCCTCAATAGTCATTGGATCAAGCAATTTCGTATTCAACAATGCAATTATCACCGGTGCCACACAGAATGTACTGGCAAACAGCCTGATCCAGTGGGAAACTACCGAAACGACAAATATTGGTCTGGATGCAGGATTTCTCAAACAGAAACTGACATTAACAGCGGATTATTATGTCCGCAAGACATTCGACATTCTCCTGAGCCTGCCAATCCCATATGTGATAGGCCTATCACCTTCAATGCAGAATGCAGGTAATGTTGAAAACAAAGGCTGGGATCTGTCAATTGGCTGGAATGACACTAAAGGTGATTTTTCTTATTATGCACGATTTAACTTCTCCGATGTAAAAAATAAAGTGACCAATTTATCAGGTGTGGGACCTATTATATCAGGAATTTCTATTACTGATGTCGGACTTCCGATCGGCTCCATATACGGATTTGAATCATCGGGCATTTTCCAGGATCAGGAAGAGATTAACTCAGCCCCGGCACAATTCGGAACTTTAGTACCGGGGAATATACGGTACACTGATCAGCTGACTGTTGATACGGATAGTGATGGCGTACCGGATCAGGTCGACGGAAAAATCAACCCCGATGACCGCGTTGTTATCGGAAATCCTTTCCCGAGATTGTCTTATGGCCTTAGCCTTGGTGCCGAGTACAAGGGATTCGATTTTTCTGCCAATCTCCAGGGTGTTGGCAAGAGGGATATATTATTGCAGGCCGATATGGTCTGGCCTTTATGGAACGCCGGCAAGATTCAGAAATGGCATCTTGAGGAGTGCTGGTCACCTGATAACACTGATGCAAAATATCCGATAATCAAAGCAACAAGCTCAGGCAGTAACGATGCCCAGATGTCGAGCACATGGGTATTTAATGCCTCATATTTACGCCTCAGAAATATCACCCTGGGATATACACTACCTGAAAAATGGTTTACAGATTTCTTTGTTAAAGGTGTAAGGGTCTATTGTTCAGGAATAAATCTGCTTACATTTAATAAGCTGCCAACCGGAGTTGACCCTCTGGTTCCAAATGGTGCAGGCGGAGGCATATTCCCGGTCACTTCAAATTTCTCGATAGGTATTGATGTGAACTTTAAGTAATAACAATATTAATATTACGATACATGAAAACTCATAATAAATACTTCATTCTGCTGCTGGTGCTTCTGTCATTTACAGCATGCGATAAGCAAATACTTGATCTTGAATCTTTGACCGAGCCTGTTGATGCCACTTTTTTCTCCAATGAAAAGGAACTGGAATTAGCATTAACAGGAACATACAGTTCACTTCTCAGGCTTGATTACGGAGCAGCATATCAGATTGGACTCGATAATGGATGTACAGATATCGGAATAACAAGAGGATGTGCAACGGACAATATCGGGGCCGGCACTCATAGTCCGACTACAGGTATTTTTCAGGACCTCTATTCGTATTATTACAGAGGTATAGGAAGGGCAAATAACCTGTTGCAGAATATGGAACGGGCTAAAGATATTGTACCTGAAGCCAGATATCTTCAGATCCAGGCTCAGGCGCAGGTGCTACGGGCTTATTTTTATCATTACCTCACCGAGTTTTTTGGCGATGTACCATATATTGATAAAGTTGTTACAAAACCGGAGGATGGTCTGATCGAGAGGACACCAAAGGCCACCATAGCTCAGAATCTTCTAGCTGATCTTCAGACTGCAGCTGCCAATCTTCCACTCACATGGTCCGAAAAAGGACGAATAACAAAAGGTGTAGCACTGGCACTGAGAGCAAGAATAGCTCTCTATAACAAATTGTACAGTGAGGCAGCTTCCTCAGCAAAGGCAGTAATGGATATCGAACAGGCATCCGGATTGAGTCTCTATCCCAATTATGAAAAATTATTTCAACGCGCCGGCGAAGGTTGTTCCGAAATAATGTTCGTCATGCCTTTCAAGGATGGATTTCAAACATCATCCTGCTTCCCTCTGGGATCAAGAAATGCCGGTTCATACACTACAATAGCTCCTGCACAGTCTATGGTCGACTCATACGAGGCTTCCGATGGTCTGCCTATTGACGAATCTGCTGTTTACAATCCTTCAAAACCATTCGAAAACAGAGATCCCCGATTAAAAGCTTCTCTAGTTACTCCGCAAAGCGTTTGGGCTGGATTTATTTTTGAGAGCCATCCTGACAGTCTTTCTTACAGGTTTGTTGGCGGCAAGCTTGCCGGATCGAACAGAGACAGCAGAAAAGTAGCCTGGCCGGCAGCATTCTGCGGATATAACTGGAAAAAATACAATGATGAAGAATCACAAAAAATCAAACAGATGTATTCCGAAATTGATTTTGCCCTTTTAAGATATGCAGAAGTGTTACTGACATATGCTGAAGCTAAAATCGAATCAGGATCTATCGACGCATCAGTATTAACAGCTATCAATCGTGTACGTGCCCGGGCATACGGAGTTGATGTGGCAGATGTTGATAATTATCCGGAAATAACAACAACAGATCAGGCAGAACTAAGGAAAATAATAAGAAGAGAGAGAAAAGTTGAGCTTGCCAATGAAGGTTTCCGCCTGTTCGATATCAGAAGATGGAGAATTGCAGAAAAAGTGATGCCGGTTAAAATCTATGGCAGGATACTAAATGAAAAAACAGCAACTCTCATACCAGGTATTGATGATGATGGTTTTGTCTCATATGCAGATGTTGCAAGCCAGTATGATCTTAATACCGATGGCCGGTTCCCTAATGCTCAGAACAGGCTTTTTGATAAGAACAGGGATTACCTCTCTCCTATTCCGCAATCAGAGATTGATACATATGCAGGATTCGGAGTTGTCCTGGAACAAAATCCCGGGTATTAGGCAATTTTAAATACGGGTGAAAAAAGGATTATGATCAGAATACTGAAAAGAACATTGTCACTGATCCTCATAGTTATGGGATTATTATCATGCAAAGATTCTGAAAACCAGATCTTTCTCGAGGCTGAAAGCTTTCCGGAGCCGGGAGGCTGGGTAATTGACCAGCAATCATTTGATATCATGGGATCACCATATATGCTGGCCCATGGTCTGGGTATCCCCGTCAGGGATGCCCGGACCACCGTCAATATTCTCTCAGGTGGCAATTACCTTGTCTGGGCTCGCACCCGCGACTGGGTAGCACCGTGGGGCGTTGAAGGATCTCCCGGCAGATTTCAGCTTTTGATCAATAATGTTCCGCTTGAAACTACCTTCGGAACAGAAGGCAGCTCGTGGCACTGGCAGAAAGGTGGCACCATCCGCCTGAAGAAGGGTGAGACAATCCTGGCGTTGCATGACCTCACCGGATTTAACGGGAGGTGCGATGCAATCCTGTTAACAACTAATCATAAATTCATACCTCCCGATGAACCGGATGCATTGAGTGATTTCAGGAAAAAAAGCCTCGGGCTTGATACGATACCTGAAGATGCAGGCGAATTTGACCTTGTTGTCGTAGGCGGCGGTATGGCCGGATGCTGTGCTGCTGTCAGCGCAGCAAGATACGGATGCAAGGTGGCCCTGGTTCAGAACCGGCCGGTGCTGGGCGGAAATAACAGCTCAGAGGTCCGGGTCGGATTATCCGGACTGATCTTCCAGAAACCCTGGCCGAAACTCGGCCGTCTTGTTGACGAAATCGGATCCATAGGACACTGGATGGCATGGGAAGCAAACCAGGATCCCGCTTCACCAAGAAGCAAGCATATACTGGAAGTCCTTGCCGCCAATCCCGAGAAAAAGATTCATAACGCCGGACCGGCAAGCAACTACGGTGATGATAAAAAAATTGCGGCCATTGAAAATGAACCGAATATTACGCTGTTCCTGAATACGCACGTATTCAAGGCAGAAAAAGAGGGCGACAGGATCACAGCGGTTGTTGGCAGGAACATTGTCACCGGAAGAGAATTGAAGCTGAGGGGAAAATTATTTGCCGACTGTACAGGTGATGCCAACCTTGGATATCTGGCGGGCGCTGATTTCAGGGAAGGAAGAGAAAGCAGGAATGAGACCGGAGAATCAGGCGCTCCGGAACAGAGTGACAACCTGGTGATGGGGACCTCGGTACAGTGGTATGCGGAAGAGGTGAATGAAGTGTCACCATTCCCTGAATGCAGCTGGGCGGTTCAGTTCGATGAAAAAACCTGTTACAAGGTTACCCGGGGTGACTGGGACTGGGAAGCAGGACTTACCCGTGACCAGGTCACTGAAATTGAATTTATCAGGGATTATGCTTTACGCGTCACATTTGGTAATTGGGATTTCATCAAGAATAAAAGCGTTGATAAAGATAAATTTGCACATTCCAGACTGGCGTGGGTCGCCTATATCGGAGGGAAACGGGAATCAAGAAGACTTATGGGAGATGTGATACTTAAAGAACAGGATATACTGAACCGAACCGGTTATCCTGATGCATCCTTTACAACGACATGGGGAATTGATCTTCATTATCCCGTAAAATCGGACGATTTTACGGGAGAACCTTTCCGTTCAGTTGCCCATACGGTAAAAATTGATCCATATGCTGTTCCTTACAGGTGCCTCTATTCACGAAATGTCAGCAATATGTTCATGGCCGGACGGAATATCAGTGTCACCCATGTGGCTCTTGGCACTGTCAGAGTAATGAGGACAGGGGGAATGATGGGAGAAGTTGTGGGTATGGCAGCGTCTGTATGCAAAAATAACAATGCTCTGCCGCGGGATGTTTATCAGAAGTACCTTGAAGAACTGAAAAAGCTGATGGCGGAAGGGGTTCCTCAAAAGAATTGAAAGGGGAATTCTGGTTATTAGTTATTAGTTATTGGTTATTAGGTTATTAGGTTATTAAGTTATTAGGTTATTAGGTTATTGGTTAGTCTCAACAACCAGCAACAAGCAACTTAATTAAGTTGAAATTTAAAATACTTTATTATGACATCAAGAGGAGTCTTATTCACCTGTATTTCACTGTTGATTTTGTTCACCGCCTGCAACCGGGAGCTTAATCATAAACTTATTGAAGCCGAGAGCTTTACTGATAAAGGCGGATGGGTTGTTGATCCCCAGTTTGTCGAACAGATGGGCTCGCCTTATCTGCTGGCTCACGGATTGGGAAATCCGGTGAAAAATGCAGTAATGGAAATCAGTCTGCCCTCAAAGGGCAGGTACCATATATGGGCAAGGACTAAAAACTGGGCACCCGGAGAATGGGATGCACCAGGCAGATACATGCTTATTATCAACGGGAAAGAATTAAAAACAGTTCTTGGGACTGAAGAAGGGTGGAACTGGCAGTATGCCGGTGCTGCAGCATTTAAAGATATTGCCGCCACTGTTGAACTGAAAGATCTTACGGGTTTTGAAGGACGGTGTGATGCGATCTATTTCAGTACCAAAAAAATAATGCCGCCCGCTGACCAGGAAGAATTGTCGCAGTGGCGCAGGGAGATGCTGAATGAGAGTGATACTCCGCAAAAATCTGCGACATTCGACCTGGTTGTTGTCGGCGGAGGTATTGCCGGATGTGCGGCATCAATTGCTGCAGCAGAACAGGGACTAAGGGTGGCGTTGATCCATGATCGTCCGATATTGGGCGGTAATGCCAGCAGCGAGATCCGTGTTCACACTGAAGGCATTACCTGGAAGTCGGAAAGGATATTAAGCATGTTAAACACTGTCTGGTGGCCCAACGGATCGCCGGATGCAGTTTATGACGACAGGAAACGGCATGACAATATTGCCAGATATGAAAACATTTCATTGTTCCTGAACTGGAGGGCTTATACCACAAATGTGACATCTGATTCCATAACATCAGTTGATGCACGTCATACTTCATCAGGTGAAACAATGCGTTTTACATCTCCCCTTTTCATTGATTGCACAGGCGATGGATGGATTGGCTACTGGGCCGGAGCTGAATGCATGTACGGCCGGGAAGATTCATCAAAATACAATGAGAACTGGGATCTTCACAAGGAATTATGGAGCCCTGCACGGGGAGACGGCAGGGTGATGGGTTCTTCAGTATTGTGGAGAACTGTCGACACAGGGAAACCTGTATCTTTCCCGGCAGTGCCATGGGCAATGGATGTTGCGGGTGAGTATTCTGCCACCATGGGAACATGGAAATGGGAATTCTCGAGAGACGATGTGCATCAGGTTGATGATGCAGAATTTATTCGCGATCATATGCTGAAGGCAATTTATGGATCCTTCTATAATGCAAAGCAGCAGCCGGAAAATGCAAATCTTGCGCTTGAATGGACTTCTTACCTGGTTGGAAAGAGAGAGTCGCGGAGGCTGACAGGCGATTATATCTACACATTCGTTGATGAGAAGAAAATGAGAGAATTTCCTGATGCGGTTGCGATGGAAGAAAGGGATATTGATGTTCATTACCAGCAGAATCTAAAGGATCCTTCACAGCCGGATTTTCTTTCCGAGGCACTCTTCTACAAGGTGGATCATTATTACATTCCCTATCGCAGCCTCTATTCAAAGAATATCAGGAATTTGTTGATGGCAGGCAGGTGTTTCAGCTGTTCACATGTAGGTCTGGGCGGACCAAGGGTTATGCATACGACAGGACAGATGGGTGTTGCCGTAGGTTATGCTGCATCCCTTTGCAGGAAATACAGTACAAGTCCCCGCGGTGTTTACCTTAACCACATTGATGAGCTGAAGAAATTGGTTGATGGTAGCAGTAAATAGACTGAGTTATGGGGTTATTGAGTTATTGGGTAATTGAGTTATTGGGTTATTTATATTTAAAATTTACTAATTTTGCACCCGTAAATAGTGGTACATCTTTGCTAAAGCTACGGTGTACACGGTGCACCTTGGCCAAGGCTACGGCACACACGGTCGGTTTACCGAGTGGCTAGGTAGCGGTCTGCAAAACCGTTTACGGCGGTTCGAATCCGCCACCGACCTCAACAAAATCCTCCCCGCGAAGCGGTGGAGGATTATTTTTTAGCCCGACCTGAACTTGTTCAGAGGAGGGATAAAAAATAATCCTCCGGGGCCCGCCAACCGGCGGGCCGGAGGATTTTGTTGAATGGCCATCCCAAAATCGGATCATGAAATAATCCGCACCCTCTCCAACTAAGCAGCAACTTTGCTTGCAGAAAGTGATCATTCAAATAATTCAGCTTGACAATGGCAATTTTGAAGTGAGTTTATAACCTTTAATACCTGCCCAAATGCATAATATCTTATTCTTTTATTTGATTTCCTTTAAAAAATCATCCCATTTGACAATCTTTGTATTTTTAATTTTTTTAAGAATCAGCAGATCGGAATCCCCTGTAACCAATAAGTCAGCTTTACCATCAACAGCAAGACTTAACAGGAAATTATCTTTCCCATCCCTGCATTCATTAATTCGGCTTGTTACTTTTACAAGTATTCCATAATTACCAAGCAACATTAATAAATCTTTCAAATCAGCATCTGAAAAATATCTTCTAAATTTAGACCTTCTTGCAACTATCATGAATTCCTCAATTAATTCATTCGAAAAG
>Ga0102851_10003159_pt1 | contig 10179 bp, 9 predicted proteins | sample Mud3Dept3metaG_FD_79558 | JGI IMG/M metagenome (GOLD analysis project Ga0102851, IMG submission 79558) | Freshwater wetland microbial communities from Ohio, USA, analyzing the effect of biotic and abiotic controls - Mud 3 Core 4 Depth 3... | ecosystem: Environmental > Aquatic > Freshwater >...
CGCGGGGATCCCGGTGGTGGTGCAGGTGGTCAATGCGGTGAACCGCACGAAGGCTGCGCGCAAGGTGATGGACAGCGCGCTCGGTGTTCACCCGGACGCCTGGATGCCCGAACTCGCGACCCAGCGGTTCCGCTGGGGAGCGGCAAAAAGCGCGGCGATGGTGGTCACGAACGGCGAGCGCACGCCCGGCAAGGTGGCGATCTTCTCGACCTGTTTCATCAACTACAACGAGCCCGGTGTCGGCCACGATCTGCTGAAGGTGCTGGCGCACAACGACATCCCCTACGTGATCGTCGACAAGGAGAAGTGCTGCGGCATGCCCAAGCTCGAACTCGGCGACCTCGATTCGGTGGCCGAGCACAAGGCCGCCAACGTGCCGATGCTGGCCCGCTACGCCAAGGAAGGCTACGCGATCGTGTCCGCGGTGCCGAGTTGCACGCTGATGTTCAAGCAGGAACTGCCGCTGATGTTCCCGGATTGCGCCGACACCCAGCTCGTCAAGGAAGCGATGTTCGATCCCTTCGAGTACCTCGTGGCGCGCCACAAGGATGGTTTGCTGAAGACCGACTTCAAGACGGCGCTCGGCAAGGTCAGCTACCACATCCCGTGCCACGGCCGCGTGCAGAACATCGGCAGGAAGACCGAGGAGATGCTCAAGCTCATCGGCACCAAGGTCGAGGTCAGGCTCAACACCGTCGAGCGCTGCTCGGGCCACGCCGGCATCTATGGCGTGAAGACCGCCACCCATCCGGTGGCGATGAAGATCGGCAAGCCGGTGTTCAAGGCGATGGCCAAGGACGAACCCGACTTCATCGGCAGCGACTGCCCGATGGCCGGCCATCACATTGCGCAGGGCATGCAGCAGGCGGGAACCCCTGCGAAAGCCGTACGGCACCCGCTGAGCCTGGTGCGCATCGCCTACGGCATGGAGTGAACGACATGACGATCCGCCCGGACAACCTGCTGACGCTGGAGGCCTACGCAAAGATCCGCCAATCCAGCAAGCCGGAGGCCATTGCGCATCGGCGTCTGCGCAGCGTGCGCCTGGGCGAACATGTGACGCTGCAGTTCGAAGACGAACGGACGATCCGCCGGCAGATCCAGGAGATGTTGCACATCGAGAAGATCTTCGACGAGGAGGGCATCCAGGGCGAGATCGACGCCTATGCACCGCTGGTGCCCGACGGCGGCAACTGGAAGGCGACGATGCTGATCGAGTACCCCGACGTGCACGAGCGCAAGCGTGAGCTGGCCCGACTGATCGGCATCGAAGACCGCATGTTCGTCGAGGTCGAAGGCCACCCGCGCGTGTATGCCATCGCGGACGAAGACCTCGACCGGGACAACGAAGAGAAGACCTCGGCGGTGCATTTCGTCCGCTTCGAGTTCAACCCGGCCCAACGTGCGTCGATCCGCGCCGGTGCCGCCGTCAAGATTGGCTGCGACCACACGAACTATCCGGCGCACGTCACGGTGGCGGCGGAGACGCTGTCCAATCTCGCCGGCGACCTGAAGTAGCGTCTGCTCAGCGGCCCGCCGGCGCCCGCCGTCGCTGCAGCCGTCCCTGCCTTCGGCGGAGCGGCTCGGTGGCGAGGATCACGGCTGCGCTGGCGTTCGGATCAGGTGATCGAAGGCCGACAGCGCCGCCTTCGCGCCCTCGCCGGTGGCGATGATGATCTGCTTGTAGGGTACCGTCGTCACATCGCCGGCCGCATAGATGCCAGGTACGTTGGTGGCGCACTTGGCATCGATCAGGATCTCGCCGTGGCGTGACAGCTCGACCGTCCCTCTGAGCCACTCGGTGTTGGGAATGAGGCCGATCTGGACGAACACGCCGGCCAGCGCGATGTGGTGTTCGCCGCCCGTCGCGCGATCCTTGTAGCGCAGGCCATTGACCTTCTGGCCATCGCCGGTGATTTCGGTCGTCTGCGCATTCGTGTGGATCGTGACGTTGGGCAGGCTCTTGAGCTTGTTCACCAGCACGGCATCGGCCTTGAGCTGATCGAGGAACTCGATCAGCGTGACGTGCTCGACGACACCCGCCAGGTCGATGGCGGCTTCGACGCCGGAGTTGCCGCCGCCGATGACCGCGACCTTCTTGCCCTTGAACAGCGGGCCGTCGCAGTGCGGGCAGTAGGCCAAGCCCTTCGTGCGGTACTGCTGTTCGCCGGGCACGTTCACGTTCTTCCAGCGCGCGCCGGTGGCCAGGATCACGGTCTTGCTCTTCAGTGCTGCGCCATTGGCCAATGTCACGGTGGCGTCGCCGCCAGGTTGCGGCGCCGGTTCCAACGCAGCTACGCGCTGGCCGTTCATGATGTCGACATCGTAGGTGCGCACATGCGCTTCCAGTGCGGCGGCAAACGTCGGGCCTTCGGTTTGCTTCACCGAGACGAAGTTCTCGATGCCCAGCGTGTCCAGCGTCTGGCCGCCGAAACGTTCGGCCACGATTGCGGTGCGGATGCCCTTGCGTGCGGCGTAGATCGCCGCGGCGGCTCCGGCCGGGCCGCCGCCGACGATCAGCACGTCGAAAGGTGCCTTGTCGGCCAGCCGTGCTGCGTCGCGCGCAGCCGCGCCGGTGTCGACCTTGGCCAGGATCTCGGCCAGCTCCATGCGGCCCGATCCGAAGGGTCGGCCGTTGAGGTACACGGTCGGCACGGCCATGATCTGGCGTGCATCGACCTCCTCCTTGAACAGGCCGCCGTCGATCGCGACATGGCGCACGCGTGGATTGACCACCGCCATCAGGTTCAGCGCCTGCACCACGTCCGGGCAGTTGTGACAGGTGAGCGACATGTAGGTCTCGAAGACAAACTCGCCTTCGAGGCTGCGGATCTGGTCGATCACGTCGGCCTCGACCTTCGGCGGGTGCCCGCCGGCCTGCAACAGCGCGAGCACGAGCGACGTGAACTCGTGGCCCATCGGGACGGCGGCGAAGCGCACGCCCATGTCCTGACCGGCGCGCGTGATCTGGAACGAAGGGCGGCGTGTGTCGCGGCCGTCGGTGCGCACGCTGACGAGTTCGCTCAGACTGGCGATGTCGTCCAACAGCGCGCGCATTTCCTGAGCGGCCGGGCGGTCGTCGAGTGACGCGATCAGCTCGACCGGCTGAGTGATGCGCTCGAGGTAGGCCTTGAGCTGTGTCTTGAGGTTGGCGTCCAACATGGTGCAGTCCTTGTTGCGATGAGTGGGCGAGGTCGGGTCAGACCCCATCGTCAGCGCCCGCCGGGGGCAGGCGCTGGCGACAGGGCCCGCGGGCCTGTCGAGGCGGGCAGGCGCGCGGCCTGCCCGTCAATGCCGAGCCGTCAGATCTTGCCGACGAGGTCGAGCGACGGCGTCAACGTGGCGGCGCCCTCCTGCCACTTGGCCGGGCACACCTGCCCTGGGTGGGTGGCGACGTACTGGGCGGCCTTGACCTTGCGCAGCAGCTCCGACGCGTCACGGCCGATGCCGTTGTCGTGGATTTCGCACAGCTTGATCTGGCCTTCAGGGTTGATCACGAAGGTGCCGCGCAGCGCCAGACCTTCCTCTTCGATCATCACGCCGAAGTTGCGGGTGATCGTGCCGGTCGGGTCGCCGATCAGCGCGTAGTTCACCTTCTTGATGGCGTCCGACGTGTCGTGCCAGGCCTTGTGGGCGAAGTGGGTGTCGGTGGAAATGCCGTACAGCTCGACGCCCAAGTCCTTGAACATGGCGTGGTGGTCGGCCAGATCTTCGAGTTCGGTCGGGCAGACGAAGGTGAAGTCGGCCGGGTAGAACATGAACACGCTCCACTTGCCCATCAGCGACTGTTCAGTGACTTCGATGAACTTGCCGTTCTTGTAGGCGGTGGCCTTGAAAGGTTTGACTTGGGTATTGATCAGGGACATCGTGATTGCCTCAGTTTGGGTTGAAGGGAACAGAAGAAAAACTGCAACGGAACGAAGTTTGAATGCGCCGCAGCATTTAGTGGATGGATTGATCGGATTACATTGATTGTCATAAGCTATGGCACCACGTTGGCGACCTGCCGGACGCCGCGCACCGCGGGCGATCGGGTCGGCCAAGCCGCGGCTCACGCCGCGTGCAAGCCTTCCGGTGCCGTGCGCGCCGGGCAGATCAGGTTGCGGTGGCGTCCCGCCGCGCGCTTCGCCATCCGTCCACCGACACCAGCGCCAGCGCCGACCAGATCAGCGCGAAGCCGACGAACCGATCGCGATCGAACGGTTCGCCAAAGACCCAGATGCCCAGCGCGAGCTGGATCGTCGGCGAGATGTATTGCAGCAGGCCGATCGTGGATAGCGGCAGACGTCGCGCGCCAGCGGCAAACAGCAGCAGCGGAAGCGCCGTCAGCGGGCCGGAGAGCAGCAGCCAGCCGTTCAGCGCGGCGTCGCCTCGCGCCATTGCGCCGTCGCCCTGCCAGGTCCACCATGCCAGTAGCGGCACGACCACCGGCGCGAGCAGCAGCGTCTCGAGTGCCAGTCCCTCCAGCGCCCCGAGCGTCGCGGTCTTGCGCATCAGGCCATAGAGGCCGAAGCTGAACGCGAGCACGAGCGCAATCCATGGCACGCGCCCGGCCTGCGCGGTCAGCCACAAGACACCCAGTGCCGCAAGCCCGACAGCTGCCCATTGCACGCGTCGAAGTCGCTCATGCAGCACCAGCACGCCGAGCAACACATTGACGAGCGGATTGATGAAGTAGCCCAGGCTCGCGTCGACGACGTGGCCGCTGTGCACGGCAAACACGTACACCAGCCAGTTGACCGACAGCAGCAGCGCGCTGAGCGCGAACAGGCCGAGGCGGCGGGGCTGTGCCACCAGTTGCCTCAGCCAAGTGAACCGGCGCAGCAGGGCCAGCATGCTGAAGAGGAACACGAGCGACCACACCGAACGGTGCAGCACCACCTCCAGCGGCGCCACCGAAACGACCTGACGGAGGTAGAGCGGGACCAACCCCCACAGAACAAAGCCGAGGGTGGCGTAGACGATGCCGGTGTTCATGGCAGCGCGATTGTCGGTTGCCCTTCGTGCCGGGTACTCGCGCCTGTGCCTGCGCCGCGGCCTGTGCCAACGTCGATGGCGCCAGCCGTGGGCAAGGAATCTGTCAGACGTCAGCCGACGTCATCTGGCGCCTGCCGGTGCAGCGGACCGGCAGGCCAGCGGCTGCAGCGGGCGGCGCAGGGCGTACCGCTGCCGCATGGGAACCGACGGGGCGGAAAATTGGGCTCCATGAAGGCCATGGCCCCGCGATGCGGGGCCATGGGGACGGACACCCAATGGCTGGGTGCCTTACTTGATGGTCAGCACCCAGGTCGAGAGTTGCTTGGCCTCGGCCTCGTTGACCTGCGGGTTGGCCGGCATCGGCACTGCACCCCATACACCCGACCCCCCCTTGAGGATCTTCTGCGCCAGCTTGTCGGCGGCATCCTTCTGGCCCGCGTACTTGGCTGCGACTTCCTTGTAGGACGGGCCGATCACCTTCTTGTCGGCGGCATGGCAGGCCAGGCAGTTCTTCTTCTGGGCCAACTCGGCGCTGGCAAAGGCCGGGGATGCGATGGCGGCGCCGATGGCGACGCCCAGGGCGAGCAGGGATTTCATGACTTCCTTCCGCAAGGGGGATGAAACGAGTGGGTTAGAGTTTCTGCGAACGCTATTCTAGGCATGCAGGTTGACACCTGCGGCCTGACCCTGGAGATCGCCATGTGGTTCGTCATGCTCGGTGTGTTGTTGATTGCTCTCAAGTTCGCGGACGTCGGCTTCGTCGCCGACTGGAGTTGGTGGGCTGTTCTGTCACCCTTTGCCGCGGCGCTGGTCTGGTGGGCTTACGCGGATGCGAGCGGCCTGACCAAGAAGCGCGAGATGAACAAGCTCGAGGACCGGAAGGCAGAGCGCCGGCGCAAGAACCTCGATGCGCTGGGCATCAACCGCGATCGGCAGAAGGCCGATGACGCGGCGACGCGCGCGCGTCGCGCTGCGGCCCAGCGTGCGGAAGCAGAACGCTCGGCCAAGCGCGAACACAACGAAGAGGTCATCCGAAGCAGCGTGTTCGACAGCAAGGTCAGCACCAGCTTCGGCGAGCTGGAGCCCGGCCAGAAGAAGAAGGCGTGAACGCCACGTGAACGCCACGCGCGCGCCGCTGCGAAGGCACCCGCAGCGGCGTCAATCGAAGCTGTCGAGCACCGCACCCGCGCTGGCGCTGCCGGCGTTGAACGCGAACTTGGCCAGCACGCCGCGCGTGTAGCGCGGCGCGGGGCGGACCCAGGCTGCGCGGCGACGCGCCAGTTCCGCGTCACTGATGTCGAGTTGCAGCAGCAACCGGTGGGCGTCGATCGTGATCGTGTCGCCTTCATGCACCAGTGCGATCGTGCCGCCCTCGAAGGCCTCCGGCGCGACATGGCCGACCACCATGCCCCAGGTGCCACCGGAGAAGCGGCCATCGGTGATCAAGCCGACGCTCTCACCCAGGCCCTGACCGATCAGCGCGCCGGTGGGCGCGAGCATTTCGGGCATGCCGGGGCCGCCCTTGGGGCCGAGGTAGCGAAGCACCATCACGTCGCCGGCCTTGATCTGGCCCGCCATGATCGCGGCCAATGCCGACTGCTCGTCATCGAACACGCGCGCCGGCCCCGTGATGACCGGGTTCTTCAGCCCCGTGATCTTGGCCACGCAGCCCTCTGGGGACAGGTTGCCCTTGAGGATCGCCAGATGACCCTCGGCATACATCGGCTTGTCGATCGGTCGGATGACATCCTGGTCGGCGCGCAGCGGCGACACGTCGGCCAGGTTTTCCGCCACCGTCTTGCCGGTGATCGTGATGCAGTCGCCGTGCAGCAGACCGGCGTCCAGCAGGACCTTCATCACTGCCGGAATGCCGCCGGCGCGGTGCAGGTCGATCGCGAGGTACTTGCCGCTGGGCTTCAGGTCGCACAGCACCGGCACCTTGGTGCGCACGCGTTCGAAGTCGTCGATCGTCCAGGGCACGGCGGCCGCATGGGCGATGGCCAGGAAGTGCAGCACGGCATTGGTCGACCCGCCGGTGGCCATGATCACGGCCACAGCGTTCTCGATGCTCTTCCTGGTGACGATGTCGCGCGGCTTCAGGTCGGCCTTGACTGCGGCGACGAGCGCCCGCGCGGCCTGGCGGGTGTGCTCGACGATCGGGTCTTCGACGTTGGCCATCGTCGACGCGAACGGCAGGCTCATGCCCAACGCCTCGAAGGCCGAGCTCATCGTGTTGGCGGTGTACATGCCGCCGCACGAGCCGCTGCCGGGGATCGCGCGCCGCTCGATCTGGCAGAAGTCTTCTTCGCTCATCTTGCCGGCGGAAAACTGGCCGACGGCTTCGAACACGCTGACGATGTTCAGGTCCTGGCCCTTGTAGTGGCCGGGCAGGATCGTGCCGCCGTAGACGTAGATCGCCGGCACGTTGGCGCGCAGGATGCCCATCATGCCGCCGGGCATGTTCTTGTCGCAGCCGCCGATCACCAATACGCCGTCCATCCACTGGCCGCCGACGCAGGTTTCGACGCAATCGGCGATCACCTCGCGCGAGACGAGGCTGTATTTCATGCCTTCGGTGCCCATCGCCATGCCATCGCTGATGGTCGGCGTGCCGAAGATCTGCGGGTTGGCACCGGAGGCCTTCAAGGCATCGACCGCGGCGTCGGCCAGCTTCTGCAGGCCCGAGTTGCATGGGGTGATCGTCGAGTGGCCGTTGGCCACGCCGATCATCGGCTTGCTGAAATCGCTCGGCTGGTAGCCCATCGCGTAGTACATCGAGCGGTTCGGCGCGCGGGCAACGCCTTCGGTGATGTTCTTGGAGCGGCGATTGGCTTCGGTCATGGCGTGTCCTTCGAATTGCGCAAGCGGCCAAAGTATCGCCACGCCCCGCTCTCTGGTCCAATATATTTGTCATCCACATTTGATATGTACGATGAATCAATGATCGAACTGCGACCGCTGCACCAGTTCGTCGCCGTGGCCGAGGAATTGCATTTCGGCCGTGCCGCGCAACGCCTGGCGATGACCCAGCCGCCGCTGACGCAGGCGGTGCAGGCCCTTGAACGCAACTTGGGCGTGATGCTGTTCGAGCGCTCGCGGCGCTCGGTGGCGTTGACACCGGCCGGCAGTGCCTTGCTGGAGGAGGCGCGGCGCCTGCTGCGCGCGGCCGAGGCCCTGCCGGCTGCGGTGCGTGCGGCCGCCGCGGGCCGCACCGGGCAACTGCGGCTGGCCTTCGTGTCCAGCATTGCCTACGGGCCACTGCCGTTGTGGCTGCGGGCCTTCCGCGAAGGCCACCCCGATGTCCAATTGCGGTTGCGCGAGGCCACACTCGATGTGCAGCTGGCCGCGTTCGCGGGTGACGAGATCGATGCCGGTTTCGTGCTGCATGCGCCCGGCGCCGTGCCGGCCGGGTACGGCGCGCTGTCGGTGCTGATCGAGCCGATGTGGCTGGCGCTGCCCGAGGGCCACGCAGCCGCTGCGCGCAGGGTCCTGCGTCGGGCCGACATCGCCGACACACCGCTGGTCATCTTTCCACGTGCGGTGACCCCATCGCTGTACGACGCCGTTCTGGCCTTGCAGCGCGCGCGCGGCCTGACGCCGCAGGTGGCCCAGGAGGCGATCCAGATGCAGACCATCGTCAACCTCGTGTCGGCCGGCATCGGCATGGCCTGGGTGCCCGAGACGGTGACGCGGCTGCAGCGCCCCGGCGTCGTCTACCGCCGCCTCGGCGGCGCGGCGCTGCAGGCCGAAACCAGCCTGATCTGGCGCGAACCTGCGTTGCCGGTGGTGCAACGCTTCGTCGAGCAGGTGCGCGGTCGGCTGGCCACGCGCCCGAAGCGGCGACAATCGCGGCTTCCTTGACGGAGCTTCATCGATGCTGGTGCATCCGCAGTTCGATCCGATCGCCCTGCAAATCGGGCCGGTGGGCATCCACTGGTACGGCCTGACTTATCTGGTCGCGTTCGGCCTGTTCCTTTGGCTGGCGTCTTTGCGCACAAGGCAGCCGCACTGGGCCCAGGCCGGCTGGAGCCTTCGCGACGTCGAGGACATGCTGTTCTGGGGCGTTCTCGGTGTGATCATCGGCGGTCGCCTCGGCTACGTCCTGTTCTACAAGCCGGGCTACTACGCGGCGCACCCGCTCGAGGCGCTGATGGTCTGGAAGGGCGGCATGTCGTTCCACGGCGGCATGCTCGGCGTGATCGGCGCACTGGCCTTGTACGCGCGCCAGCGTGCCTGGCGCTTCCTGGACGTGATGGACCTGATTGCACCCTGCGTGCCGATCGGCTTGGCCTCCGGACGCGTCGGCAACTTCATCAACGGCGAGTTGTGGGGGCGGGCGGCTGACCCGTCGCTGCCGTGGGCGATGGTGTTCCCGCAATCGGGCAGTGCCATCGCGCGCCATCCGTCGCAGCTGTACCAGGTCGCGCTCGAAGGGCTGCTGCTGTTCGTGCTGCTGTGGATGTATGCGCGCCGGCCGCGCTTGCCGGGTCAGGTGTCGGGCATGTTCCTGATCGGCTACGGCGCGCTGCGCTTCGTTGCCGAATTCTTCCGCGAGCCCGACAGCTTTCTCGGTCCGCTGGCGCTGGGCATGAGCATGGGTCAATGGCTGTGCGTGCCGATGGTGCTGGCGGGCGCGCTGCTGTGGCTGCGAGCGCAACCCCAGCGCTGAGTCGGAGGTCCCATGCGACAGATCTTCCTGGATACCGAAACCACCGGCCTCAGCCCCGACGGCGGCGACCGCATCATCGAGATCGGTTGCATCGAGATGGTCAATCGGCGCCTGACCGGTGACAACAAGCACTTCTATCTGAATCCGGAGCGGCCGAGCAGCGAGGATGCGATCAAGGTGCACGGGCTGACCGACGCATTCCTCGCCGACAAGCCACGCTTCGCCGCAGTCGCCGACGAGTTGCTCGAGTGGCTGGCCGGCGCCGAGATCGTGATCCACAACGCCGCGTTCGACGTCGGTTTTCTCGACGCCGAGTTGAAGCGTCTGGCCAGGCCTCGCTTTGCCAGCCAGGTCGCCCGTGTCACCGATTCGTTGCAGATGGCGCGCAACCTGTTTCCCGGCAAGTCCAACTCGCTGGACGCCCTGTGCAGGCGCCTGGACGTCGACAACACCGGTCGCTCGCTGCGCGGCGCGCTGCTCGACGCGGGCCTGCTAGCCGAGGTCTATCTGCGCATGACCCGCGGGCAGGACTC
>Ga0102851_10003160_pt1 | contig 10179 bp, 6 predicted proteins | sample Mud3Dept3metaG_FD_79558 | JGI IMG/M metagenome (GOLD analysis project Ga0102851, IMG submission 79558) | Freshwater wetland microbial communities from Ohio, USA, analyzing the effect of biotic and abiotic controls - Mud 3 Core 4 Depth 3... | ecosystem: Environmental > Aquatic > Freshwater >...
GGGTGCAAACGGACTGATTGTAAATGGAGACAATGTAACCATCTATGGTCTGTTTAACGAGCATTTCCAGGAGTACCAGACTCTCTGGAACGGTAACAATGGCAGGGTATATTTTTATCAGAGTGAAATGCCATATGATCCGCCAACTGCTGATGCATGGAAGCACGATGGAATAAACGGCTATGCATCATATAAAGTATCAGACCATGTTAAAACCCATGAAGCCTGGGGAATAGGAATTTACAATGTTTTCTATAATGCCCCTGTTGTAGTTGACAATGCAATTGAAACACCTGTTGCACTGGAAGAAAAGATACATCATAAAATTATCTTCTGGCTTAACGGCAATAAAGAAAGTATTGTAAAAAGTATTATAAACGGTAAAGGCGGCAGTGTGAGCGTTTCAAACAGAAAAGCGACGATGGATTAATCGGTCGTGCAATCGTATAAAAACCTTCTAAAAAATAAAAAAGGGGCCTTTTCAGAGCCCCTTTTATCAAAATTACGACTAATTCCAATTATTCTTTACCTGTCCATTAAGTAAAGGATTTGCATCCCTTTCTGATTGCGGAATTGGAAGCAGTATATGGTAATCTTTTACAGGTTGAATTGTTTCAACTAACTGCTTTTCTGCATTAATAGTCTGCACAAGAATACCCCATCTTACCAGATCGAAGTACCTGGCCTGTTCCCCTGCAAGCTCTAATCTCCGTTCGCGCCTGAGGATTACCCGGGCCTGATCCTGAGTTCCGAGGGAAGTATACTGAAAAGCTCCCGACCGGGCCCGAACCTGATTAATCAGCGGACGTGCGAGTGCGACCTGGTTGTCCTCAATATATGATTCGGCAAGCATCAGGAGCACATCAGCATAACGGATTACCTGGCTGTTAATATAGCTGTCAGGTTGTCCGTAGTTATGCCTTAACTCATACAATTCATATTTGCGCCATGAAAATATCGGACCCAGTTTTCCGACTGCTTTAGTATATGACTCAGGGCCTGTTGCGCATTCTTCGCAATATATTGTATCCCCTCCTTTACCTCTCATATTATCATAGAACGTCAGCCTGGCACGTGGATCAATATAAGGATCTCCCAGCTCATCTGTATAAGTAAATGCATCCACAAGGTTTGGAGAAAGAAGCACATTCCACCAATCGTTAAAACCATATTCCATAGCGCGTCCGGTGTGGGTCATTTTATTCCCCCACGATTCCTGCCCTCCGAACATTCCATATGCGTTGCCAACGCCCCAGCCCTGCCATTCGCCGTGCATAACCGCAAAAATGGTTTCCTTGGTTTTTAAATCATGAATAAACATGTCATCCAGTGAGCTTGCCAGTGCATAGTCATAAGGAGCGCTCACAAGTTTTGTGAATTCGGTAATAGCCTGACCATATTTCCCCTGAAAGAGGTACACTTTCCCAAGCAGGGCAACTGCAGCTCCTCTTGTTGCCCGTCCATAATCGGATGCTGCATAATCCTGGGCCAATGGTAATTTGGTAATTGCATCTGCCAGATTTGTTTCAATATCAACCCATATCTCCGCTTTCGGGGTTCTTTCCATCTGCAGGATATAATGATCTTCAAGAGTCTTTTTTAACGGAACATCCCCAAAACAGGTTACAAGCCAGAAATATCCCAGCGATTTCAGGAACTTGGCTTCCCCTTCAATCCGTGTTTTTAGTGCTGCATCACTATCAGAGGTCGTTTCCCAATTATCACACATGTTTATGACAAAATTGGCCCTGAATATCATTTTATAGCATGAATTAAAAAAGTAATTCATTTCGCCTGTATTAGGATTGTGCGTATAGGCGGCAATTTCAAGCAAAGATCCCTGCAAAGGGAAGTTTTTAAATGCGTCATAGCCCAGCAGGTCAAAAATAAAATAGAATTCCCGTTCGAACATTCCCTGAAATAGCAGGGGTGTGTACATAGCAGTAGATGCTTCAGTGGCTGTTTTGGCATTGGTAAAGAAAGAATCGCCGTCGTATGCGTTTTCATTCTTCACATCCAGAATACTTTCACTGCAGGCACTTAATAATAATGCTACAATAAATGAATAAAATATTTTCCTTTTCATTAGCTGTTGTTTTAGAAGGTTAGTTGAACACCAAGTCTCATGATACGTGGATTTGGTCGCTGATACATGTCTATCCCGCGCTGAAATATATAATTGTTGTTATCATTAGGCGAAGTGGAAGATATTTCAGGATCGAATCCGGAATATTTGGTCAGGGTCAATGCATTTTGAATTGATACATATACTCTGAATTTTTCAAATGTGTTGAAAAGATTCTGAGGAAGATTGTATCCTAAAGAAATATTTTTAACTCTCAAATAATCACCTTTTTCAACATACCAGGTGGAAAAGTTAAGATTGGCACCTGAGTTCTGGCCTGCTCTTGGGATATCAGTAACATCACCTTCCTGCCGCCATCTTGTTAATACGGTTGCAGTCTGGTTAAACGGTTTTGACATACCTTCCCACCAGTAGAGGGAACCATTAACTGCATCAACACCGGCTACACCATGCAGTAACAACTGGAAATCGAAACTTTTGAAGAATGCATTGAAGACAGCTCCATATTGCCATTTTGGTGAGGGATTACCTATGAAAGTACGGTCGTCTGCATTTATATACCCATTGCCATCAGTATCTTTCCATACACGGTCGCCGGGCAGAGCATTTACCTGGTATTCTGTTACTGTGCCGCCGGAAGCTGCGCTAGCTGCAGCATTCAATGCATTGAGGTCAGCCTGATCCCGGATAACATGGTCATAGATATAACCATAATACGCACCAAGAGGATGACCGATGTCGGTACGGGTTGCATTACCAACTCCTGTCATAAACTCTCCTTTGGATATCGGCAAATCTCCTACTGTTCCCAGTGCTGTTACTTCATTAACACTAAAAGTTGCATTCAGCGACAGATCCCATCTGAAAATGCTGGTATTGCTGCTATATGTCACGGTAGTTTCAAATCCCGAGTTTTTCATACTGGCTGCATTTATCCATTGTGTGCCAACAGAACCGGGATTTCCCAATCCTGTAGTCAGGGGTAATTGCGTTTCGATAAGCAGGTCTTTATTTGACCTGTTATAATAATCGAAAGTAAATTCAAATCTGTCTTTTAATAAACCTAAATCAAAACCGAAATCAAATTGTGTTGTTTCCTCCCATTTCAGGTCAGGATTAGGCACACTGTTAACAATGGATCCTGTAGCAAAAGTCAGGTCATCACCAAAAGAATAGACTATATTATTCCCGGTACCTTTCCATACTCGTGATGAGGTTAAGAAAGCAGGTATATTATCATTACCTGTTTTCCCATAGCTTGTCCTTAATCTCAGATTTGATATACCAGACATAGTGCTCATAAAATCTTCCCTTGAAACTGTCCAGGCTAATCCGAAACCATAGAATGTACCCCATCGGTTGTTTAAACCAAATACACTTGATGCATCCCTGCGTAAACTTGCATTGATTACATATTTTTCCTTATATGTATATCCGATCCTGCCAAAGTATGATAACCGCGATTTTCCGCTGTTTACTGGTGATCCGGTAACAGAAGTTGAATTGGCAAGGGCAAGGTTCTGGATAGCATCACTGGTATAATCAGAACCGGCTACGGAAATGCTCCTGTAGACTCCTGCCGGATCGTATGTATTACCGAGTGTGGCGCTTATATCATGACTACCAAAATTCCGGCTGAATGAAAAATAGTTTTCCAGTATAAAACCGTAGCTGAAATTAAAATACTCATTTATATCGGAAGTTGCCCGGTTAAAATTACCTCCGTTACATGGATAATTAAATGTCATATTGTGATAATTACCACCTGAAATCCTGCCCTGAGATTTAAAAGTCAAACCTCTTATCAGCTGAATTTCTCCGGACAGATCCAGGTCAATGCCTAATCCTCTGTCATTGAAATCGGTGTTGCCTATAGTATTATACGGATTATTTGCATCCTGCAGATCGGTAACTTTGTCCATACGGGCATATCCTCCAAGATTGTCCGGATCGTATATCGGTAAATAGGGAGCCATTCTTAATGCTTCGTTCAGGCTGGCTAAAACACCATTATTGATATCATTTCTTACTCTCAGGTTCTGGCTAAGATTTACTCTTTTATTAAACATTGCTTCAGTCATCTTTGCTCCAAAGGTAATACGCTGGAAATTCCTGTCAATTACGGTAGATCCCTGATTCTGGTATCCTGCCGAAAAGGAATATGTTACATTTTCAGTTCCTCCGCTGAATCTGAGGTTATGATCCATCATAAGGGCTCTCTGGAAAGTTACATCCTGCCAGTCTGTACGATCAACACGGACATAAGCCGATTGTAATTTCTCGGTTATTTCCAGACCATTGGAGTGCTGAATATCAGTTACCATGTCTACATAGTCTGAAGCATTTAACATGTCGAGACGCTTTGTAACATTCGCGATTCCTGCTGAACCTTCATAAGTGATTTTCAGATCACCTTTTCTCCCGCTTTTTGTTGTTATCAATACTACACCGTTGGCAGCAGCCGATCCATAAATTGCGGTGGTGGATGCATCCTTAAGAATAGTAATATTATCAATGTCCTGGGGAGGTATTGAGTTAATATCCCCACCCTGGATACCATCAACAACATAAAGAGGATCAGTATTTGAAAATGAACCCATGCCCCTGATAACAATTCTTGCACCGGAACCCGGATCACCGCTGTTGTTAGTTACCTGTACACCGGCAATTTTACCCTGCAGTACCTGGCGGGGGTCTGTAGTAACCAGTCCGACAATTTCATCGCTTTTAAGCGCAGAGGTTGCACTTGCAACATTTCTTTTTATTGCAGAACCATACCCAACAACTACTACTTCATTCAGTCCTGTTACTTCACCGGCAAGGGAAACATCCAGTGTCGTTCTCCCATTCAAAGGAATTTCCTGGGTCACATAACCAATAAAGGAAAAGACCAGGGCGGCATTTCTGTCGATAGAGGTAAAAGAATATCCACCCTCAGTATCTGTAATTGTACCAATTGTGGATCCCTGAACTTTAATGTTAACACCGGGCATTAATTCCCCGGTTGAGGCATCCCGAACCGTGCCTCTGACATTAATCCCCTGCATATCAGCCGGGGAATCTGATTTAAACTCTCCAAAGCCGGCAGCTGAAATGTTGTTTGTCAAAAACAACAACATAATCACTGCCACATTCAAAGAAAGGAGGATCTTAAGTTTCCTCCACAGGTAGTAATTTCTCATAGTTTTACATTTGTTTGGTAAGTAATAGATTGGTAAATAATAATTATGTAAACCAGTTAAAATTCAGAAATCTCAAAGGATTTTTATCAGTCACGGAATTTAAGAAATAATCTCATACGCTCAAAATTTAATTTCGGTACACTGAAGCTTTCTATGGAAACCCAAAACAAAAATCCACCTGTTCCCCCTCTCTGGTCTTTGCACCTCTGCATATTTGTACCTCTATTGTTGTTTAATTATCTTAATTTTGTATACTGGTTGCACTTAAAACAAATAGAATGACAGAATACCTGAAAATCTACGGAGTGGCATTTGCTGCCTTCATAACCATTGACCTTATCTGGCTTGTATTTATTGCCAACAGCCTCTATAAAAAGTACCTTGGCTTTATTATGCGACCCAGCCCGAACTGGATCGCTGCACTAATCTTCTATATTATTTTCATGGCAGGCCTGGTATTCTTTGTTATCCATCCTGCAATTGAAAAGGGAAACTGGAAGTTTGCTCTCCTTGCAGGAATGTTTTTCGGACTTATCACCTATGCAACTTACGATCTCACAAACCTGGCAACACTTAAAGACTGGCCGGCAATTATCACAGTAATTGATCTCGTGTGGGGAACCACTCTGGGAGGACTGGTGTCGCTGGTTACCTTTTGGATTGTAAAAGTAATTAACAATTAAATGTATGGACATCAATACCAGTGACAACTCAATAATCATTATCGGTGCAGGATTTGCAGGTCTTGCTGCCGGTATCTATGCACAGATGAATGGTTACCAGACACAGATCTTTGAAATGCATAACAAACCGGGAGGATTATGTACTTCATGGGAACGCAAGGGTTACATAATCGACTGCTGCATCCACTGGCTCGTCGGCTCATCACCCGAAAGCAGCATGCATGACCTCTGGGAAGAAGCTGGCATTGCTCAGAACAGGGAGTTCATTAATATGGATGAATATTTTCACTTTGAAGGTCCGGATGGACGCACCCTTGTTTTCTATACGGATATCGACCGTCTCGAAAAACATCTTCTTGAATTCTCTCCGCAGGATGCTGATGGTATCAGTGAATTCATCAGAGGAATCAGGATGTGCCTCAACTTCGATCAGCCATCAAAAAATGCTCCCTTACCGAAACGACTGGTAAAAAAAATTAAGCTGATCCTGAGCTTTATCATTAACGGCAGGAAGATGCAGAAGTGGATGAAATTAAGCGGTCAGGAATTCGCAAACCGGTTTAAAGATCCGCTGCTGAAGAAGGCTTTCGAGGAGATGTGGATACCAGAGTTTTCCATGTTTTTTATGCTTTTTACATTTGCTTACCTGCATACTCAAAATGCAGGTTATCCTCTTGGCGGTTCGATGCCGATGTCAAAGGCTCTTGAGGAACGCTACAAGTCACTGGGGGGTACCATTCATTATAATAACCGGGTTGAAAAGATACTTACCGATGGAAATAAGGCAACAGGCATCAGACTGGAGAACGGCAGTGAACATCACTGCCCGAGAGTCATCTCTGCTGCCGACGGATACTCAACAATCTTTAAGATGCTCGACGGAAAGTTTACCGATGAAAAAATCCGCGGAATATATGATAAATGGCCAATGTTTCCATCACTTATATTTGCGGGAATCGGTGTCAACCGTACCTTCGGGGATATGCCTCTTTCGGTTTCCGGGTTCAGCTTTCCCCTCAAAGAGCCCGTTGAGATTGGAGAAGCAAAACGCGACAGGTTAAATGTACATCTCTATAATCATGATCCTTCTTTGTCTCCTTCGGGCAAAACCGTCCTGACAGTAATGATCAGCACCGATTATGAATACTGGAAGAAACTGGCACAGAATAAAACAGCTTATCTTCTTAAAAAAGAGGAGATTGCAGATAAGCTGATTGAACTGCTCGACCAGCGTTTCCCGGGCATTTCATCTCAGGCAGAGGTCATAGATATTGCAACACCAATGACCTTTGAAAGGTATACAGGAAACCGGAAGGGCAGCTTTGAGGGATGGCTGATCACACCTGAAAATGCAAGTGTTATAATGAAACCAATGTCACAGATATTACCCGGCCTAAGCAATTTCTATATGTGCGGACAGTGGATTGAACCGGGAGGCGGACTGCCGACAGGCATCATGTCAGGCCGCAGGCTCATAAAGAGCTTGTGTAAGGAGGATCGGAGGAAATTCAGGATAGTCCCTGTTGCTTAAATTACTTCCCGTACTCTCTTTTAAGCCATTCTTCAGGTACGGGGATAATACAAATATTCATTGACCTGTTATCTTCCGATAACATTGCGGACTGTATTTCTATTCTCGTTCCATCGGCGCTGAAAGTGGGATGAGGATGGTCTGAGGCAGTCATTTTATGACCTGTTGAAAGCAGGATCATTTCATGTGTGTGCCTGTCTATCAGGTATATTCCGCGTGAAAAATCATCACCCACAGCCCAGCGGCCATCTGATGAACCATTAACATGCCATAAACCGCTTCCTGAAGGGGTCTGGCCTGCAATGGTCATCTCCCTTGTTCTTAAATTTACAATTCCCAGTCCTGTAGGTTTCTCCCTTGTACCTGATGGTCCCCAGGCTACCTCCTGTCCCGGATTTTTCGGATCGGCAGGCTGCTCAGGTATTCCTATCTTCCTGTGCCCCATAATAGCTATAGCTACTTCATCCTGCGAAATAATTGCTTCATGGGTCACCCATTCATATTCAGATTCTGGATAAAGAGGTCTCAGACCAGATCCGTCAGCTATAACCGTCCATGTACGCTGTGGTGCTTTTCCGCCTGTTTCCCAGCAGAAGACAATCTCTCCCGGGATCCACGGATTAGCCTGTATATGACCTATCTGGAACGGAACAGCAACAACGAATTCAGTCTCACCTGTTTTTATATTCATACTGCCGATACCGGCTGGTCCGGCTCCCATTTTTCTTGCCCCGAAATTTCCTTCGATTTTTGTTCCTTCAGGAAGATGTTTTGCAGCTTCTTCTCTGCCAGTCCTGAAATAAACAACCTCTTCATCAGCATCAAGCGCCATATCCCCGCCTGCCCCCATTTCAGGCGGCGTAGAGCCGCAAATACGCTGATATTCGGCAGCAGGTTTTAATCTCCCTGCTTCGCTGTCTGCAAAAAGCTTTGCCAGATCAACCTCTATTACAAGAATAGGGCTGCTCATCCGCTGGCCTGCTGAAGGAGGTCTTTGCTGTGCACCGGCCGGGGCAGCAGGAGGCGGATTACCTGGTCCGGCCGGTTGTCCAATTACAGGACTAAATCTGCGCCTGGTTGAGGTATCTCTCATAAAATAAAGTTTCATGGATTTTCTGGCTACATTGAGCATTCCGGTAAATCCGCCTTCACTGACCTGAACGATAACGCCGGTTTTCTCATTGACTGCCATGGCTTCACCCCTCACCCTGTTTGACCGGAAAATTACCCATTCGCCATCAGCAGTCCACTGGTTATGTGTCTGGTATATCTTCGAATCACCTGCAGGCTTGCTTGTCAGGAATGTAAGCTGTGTACCGGTGACCGGATCAGTAACTAATTTCTTCTCAGAAGGGAACCGGGTGCCAATTTGCCCTGAGACAGTTGTTATTGTGAATGCAACCATAAACAAAATAGTACCGGGATTTTTGCAGTCTTTAGTTTTCATTTAAGTATTTATTTCTTTAATACATTATAAATTTATCGTGCTTCCAGTTTCAGGTATAAAGTCATTGCGAGCGCAGCGAAGCAATCTTTTTCTTATTTTCATTTTAATCTAAGTTAAACCCACCCCTTCTCCTCCCAGGAGGGGAACTTTACTAATCTTCACCTTTGCGCCTTTGTGCCTTTGTGCCTTTGTGCCTTTGCACCCTTTATATAAACCCACCCCTGCCCCTCCCAGGAGGGGATTTACATTAATCGCTGCCATTGAGCCGTTGCACCTTTGTGCCTTTGCGCCATTGCGCCATTGCACCCTTACGCCAGCTTCTTATACTTTATCCTCATTGGCGTTGTATCTGCAACGCGTTTTTTATAGTTTTCCTCGTAGTCGGAGTAGTTTCCTTCGAACCATACCACTTTCGAGTTGCCCTCAAAAGCCAGCATATGTGTTGTCACCCTGTCGAGGAACCATCTGTCGTGTGATATAATGACAGCACATCCTGCAAAATTCTCCAAACCCTCTTCAAGGGCGCGCAAAGTGTTTACATCTATATCATTTGTCGGCTCATCAAGCAGGAGCACGTTTGCTCCCGATTTAAGTGTAAGAGCAAGATGAAGTCTGTTTCTCTCACCTCCGGAAAGCACCCCGCATTTCTTTTCCTGGTCAGCTCCTGTGAAGTTAAACCTGGCGACATAAGCCCGTGCATTTACAAGGCGGTTCCCTACCATGATATCGTTTTGTCCTCCCGATATGACCTCATAGACGGTTTTTGCCTGATCAATCTCTGAATGGGCCTGGTCAACATACCCTAACGACACTGTTTCTCCGGTTTCAAAAGTGCCTTTGGTTGCTTTCTCCTGGTTCATTATCATCCTGAAGAGGGTAGTTTTACCTGCGCCATTCGGGCCGATAACACCAACAATCCCGTTGGGCGGGAGGTTGAAATCGAGATCTTCAAAGAGGAGCTTATCCCCGAACGATTTTGCCACATGCGATGCTTTTATTACTTTATCTCCAAGACGGGGCCCGTTGGGAATGAATATTTCAAGTTTCTCCTCTTTCTGCTTTACATCCTGGTTAAGCAGGTTTTCATAAGCGCCCAGTCTTGCCTTGGATTTTGCATGTCTTGCTTTTGGCGACATCCTTACCCATTCAAGCTCCCTTTCGAGTATTTTACGTCTTTTTACATTCCCTTTCTCTTCGATCTCAAGCCGTTTGGCTTTTTGTTCCAGCCATGAGGAGTAGTTACCTTTCCA